>OLRM01000684.1_pt1 | contig 20894 bp, 18 predicted proteins | sample 1643211 | NCBI WGS metagenome assembly OLRM01 (sample SAMEA3136690, study PRJEB25190) | human gut metagenome | biome: human gut; feature: human-associated habitat; material: faeces | place: Austria | collected 2013
AGATGTAGTGAATGACGTAACCAATACCAATGTTATGGATAGAATAATGCCTAAAATTGCGGAAATTGAAAACATTGCAGTATTATATTTCATCAATCTCAAAAACATTGGATATTTCACCTCTACGATCAACAGTACAACAATTTTTTTCTTGTTCTGTTATGTCACCTGTCCCATGAGCCATTTACTTACCTAGTTTTCGGGGATAGAATGCTTTCAGAAGCCTAGTTGCTATCCCAAGTACCGTTTACTTCAACACGAACAGAGGTCAACAAGTCGTTGGAGAACTCAAGACATACCACGTTGTCCTTGAGCATACGAGTTGTGCCCTCCATGTATCCTGCATTGTTGACCGTGCTAATGTCCCTGGTCCATGCTCCATTAACATTGTTGGAAATACAATGCTGGCGGCAATCGACCTGATAACCTCCACCAACAGTTGCATCATACAGGTAAGCAGAAGAACCAGTGGTTTCCTTCTTGGCGCTGTCTTCGGAATACTCACTACCATTGAAGGCAGGGACTTCGCACCACGCGCTAAGATTGGACGCGGCAAATGCGGCCGTTGACATCATCAATGCCATCGCGGCAAAGATGCCAACACTCTTAATTAAGTGTTTACTTCTCATGGCGTACCTCCTTAGAAGTTGGGACAGGTGACATAACAAAACAAGAAATATTTTTGATAAGTAATAATCTTCCACTCCTGCTTTCTTACATTATACCACTGCTGTCGAGTTTATTCAAGTTGTTTGTTTGAAATAACAGGAATTATCTCTTTATTTTTTTTATTTTTGCCATTTTGCCTATATTCGCTGTAACTTATTGGTGAAGAGAAGCTAAACACTTGCTTTGGCTATATAACTTCGATTGATAAGTTTTAAAAGCTATAAGGTAAATGCTCTTATAATTGGATACATTAAAAAAGCACCCCTGCTGTTTCCTAGACAAGCAGGAGACAAATCATACATCAAATTGAGGCAAGTTTCGACAAGGTTTATGGCACGGGTCAAAATCCGCTCCAGATTTCTTCCGCATGGTATGGAAACACCTGTTTATCGCGGCAGTCCTCCGGCGTCAGATCCCGGAGACGCTTTCGAGAACGGGAAAGAAACAGTTTGCTTTTCAAGGGTGGCCGGGCCTCATGGGTCTCCACCAATTCATCCACCTGCAAGGCACAGGCGTAGCAGGCCGGCTCCCATTCGCGGATGTGCTGGTAAAAGTAGTTGGTGTGGAATGGGCAGAACAGGCAGCAGCTCGCCCGTGTCTCCAGTCCCCACGCCTCCCGGTTATAGGCATAGCACATGGGGCGGGTCCAACCCATTTCAACCAGCGGATAGTGGTTTTCAAAAAGAGTTAATTTGCTGGGCTTGGCCCGGCGGCGTTCCTCCCACATGATCCCCATGTGCATCCGGTGGGCATGAACGTCCGGGGCCAGCGTGCGCTGGTGGGGCTTATAGCCCAAAAGCTCCCTCCTCACAAACCGCTCAATGACTTTGATCTTGTAGTCATAGGTACACTGGCGCGGCATTTTCCCTTTCTTCCCATTCTCTCCCAACGTCCAGAAGGGGATGCTGGCAATATGGCTCCGCCCAAAGTTCCGCAGAAAGTCCCCGTACAGATCGGCCTCCAGGGTATAAAAGGGAATCCCAGCCTTGTCACAGGCTGCGGCGGCAAAAGCGGCCTGACGGTACACCCAACTGGGCTCCCCATGCAGGTCGCAGAAAATCACAGCGTCATAAATAGGGACCTGCGGATAGGGATAGGGCGGCCCATACAGGGCATTTTCACAGGCCATGAGGGCCAGGGTGGTGCTGGGTGTCCCGGCCCCATAACTCAAAATATCAAGTGTTTCCCATGTCAGCATTTCAGTCCACCTCCGAATAAAATGCTAACATTTTGCGCGGGAAATAGCAAAAAACAGGTTTTAAGGCCCTGCACTTTGACAAGTGCAGGGCCTTAAAACTTCCCTCAAATTGAGGGAAGTTTTTAACGGCCTTCTTACTGAAAAATATCGGGCCTGCCCAGGCCGGTAAAGCCGCTGGCGGCGAACTCCGTCACCACCACATTGTTCTGCCCGCTGGAACAGTGACAGATCAGCAGTTTCCCGTCCTCTCTCCGACCTACCACGATCCCCACGTGGGAGTCGTCCGGGTAAAAGGCCAGGTCTCCGGGCTGCGCGTCTGCCAGGGAAACAGGTGTGCAGTAGGAGTGCTGGGCGGTGGCCCCGCCGCCCCGGCCCAGGATGTATTCGCCGTCTGTGATGTTGTAGAAAACCCAGTCCATCATGCCGGAACAATCCAATCCGTAGGGGCGGTAGGTGCCAGTGGTGGAACTGCCTGCGGCGGTCACTTCCCGGAGCGTACCCCACCGGCTGTCCCAGCCGATGACCAGGGATTTCCCGCCCCAAAAATATCCCACTTTTCCGACCAGGGAAAGCGCGGTCTCCACCGCCTCTTTCCGGGCCTGGTCCAGGTCCGCGGGGAGGGCACGGAGCACCTCCAGCAGATCGGCGCTGGTGATGGTGAGGCTCCCGGCCAGGGAGGCCAGGGCCGCCCGGTCGGACAGGAGTTCCGTCAAGGCGCTGTTCTGCTCCTGAGTGAAGGCATAGATGGTCCGCATCTCATCGGCGGTCTTAGGGGTAATGGTGATATGCAGTATGGATTCTGTCCACCCCTCGCTGTCCTCGCCGCCCGGATGGTCTATGGTCTCCACTTTAGATGTGATCTCCGTCATGTCCCAAAATACGGCTTTCAAACGGTCCACCCGGTCCTGGTCCAGCGTGACCACATCCACGCCGCCGTCACTCCCGGCAGTATGGACGGCGAACACAGCCAAGACCTCGGCCCAGTCCGGCCCCTGGCCGTGGATCACAATATCGTCGTAGTCTTCCGCCTGCAACGTCTCCAGCTTGGCGTTGTACTCCACGTTGACCGCGGCAACCGCCTGTGAGACGGATACAGTCTCCGGGGCGCTGGGCTCGCTGGTGAAGAATATCCCAAAGGGGGAACTGGCGATGGCGGCAATCAGCACCACGACAACGAGAACGATCAAAACAACGGCGCCGCCTGCCAGCCCGATCAGACTCCCCATCATAGCAGCCACGGCCCGGACCACCGCCGCCGTCAGCCTCCGGCCCAGCTCGGCGGCTCCCTTTGCGGCACGGGCCGCCTGCTGGGCCAGGCGGCGCTGGGCGGACTGCCGTGCGGCCTGGGCTGGCTTTTGGAACGCTTGCGTAAATCGCCGGGCAGGTTTCCCAGCTCCTCGGACCTTGGGCCCCAGAGGGGCCTTGCCTCCCGGCAAGGGCGCGGATCGTCCCTTTGCGCCTGGGGCCCCTGTCTTGGGCTTTGCCCCGCCCATGACAGGGCGACGAATATCCGCCCCTGGCTCCCGGATGCCCGGAACGTCCCGTCCCCCCTCACTGGGGCGGGCCTCGCCGCGATATGCGGCGGCCCTGGGCCCACGGGCTGGCTCCCGCCCCGCCTTTACAGTAGGTGCTTCTGGCGGCAAGGCATCCGGGCGCGCCTGCCCCTGGAGGGCCTTGCCCAGCCTGCGCTCTTTTGCCGCAATACGGGGGCGCTCCCGGAAGGGGACCGCCTGTTGTCCATCTGGGCTCCGCTCCCTGGGGGCTGTCCCTTGCCGCTGGGGCGTCTGACCTTCCGCCGGCCTCCGCTCCTTGGGGGCGCTGGTCGGTCGTTCCTGGGGTGGGGCCTCCCGGTCCGGCCAGCCGTCTCTATTTTCCTTTACACTCTGAGTATTCCCGGCGTCGGCTTTCCTCTTATGGTTTGGCCGGAGTGCCTGTATAAATTCATCCGCACCCTGGACTCCGGCCTGTTCCACCTGATCCACAGCATAGGAGCCGTTTTCGGCCTCCCGCTCTTTCCGCTGGTCCATTTCCCGGACCAGCTTCTCCTTCATCAGCCGCCCGGCCTGTCTGGGCGGACCGGCGCTTTTACGCCTGTCTTTCGTCTTGCCCGCCCTGGGCTTCTCCTTGATCTCCGGCATGGCTCCTCCTTACTCGATACATTAAAAAATAACTCCCCTCAAATTGAGGGGAGTTTTGACATGACTTCACTTGTCTGTGGGAGTGGTGTTCCACAGTTGATACAGGGCCCCGGTCCGGGGAAACTCGTTGGCAAACGGGACGATAGCGCCGCCGACACGGAGCAGGCCGTGACCGGCCTCCGCGTTGGTGACATAGCCCATCTGGTTTTCCGAGATATTGAGCAGTTTAGCCAGTTCCGCCCGATCTGTGGCTGCCTGGTTGAGCAGTACCAGAAACTCACTGTTGGCGAACATGAGCCGGGCCGTCTCAGAGCGCAGGCACTCCTCCACATTCTGCGTGGCGGCGGTCAGGGCCGCGCCGTACTTGCGAAACCGCTTCCACGCCTTGTAGAGGAATTGGGCGGAGTAGTAATACTTGAAAAACAAGTACACCTCATCAACGAATACCCAGGTGTATTTCCCGGCCAGTCGGTTGGTGGCTACCCGGTTTTGAATGGTCTCCATGGTGACGTTGAGGGCAGTGGGCTTCAACTGATCCCCCATCTCGTAGAGGTCAAAAACAATGATCCGGTTATCTATATCCACATTGGTCTCATGGGCAAACATATTTAAGGAGCCCTCCACAAACAGTTCGGAGGCGAGAGCCAACTCCTGAGCCTCCCGTTCCGGCTGCCGCTTGATCTCATTCCTCCAGTCGGATAGGATGGGCTGGCGGGCCTTGCCGCCGCTCTTGATGAAGTCGTGGTACACGCTGGCGGTGCAGCGGTCAATGATGGATTTATGGAAAGCCCCCAACTGGCCCTCTCCCATCTGCTGTTCGCAAATACTCATCAGCAGTTCGGACTTGAGAGCCACTGGGTTTTCCCCCATACCGTAGCCTCTGGCAATCTCCAGAGGATTGATGTGGTGGCGGCTGTTTGGGGAGATCTCCAGGACGATCCCCCGGAGGGCCCGCACCAGGTCCCCATACTCGCGCTCGGCGTCGATGATGATAATATCATCGTTGGTAGACAGGGCGATAAAGGTGATAAACTCCTTCATAGTGAAGGACTTGCCGGAGCCGGAGACGCCCAGGATGAAGCCGTGGGGGTTGAGGAGATTCTTGCGGTTGCAGATCAGGAGGTTTTTACTGACGGCGTTGACGCCGCAGTAAATGCCCCCCATGTCCTGGATCTCCTGGACGCGGAAGGGCATCAGGGAGGCCGCGGCCTCGGTGGTCAGCGTGCGGGTCACGTCGATAGAGCGCAGACCATAGGGCAGGGCGGTGTTAAAACCGTCCTCCTGCTGGTATCTGAGAATGGAGAAGTCGCACAGGGACTTGGAGAGCAGGGTCTCCGTGTCGGCGTTGAGCTGTTCCAGCGTGTCGGCCATGTGCAGTAGGGTCACATTGGCATAGACCATGCGCTGGTCCCTGGTGCTCAGATCGTCCAGAAATTCCTTGGTCTCCGCCCTCTGCTGTTCCAGCTCATAGGGGACCACGGCGGTAAAGTTGTTCCGGGCGTTCTGCCGCTGCTGCCACCTGGTAATATCGCTCTCAATGCCCATGATCTGAGACTGCACATCCCGCACCGCTTCGTCGGTTGGGACCGGGAGCAGGTCGATGGACAGCACCAGCGTCCGGGGAAAGTCGGCCATGCTGGTAATCATGTCGTCCTTGATGTAACTGGAATACTTCCGCATGAACAGCACCCGCCCCACTTTGCCGCCCAGTTCAAAGTGGTCGGAGAGAAACTTCATGCCGTCAGGGGCGATGTAGTCTTTGAAGCTGTGCCCCAGGCGCATGGAGGCGTTCAGATCAAACTTGTAAAACTGTTCCTCGCCGGGCCGAAAGAAGTCGTGGAGGATGCGTAGGCGCTCATAGGTGTCCAGGGCTTTCGCACCGCTGTCCAGACGCCCCAGGTTTTTCGAGAGGTCGGCGTCTACCCGGTGGAAAAATGCCCTGGCCTCCTCCGCGTTCTTACGGGCCACAGAGACGGTGATGTACTTATCCTGGATGAGGTTGTTGCTGGCCGCCGCCTTCTCCGTGAGCACCCGGTTGTATTCCCGGCGGTACAGGTCCAGGTCATCCCCGCACTCGCGCATGAGGACGCTGTGCTGGAAGTCGGAACTGTTGAGGCGGCGGTTGTGAATGGTAATCTTGGTCACGGCGTCGGTGGGCAGGCTGTTGAGGACGCCACAGTAGGATGTGAACATATCCCGCTGGTCCTCGTAGGAGGCCAGGGAGTAGTTGATGTCGGCAAAGCGCCAGGTCTGGCTGTACTTTCCGTTGACCTGCCAGATCCCATCCTGCCAAACCCGCTGGATGGGGATGGACTGCTGTACGCTGCGGGGGATCTTAAACGGGACACGCTCGCCCCGGTTGGCCGCAGCAAGAGTTTTACGCATGGCGGCGCGCCCCCTTTCTGACCATGGCCGCATAGGCCGGGAAAAGGGAGAGAAACTGCTTTTTCATAGGGACCTCCTTCAAAATGGACGGAAAAGGGCCATGACGGTCCGGCACCCAAATCTGCCGCGCATCACACCCCTTTTCACTGAAATCAATCGCCGCTGTTGCGGAATGAATTGGAACACGATGGAGGGAGCGGCTAAAAGTCCCCTCAAATTGAGGGGACTTTCAGCCGTTCCCGGCGCTCAGGGCTTCTTTCCTGTTCCCCATATCTTTCTCTGCTCTGGCATGGCCTGGAGGTAGATATTCTCCGCCCGGTACACACGGGGCCCGGCGCACAAGACCTGGGACTTGAGAAACGCCCAGACAAACCGCTCAAAGGTCAGGCCGTTGTAGCGGAAAAAGCCGGTTACAGCGATGGGGGCGGCGGTCAGGATGCACAGCCAACTGGCGGCATCCTGGCCCACAACGCCTTTGAACACGAAGTAAACACCCACCGCCGCGCCCACGGCCAGGGCGGAACAGAGAAATTGCCGGGTGGACAGGCCGAAAAAGATCGTCTCCCGGTGCTGGTGGACTTCCTTTGGAATTTTGATCTCCATATTGCTATCACCTCGAAAATGGATTTTTTGACACGTTTTTTGAAATATGAGATAATATTTGTAGGGAAAACCATATATTTCAAAATAAATAGAGGAGGATTTTTTATGTTTCGGAATCTGACGTTGGCACAGCAAATGTTCTTTTTCGTCCTGGCCGTGTTCCTGATCCTGCTGGTATTCCGCATCCTGGTAAAGCTGAAACTGGCGCCCGTGCTGGTCTACGCCGCCTGCGCGAACCTGATCTTCCCCGAATGGGTGGCGGAGCAGAAGGCGCTGTACTGGGCCATCCTGGCCGGTCTGGTGCTGGTGACGATCTTCCACTGGGTCGGTCCCAGGCTGACCGCCCACATGGAGGAGCAGCGGATCATGCGGGAGATCGTGGAGCAGAGCCGGGCGGCGGAGGCTATGGGGTATCGGAATGACCAGATCAGTTTTGAAGTCAAGGACGGCACGCCGCAAATCAAAATCAGGCAGTAAAACAACAGGGGGATGGGCCGCAGGTCCGTCCCCCTGGTTTTGCCGAAAGTTCCCTCAATTTGAGGGGACTTTTTTATAGGCCAGCCAATTCCTTTACAATACGCTCGGCCCCCTTTACCAGTCCCACCAGAACCAGCATATTGAAGATGGTCTCCGCGATGTACTGCCAGGCCATGACCACGGGGGTCAAGCTGGTGTCCAGGACCGGGGTGCCACTGGACATGAAGGCGGAGAAAATGAGGCAGGCCAGGACGATCACGGCCCCCTCCATACACACGCCGATATAGGACTTGATGAACTGTTTCCCCGCGAAACTGGTCCCCTCCCCGGCGAAGGTCGCCAGAGGGATCGGGGCCAGGGCAGTAAAAATATAGAGGCGGAAAAAGCGGCCATAGACCGTCATAATAAGGATGAAGGACATCACAGTGATAAACAGATTGCCCAGCATGGCTACCAGCCAGAGCGGGATGCTGGCTAAAAAGCCGACGTTTTCAATGGCGTCCACCATCTCCTGGGGCACCGTCACACCGGCGGCAACCATGCCGCCCATTCCGCTCATCACAGACTGAACAATGCCGCCGCAGATGGAAAAAACCACGGTCATGATCTCCATGGCGGAGCTCACCGCCACCTTGGCGGCAATAAAGCGGATGAAATGGCGCAGGGCGTATTCCGGCCTTTGTAAGTCCCGGAAACTGGCTGCGGACTGGAAGATCCCCATGGCGAAAAACAACACAAGAAGGCCGTAGCCTACGGCCTTCAGTCCTTCATTGATGACGACAATGGCGTTCCATATATCGCCGTCCCGAAACTCCTGGGGCGTGGTGGTAATCAGGGACCATATCTCGGTCAGCTTGTCGTTCCAAATCTCAAAGGCGGATTGCAGAGCCTGCACCACCCAGTTATCGCTCAAATGAATCACCTCACAAAAAGAAACGCATATTCCGCCGTAATTTCGGCTGGAATATGCGTTTCAAGCAGCTTCTATATGCGTCAGGGCTCAAGCCCAAATATTTGATAGATATAATCTTTTCTCGCGTCTTTCAGATGATAGATATATACGGTCTCACCTTGTATTTTATAAATAAGCACATACTGGTCGATAAACAGGGCGCGAAATCCGTATTTGCCCATCAGCGTTTCACGTTTCAGAACGCCTGATTCCGGGAAACTTGACAACTGCCGCGCCGCCTTCAAAATCTTGTCCGCAAATGCGCGGGCGTATTTTGTCCCCACCTGGCCGCGGTAGAACTGGAGAATATCCCGATATTCATTCCGCGCCTCATACAGCCATTCAACCTTCACCCAGCACTTCCTCCGTCAGGGCCTCCACTTCTTCCATAGAACAGGTTTTTGCACCGGCAGCCAGATTCTGCTCCCGGCGCAGCATTTCGGCCAGCAGATTCAGTTCCGCCTCGCGCTTCTCCCACAATTCAATCGGAAGAAACACCATTTCCCCGTCCCCGTTCCGTGTCAGGAAAATCGGTTCCTGGCGCTCCTGAGACAACTTTACCATTCCGTCATAGTCATTCCGCAAAGCGGTAGCGGATTTAATCACCATGCTTATTCTCCTCCGTTCGGTTAGTATTCTTACTGAATTATACCGTAATTATTACCCTGCTGTCAATTCAAAAAAGTCTCCTCAATTTGAGGGGACTTTTGATCCGCCGTCCGCTGTTATACCACGCCGATAGCGGACAAAATCTCCTTGGAAAAAGCGATGAGCAAGCCGCCGAACACGCAGAGGATGCCCTGGGTGCGCTGGCTGGCGTCGTGGGACTGGATAGACATACCCAGTTGGACGATACCCCAGCCCAAGATGATGACGCCGATGGCCTTGATACAGGAAAAGATAAAGTCGCTAAGGTTGTTGACAATAGTAAGAGGATCGGTGTCGGCGGCCAGGGCCGGGCAGGCCAGGGCGGCGCACAGGGCCAACATGAGGACGGCGGAGAAATAGAGACGGCGGACCTTTCCGGTCCGCCGCTGAGAAAGGGTATTCGACTGGTTGTGTGTTTTGTTCAACATGAAAATCAACCTCTCTTATTCCAGAATTTCGATGTAATCCAGGCTCTCAAAGGGCGTGGACAGGTCGGCCTGGGCGTAAGTCAGGCCGGGATGGTGAACGTAGGGCGCTGCCCCGCCGTCCTCCGTCAGTTTGATATAGGGGTGTTTGAGAATGTCATACTTCTTGTCCATCACAGGGCGTTCCCCCCGAATGAACAGCAGGGCATAGTCGTTATCCAGGGTCCGCACCTCATCGGGGGTCATCAACTCCCGGCCCGTCTGCTGGTAGCTGACGGAACTGGAGCCGTGGGAGCCGCGGGACACGCTGCGGTTGCGGGTGTCCAGGGTCTCCTTGCCCAGCAGCTCGGAGATATACTTGTGAGTGGAGGGCTCATTCCCACCCAAATAAACCAGCGTGTCGGCGTTGCCCAAAAGCCCCTCCCAATCATCCTTGAACAGGGCCTTGAGGGCGGAAATGTTTTGGAGCACAATGGTGGACATGATATTGCGGGAGCGCATGGTGGCCTGGAGTTTGCCAAAGTCATCCGGCAGGGAGACATTGCAGAACTCGTCCATCATCAGGCGGACAGGGACGGGCAGGGCTCCCTGGTGTACCTTGTCGGCCTGATAGTACAAAGCCTGAAAGGCGCAGGTGTAGAGCATACCCACCAAATAGTTAAATGTCCCGTCGTTATCCGGGATGATGGCGAACACGGCCTGCTTACGCTCCCCCATGAGGCCCAGCTCCATATCGTCCCGCGAAGTGATGCGGGTGATCTGAGGCAGGAGGAAAGCCGGACAGCGGCGCTCAATAAAATGCTCTTGGCTGTTTTGCCGGCGGCCTGCTTGAAAATCTTATACTCCCGCACGGCCACATGATCCGGTTCTTCCTCCTCCAACGCCTCAAAGAGCATATCCAGGGGGGATTGAAAATCATCGTCATCCTCTCTGGCCCCGCCGTTCTCGATCATATACATGACCATCTCCAGATTTTGTTCCTCCGGCGGGGCCTCATGGAGCAGATACAGGATGAGGGCGGTGTCCAGGGCAATCTCGGATTTCTCCCAAAACGGGTCGTTGTTGGCGGAATTTTTTGGCGTGGTGTTCTTAATCAGATTGCTTACCAGTTTCATGGCGTCCTTGTCGTCCTTCAGGTATGGGAACGGGTTGAAGGCGTCGGAGTGGTCGGTATCAATGAGGTCAAACACCTTGATAACATAGCCTTTTTTCAGGAGCAGCGGAGCCACGGCCCGCATCGTCTCCCCCTTGGGGTCCGTGACCAGAAAACTGCAATTCGCCTGCATGAGATTGGGCTTGCAGAAAAACCTTGTCTTGCCCGCGCCGGAGCCGCCAATGACGATTTGCAGGAGGTTGCGGCGGTGCACTTTCCCATTGAGCCCCATGCGGACATTTTGTGTGAGGATGGTATTCTGGAAGGGGGCCTTGTCCCGGTACTTGCGGTCGAGCAGTTTGGGACTGCCCCACTTGGCGGAGCCGTGTTCCTCGCCGGGCCTCCTGTTTTCCCTGGTGGAGCAGTAGAGCGCCACGGAGAAGCCGTAGATCAGCAGGGCCCCCAGCATAAACTTCGGGGTGTGAGGCGTCCAGCGGATGGCAAAGGGCCGCTCCAGCAGTCCGCTGAAACGGCCCATGAGGTCAAAGACGGTCATACCCTCCTCATAGCCGGAGGCCAGGAGGGCCGCCAGATAGAGGACAGGCAGGGTGAGCACCGCCCACAGGAGAGGGCTTACGGTGTTGTTTCTACGCATAGAGCTGCCCCCCTCACCGCTCCGGTCCAGGCGGCCGGTCCCGGCTGGCCGGGAGGTGTTCCGGGTCTTGCTCCCCCAGGGCGTGGAAAATGGCGTTACGGTTATACCGGACTTCCTCCTGGGTCGCCCCTCCCATCGTAATAGAAGCGTCCTCCAGGCCCTCGATCCGGCCATTAGGCAATCGTGTGATCCGGCCATAGGTACAGCCATCCAGACGGGCTCCGTTGAAGTTCAGCCGCCCCACGGAACAGTCAACCGTGTTGCAGCGGGTCATACGACTGCGGAGAAAGGCCGCGGAATGGATGGAGCAGTCCCGGAAATGCGTGTTTGCCAGTGTGGAATCCGGGAATAAAGTAAATTCGATCCGGCAGGAGTGGAACTCACAACTATATAACCTCGCATCCCAAAATCTCACCCCATACAGGCGGCACACATAAAAAGAGCAGTCGGAGAAATGAGAAAAGTTACAGTTGGCATTGTCTGGCATACAATAGAGCGTCACATGGTCAAAATAGCTTTCCTGGAAGAAATTACGCGGAAAACCTGCTTTCGCTGCCCGGTCATAGATCTGTTGGTTTATGACCTTCAGGGGCCGGTCCATCTCCAGTTCTATGGTCTTGTACTCGAATTGCTTATGGCTGCTCCTGGTATAGGGGATGGCCAACAGGGCCTTTTGCGCTTGAAAGTCCCGGATAGACTGGCGGAGCACCGCCACTTTCCCGGCATAGGCCCCTCCATCCGCTTTTGCCGCCCAATCCAGCAGGGGTTCCAGAGGCATATCGTTCCGGCCCTGGATATAGTCGTTCACATTCCGTACACGGCGGGCCCGGTTGCTGCCGTTATACTGGATGGAGTCAATATCCTCCAGCAGGTCAGCGATCTTCTTGCTGATCTCATGGCCGCTTAAAACGGCCTGATAGTCTGGCATACGTTCCTCCTTCCAAAGGGGGCGCCAAAACTCCCCTCAAATTGAGGGAAGTTTTGACGCTCCGGGCTTGATGTTTAATATCCGGTGCGGGGCAGGGGCTCCGGCTTACCGTACACGGTCGTTACCCAGCGGCTGACGGCCTGGACCCACTGGCCGTTATAGACACCGCCAACGTCCGCAACGTTCACAAAAGAACTGCCCGCGGCCAGTCCATTAACGGAAGTGCAGTAGAGGACCGGGGCCTCCACCTGGGCGAAGCCTGCGGGGGCCTGGCCGAATACGAACATGATCTCCGTCACGCGCTCATTGGCGGCAAGGCCCAGGGCTGCGGGGGACGCGGCCAGGGTGTAGGTCTGACTGGTACTCAGGTTATCCGCCAAAGTGCGGTAATCCCCGGTCCCGTTGACCTTGTAGGCGATCTTGTAGATGCCGGGGAAGTTCCATGTACCTGTCACCACCTGCTCCAGCCGCACCTGAGCGGGCAGGGTGTCCCGGAAATAGAAACTGTCCAAACGGACGTTTGAGGTATTAGAAATGCCGGAGAAGGTGTAGCGGACCGGCTGGCCGCTGACCACCTCTTTCGGGCCGGTCTTGGAGATGGACACGCCGGTGGCAAGGCTCTTGTTGGTCACTTCAAAGCGCACGATCTGGCCCTCATGCTCCAGGTAGGCGGTCAATTCCTGCTCATTCACACCGTAGTTGGATGGGGCCTTGATCTCTCGGATGGTATAGCGCGACAAGGGGAGTTGCTTGGAAACCGCAAGGCCCCGGCTGTCGCTCCGAATAGTGTCCACCAGATTGCCCGCCTTGTCGTAAATCTCGAATATGGCCCCCTCCAGCAGCGTCCCGGCAGGCAGGCCGGTGGAGGGGTTGTAGTCGGCGGACTTCTTGACAATCTGGATTTGGCCTGTGATGGGGGTATTCTCCCATTCAACCTCTGTTACCTCACCCGCCTTGACATAGACAGTGCGCTCCTGGGTGTCCGGGATATAGCCCTCATTTTCCAGTTCACGCAGGTAATAGCGGCCCGAAACAGTCAAATCATCAAACCAGGCATAGCCCCGGTCATCGGTGGTCTGTTGGTCAATAGGCTCATGGCCGCTGTCGTAGAGGATGAAGGACACGCCGGGTATGCCCTCGCCGTCTGCGGTGGAAATTTTATGGAGTAGGATGCCGGAGAGGGGCGCGTTGGTCACGGTCTTGCTGGTAGTCTGGCCGTCCTTTACCGTGAAGTAGATCGGGGAGTCATCCAGTTTGAAGCCATCCGCGGCCTCTGTTTCCACGGCGTAGTAATCGCCGCTCTCCAGGGGCAGATACACCTTTCCGCTCCGCCCGGTAGTCACAGTGTCGATCAGAGCGTCATCGCTGACGCGGCGGATTTCAAAGGTGACGCCGGGAAGCCGCTCCGTCTTGTCCGCCGAACTGACCTTGATGAGCTCCACGCCGCCGATGGGGTCATTGTAAAAATACAATTCCTGGGTATCGTCCGGGTTGATGGTGACGGTCTGGCTCCGGGTCTCCTCATGGATGATGAAGCCCTCAATGGTTTTCTCCTCGGTCACTACCACTGTTCCAGTGATGCCGGAAAGGATGATCTGGCCGTCCTCGTTGCTCCAGTACAGGCCGTTGGAGGACTGCTTGCCGCCCTCGGCGTCCACAAAGGAGCCGTCCGCGTAAGTGATTTTGAACTGCACTCCCTCCAGCGGCTTCTTATCCTTGCTGGACAGTTTGTGGATGATGAGCTGACCCGTAGGCTGGTTGCGGAACTCCACAGTGACGGTCTGACCTGCCTTGACCTGGACCGTCTGGGGGGTATCGTCCAGCAGGTAGCCGGGCTTGGCCCTGGTTTCCTTGATAACAAGCGTAGTGCCAGGGGTGATATTTTCCACCAGGAAGGAGCCTGCGCTGTCCGTCACGAATTTGCCGTTTCTGTCGCCCACCACAGCGCCGTCCGCCGTAGTTACAAAAAACTCCACATCACTCAAGGGGCTGTTGTCGGCGCTGGACACCTTCTTGACCAGGACGGCCCCCTTGGGCGCGTTGGAAAAATAGAGCGTTACAATGTCCTGCTCCTCGCCGCTGATGTAGAAGGACTGGGGCGCGCTGTCAACGACGTGGGCCCCGTCGCTCTCCAGCTCCTCGCAGATATAGTAGCCCTTTTTGAGCCCGGTCGCCGTGAAGGAGCCGTTGGCCGAAGTCACATAATTGCCGATGACTGTCCCGCTGCTGCCGCTGACCTCGCCGCCCAGGTATTTCAGTTGGAACCGGCAGCCGGCAATTCCGGCCCCCGTCACACTGTCCCGTTTGTAGACCACTAGGGCCGACAGGGGCGTGTTGGATATGGTGACAGTCTTGTTCTCGCCGCCCTTGACATAGACCTCCGTAACCGGGTCCTCCGGGGCCTGGAATCCGGGGGCGGGCTTGATCTCCTCGATTTTCAGCCAGCCGTCCTCAATGCCCTCCAGGATGATCTGGCCCGCCTCGTCTGTCTGGAAGGTCCCCAGGTCCCGCAGCTCTCCGGTGTCCGTTTTGTTGCTGGCCCAGGTGATATGGAACTCGGCGTACTGGATGGGGTCATGGGTGACGGAGTTTTCCTTCTGGATGGTGACGGTGGGCCGTTTGTGGTTTTCAAAGTACACATCCCGGTCCCGGTTGGGATAGAGGGTGACTAACTGGGGGTCGGTGTCCGGGAGATAGGGGGACGGCACCGACTTTTCCGAGACCTCGTAGACTCCGGGTAGCAGGTCCTCCACGGTGGCGGAGCCGTCCGGTCCGGTGGTCACTTCTGCCACAGAATATCCGTCCGCACCCTTGACCAGAAACACCGTGCCGGGGACTGGCGCGCCGGTGTCTGCGTCGCTCTTATGGATGGTCAGGTTGGGGCGCTTGTCATTTTGTAGGCAGATGGTGGCATCCCTGCCAGGGAACAGCTCTACATGGTACTCCGTGGGGTCCAGGATGTGGTCCGATACGGTGGACACTTCCTGCAAAGAGTACACCCCAGGCTCCAGACCCTCCCAGCAGATAGAGCCGTCCGGCCCGGTGGTGCGGTCCAGATACCGGGAGCCGTCCTCGATCTTCGCCAGCCGGTAGGTGACGCCGCCCAGGGGCGTGCCGTCCGCACTTTCCTTATACAGATGGAGACTGGGCAGCTTGGAATTGGTGAACACGAATTGGGCCTGTTCGCCGCCGTCCAGGTGGATGATTCGCTGGGCGTCGTCCACCACATAGCCGGGACACTCCAGCTCCGTCACCACATAAGCACCCATGGGGAGCTTGCTGAGGTCGATGGTCCCGTCCTCGGACGTGGTGTACTCCTCCGGCCCCCAGGAGCCGTCCACAGCTTCGATGCGGAAGCGGGCGTTGGCGATGGGCTTGGAGAGGTCGGAGCTGTCCACCTTGATTAAATGGATGCCCGGCAAGCGGTCATTGAAGAAAACCAGCTTTTTGATGCCGTCTCCAGCCTTCAGCTCCACCTCCTGGGGCGTGTTATCCAGCACATGGCCGTCCCCGCCGGTGTCCCGTTCCTCGGCCCGGTAAGTGGCGGGCTTGCAGTCCGTGAGGAGGATCTCGCCGAACTCATCCGTCTGAAAGATGCCCAGACTCTCAGCGTCCCGGAATATCTCGAAGGACACATTGGGCATCGCCTTCATGGTGCCCCGCTCATACTTGATGATCCGCAGGCCGGGCAATTCCTTGTTGATGATGGTGGCGTCACTGGTCTTGCCTGCCACCACGGAGACGGTCTGGACGGTATCGGTGTCCGCGAGCCAGCCGGAGATGCCTGCCAGTTCCCGTACCTCCCATCCGCCGGGCTGGAGCTGATCGAAAACTGCCACGCCGCCGATCTTGGTCTTGGCGGTCTGGACCTCGCCGCTTTCAATGTGCTTGATCTGCACGGTGACGCCGTTGAGCGCGTCACCGGTGTCACTCAACTTCTGGACCCGCAGAGAGCCGTAGGGCGCGTTCCAAAAGGTCAGGGTGGCAACCTTGTCGTACTCCACATCGACGTGCTGGGTACGCTCCTCCGGGAGCAGGTGAAACGCTGGGGGTATCTCCTCGGTCACGGTATAGTGGCCCTCCAGGGTCAGGGGGATGATGACCGTCCCATCCGGCCCGGTGGAGAAGGAGCCTACCTTGCGGCCCTCGGGGTCGTAGACGGAGAATACGGCCCCCTCCAGCGGGATTTTAGTTCCCTCCTCCAGTTTCACGATCTTTAGGGCTGTTTCGTCCGGGGCGGGCTGGCCGCTGTCAGAGTAGCTGCTCACCGCCGCCAGCTCCATGTGCCGGGAATTGTCCAGGTCGCAGATATAATTCTGCAAATCTCCGTATTTGTCCTTTTCCTGACAGACCGCGTACATGGCGGCATATTGGGCCACATCCGCCGTCAGGGAGAGTTGGACGCTGCCGCTCTCGCCCTCGATGCTGCCCGCGGGGTACAGTACCTTGAATTTCCCGCCGTAACCGTCCCCGGTGGGCTGGGTGGTGACAGCGGTGATGTCCCGGTTGTTCTCGTCCACGATGCGGGTCCCCTCCGGGACTGTGCCGGGGTCTGCAAAGGATACTGCTACATCGTAGTCATACACCCAGGTTTCGCTCCAGATGGTAAACACCTGCTGCTTGTACTCTCTGCCATCCACGGTGACGGGATAGGCCACGGACTTATCCGGGGTGGCGGTCATCCGGGGTTCCAGCATATAGTTATAGGTGGTGCCCCGCTTGTAGATGTCCTTGGCCGCGGCCAAAATCTTCTGGCCCCGTTCCAACTCCGCCCCTGACAGGCCAGGGGCCACCTTGAGGTTGTTGATATTCCAGTTGGGGAGCAGGTAGCACCAGAGGGCCATTTTGGTGGCGTAGTATGCGAGGTATTTGTTCTCCAATCCAAGCTCTCCCAGGCTGCGGTGGGGGTAGCCGTTGGAGATGATGCCCACCACCTTGGGGTCGCTGGACCGTTCGTTTGCAAGATACTTGATACTCTCCCCGACGCCTACCGTCTGCGGAACGCCCTTGATGTTGGGGTTCACGCAGTAGGCCGGGACCTCTTTCATCTGCCCCTTGGCGTCCTCGTACTTAAAATAGGTGTATTCCTGGGTCCTGATCCGGCCGTTGATGGACAGGTAGGACAGCTCATAGCCGCCGTTGTAGATGTCCACCTCGCCCAATGCTTCTTCCTCCGTGCTGGCGGCGAAAGCGGCGGTGGGCAGGATACCAAGGGTCAGGATGCAGGCCAAAAACATAGATAGCAGTTTTTTCATGTTGCCTCCTTCAAAATGGGCAGAAGGAGGTGCTGAACGATCAACACCCCCTTCTGTAAAAATAGATGAGTCAAATCAAGTAGATAAAGAAAGGCGTCAAAGTCCCCTCAAATTGAGGGAAGATTTTGACGCCTCAGCTCTCCACGGCCTGGACCATCCAGCGGTAGTCCCGCTGGTCCCGGACACAGGTAAAAAGTGTGAGCCGGTTATCGCTGGTGGCGGCGGTGCCGCTGGTGTCGGTCTCCTTCACCTTCTGGACGCTGACCACCTCATAAGTCCGTGTGCCCAGCTTGGTGGTCCAGGTGATGGCATCCCCCGGCTCTAGGGTGTGGAGCTTCCCGAAGTGGTTGTTCACGCCGCGGTTGTGGGCCGCGATGCAGCAGTTTCCATCCCACAGGCTGGTGTCCTCAAAGTGGCCCGCGCCCTTGGCTAAGGTCTTGCTGCCCGTGCCCTCGTACACCTTGACGCTCAAACCGATGGCGGGAATTTTGAGGGTGCCCAGGTGCCCGCCGGAGTAGTAGAGATCGCTGGTCACATCCGTCCAGCCTGTGGCGGTAGTCCCGGTCCAGCCGGAGTGCGTGCTTACCGTGGGATAGGTGACACTTCCCACCTGGGAGACCAGCCCCCCACCGTCCAGGGCTCCGGGGACCAGATTAGGGGTCAGGGCCGCGCCGGAGCCGGGGAGGTAACTGGTGGGACTGCCAAAGTTGGGCGGGATCAGGGCTGTATTTTTGCTCCGGTCCACATTGGGGTCCTCCTGCTCATAGATCGTGCTGTCGCTGGTGGGCCGGGCAAACAGGTAATCGTCCGGGGCGTCCATGGTGTATTCCAGGGCGCTGGCCGGAGTGATGCAGACAGCCGCCAGCATGAGGGCGGCCAGACAAAGGGTTTTCAGCCTCATTTGTTGTACTCCTTCCACTCTTTCTTGGATTTGTACTTTTGAAGCAGGAAGCGGCCCAGGAATACCAGGCCGACAACGCCAGCCCCGGCGGGCAGGACCAGCAGCCAGCGCCAGTCAAAGCCGCCGCCCTCTGCGGCAGGCTGTGGGATAGCGGTCACGGCCTCCTGCTCCTCTGCCAGGCCGAAAACGGCGGTATAGAGCACGGTCCCGCTGGTAGTCTTGGTCACTTCCCCGGCGTAGTCCGCCATGACGGTGTAGCCGGTGGCATATTTGCTGGAAGCGGTGCCGGTATAGGTGGCAGCAGCATTGTAGAAGCCCCCAGCCTCCTGCCATTGAACATCCGCCAGTGTGAGAGTGCGCCCGCTGTCCTCAATGGACTTGGGCACCAGGGACACATCCGCCTCGGAGAGATTGGGATAACTGCGGGTGGCGGAGACATTTCGGGTGGACGTGGCATAGCCGGACGCCTCCACCTGGATGCTGGCGGTGTCCAGGGTGAGGAGGCCGGTATAGCCGTCCTCCGTGACGGCCTCACAAGTGGCGGCCAGCAGGGGCATGATCTCCTCCATGTCCTTGCTCTTGCTGTCTAGGGTCACGGTCTCGGTGTAATACTTGCTGTCCGTCTCCGTCTGGTCCTCCTTGACAATATCCAGCAGAGTATAGAGACAGCCGGACCGCTCAAAGTCCCCGGTGGGGATGAGGGCCGGGTCATCCATGGGCGAGAGTTCGTAGGTCTTGCTGATCCTGGGCTCGGCCCGGTCCCCCTCCGTGTACTCCAAAACCTCCACGGGATAGAGAGCGGCAGGTCCGGCGGACGGCGCAGGGGTCTCGGCGGCCATGGCCGGACAGGCCAGGGCGCAGGCGGTCAGCACCGCCAGAAACAGAGGCGCGGTGCGTTTCTTCATGTGGGTCAACTCCTTCCATAAAAATCGCTCAGAAAGTGTCCTGAAATTGAGGGTACTTTCTGAGCCGGGGAAAACTTCTTATTGACTGTTCGGCCTGTTTCAACTATCGCTCTCTGGGGTCAGGCGGGTGGCGCCGGTCGGGAGGGCGGTCTTTCCGGCGGGGAGGGACTTTCATGGTAATCAATTCATCTCCTTTCACACCAATCAGAAGCTCCGCATGATGGAATTTCTTTTTGTAGATCTGTACTTGTTCTGGGGTTAAGGAACAAAAGTTATCCGCCTCGATGCCGCAAAGGAAAAAGGTGCCACAGACCCCGCCATATCCCCCCTCCACGCTCCGATTAAAGGGAAGGCCCAAAAGAAGAGATTCCTCATTACAGACAAGGGCCACTGATTCTTTATAAGGATAGATGGCCTGTATCAAGCCTCCTACTACCGCCTGCATTTCCTGAAGTCCATGTATTTCTTTTTCATAAGGGACATGGCCAGGCTCTACGATCAAGACATTCAAAATCTACCACTCCTTTTCATGGGGTCAGATTTGGAAAAAGAAAAAGTCCCCTCAAATTGAGGGGACTTACGGGTTATCGCTCCGGGGCGTCTTTCTTCCGCTCCGGGAGTTTGATGCGGAACATCCGGCAGTAATCCTTCTGGGCCTCCAGTTCACACTCACAAATGAGTTTGATAAAGGCGGCGTCGCTGGGGCTTTTGGCCCGCTGGGCCTGCTGGAGGGCTGTGATATAGTCGTGGCGCAGGATGGGCGGGATGGAGACCACACAGTAGCCCCTGTTCACCAGGATCAGATTCATCAGGAGCCGGGCGGTGCGCCCGTTGCCGTCCCGGAAGGGGTGGATGTCCACCAGCCTCCGGTGGGCATAGGCGGCCAGCAGGACCGGGTGTGTGGCATCCTTCCGTTTATTCAGATCCTCCACCAGCCCGGCCATAAGGCCCGGCACCTCCTCCGCCGTGGGCGGGACATACTCCGTGCCGGTGATGAACACCTGGCCCTCCCGGTAGCGTCCAGCGTGCTCCGGGTCAACGCCGCCATAGAACAGGGCGTGCAGGCGGAGTATATCTTCCTCACAGAATTGCAGAGGCCCGCCTCTGGCGGTCTCCAGCATATAGTCATAGGCTCTGGCGTGGCCGGTGGCCTCGTAGCAGTCCCGGATGGGCTTGCCGCCCACGGTGATACCATCCTCCAGGAGCACCTTGGTCTCGGAGAGGGTGAGCGAATTGCCCTCCAGGGCGTTGGAGGTATAGGTCATGCCGATGCGGAAGTAGGCGTCCAGTTCCTTCACCTCGTCCGTGGTGAGGGGGCGGCGCTCCCGTATGGCCTGGGCGTATGCGTCGATACGGTCTAATAAAGCATTGCCGCTCATACAGTCACCTGCCTTTGAAAAAATGTTCAAAAATATTATATCATGGGGAGCGGAAACAGGCAACGGGAAACCTGGGGCCAAAAGTCCCCTCAATTTGAGGGGACTTTTGAACGGCGGGCCCCGCCTTCGGAGAGGCCGCGGCAGACGCACCCGTTCCCCACACTGACAAAAGCCGCTGTCAAGCGGCTTTTGGGGCGTCCTCCCCTTGGAGACCGCATAATCCGGCGGACGGCCCCGGTCAAGGCCCGCCCAGTCCGCAGACTGGGCGGCTCGCGGGCGATTG
>OLRM01000688.1_pt1 | contig 20592 bp, 27 predicted proteins | sample 1643211 | NCBI WGS metagenome assembly OLRM01 (sample SAMEA3136690, study PRJEB25190) | human gut metagenome | biome: human gut; feature: human-associated habitat; material: faeces | place: Austria | collected 2013
CACCGTTCATGTCTACCGTAATGTCTTTTCCTTCTGCATCGTACTTCTCTGCATCTGTTATGCTAAACAACATTGGATCCCCCATTACTGCATTCTTTCCGTTCGGACTATAAGCAACAAGTACTGCTTTTTTACCATTAGGAACTACATTTGCATTAACATTTAGAGCAAAACTACCAGTAATAAGATTGTCAAACGGAATTTTAGTTGTCGCATATTCTTCATTTGTATAAGTTTGATTTGTTTCATCATATCCTTGTAATTTAACAATTACATTTCCAGCTGCTTGATTTGTAATAGATATTAATTTGTCTGCATTAGCTGGATCAGTAATAAGCGGTTTAGGAACTGTACCTGTAATCGTTGCATTCTTCGTTGGATCATAATTCATTATGTTTGTTAACGGTTTTGATACAAGATAGTCCGCTGCATCAATCAGATTAGTTTTATCCGTCATGAACTCTTGCCCATCTGGAACACCATCTCCATCGGTATCTACCTTTGTTGTATCACTTCCAATATTCCATTCAATAAAATCAAATAATCCATCTTTATCAGTGTCATTTGTATCTAAATAAGCATTTGAATATGAATTTACAAGTTGTTTAGGAGCTGCACCACCATCTGGCTTATGAATTAGCTTTTGATCTGAATCGTTAAGGTAATCAGCTTCAAGCCAATGATCGAATAAAATTCTAGCATTCTTTTCCTGAATATAATCATTCATCGCTCTTGCAAAATCAGCAATACTTACATTATCTTTCAATTTATAAGTTATTGTATAATCACGGCTTTGTCCTAGAGTCCCCCAAAATATTTCATTCGTGTTCTTTCTTGCCTCATTCAACTGTACCTTTGTATCGTTTCCCACTATACTCAGTTCAGAAACTGTGCTTGTATCAACTAGTCCTGTATCATCAATAGATATTTTGAATACTTTACGATTAAGATAATTGTCTCCAAAAACATCCGAATTATTGATTGTTATATTATCTGTATCTATATATTTTAAAAGCACTGCTGGTATCTGTTCCTTAACATATACAACCCACCCATAATCTGATTGCAAATAGTTTTCATTCGGCTTAAAAGTATGTATGGATTTTATAGACATGTTATCAGCATCGAACAATACTTTCTGTGTCATTTGTCCTGCTGTAAAACCAGTTTGCTTTTCATTCTTTACATTAGGATTATTCTCTAAAATATATCCATTCGAAATACTTTCTCTTGCAATTGAACCATTATTCTTAATCCATACACTGCTAAAAGAAATAGCCGTATTAGCTAATCCCATGCTTTGTAATGTTTGTCCATTTTTCAAAGTTATTTTCACATCGTGATTTGTTACTACTCCTATTAATGCATAATTGGGAATATCTGTTATTGAAATTGTCCACAATGCTCCGTCATCACGTTTAGCCATACTTTTATTGTCAATAGTTATTCGATCTATCTCTTTGTAAAAAGAATCATTTGTAAAAGATAAAAGATATTTTCCTGCAAATTCATTATTTTTATCTTCTCCCCACCCAGTAGAGCCGTCTGCCCATTTAGACATTCTCAAAAATATATTTCCAGAATTATCTATCTTGTTATAAACTGTAGACGCATAACGTAGCGAAGAGTCTTCAATCCCCGATGCAGTAAAATGTGTTGTTGTATCCATTCCTCTGTCAGTGATATTAACTCCTCTAGCAACTTCTGCTAGAGTTTCTGAGTTTTCATACGCATGTATCACAGGAGAATATGAAATCATCATAGTCATACCCAACAATACAGAACATACCCCAATACTCAGTTTTCGAATTGTCCATCTTTGCTTTCTTGATTCGCACATAGAATCGCCGTACTTTTGTCTGCTCATAAAATAAAACATCCTTTTAAGCATATCTTAATTAGCTGTAAATCAGATATACTCTTTCCTTTCTCTGAATTTCATTTAGAATTAAATTGTGAATATGTACTTTTGCATCTTATGCCAGACTCTTTGATACTCTGCTCAAGGTTTAATCACATGGTATTACCTAATATAAAGAAGATGCACTCATTACGTTTTACACAGATATCGAAGGTGGTAAATTTAATTGCTTGTCCATATCACCTCTTTTGAAAACGAAGTTCTTATAAAAACTATCTTCTTTCCTAATAATCGTGTTGTTTTTGGCTCATTTATCGAAGTAATTAAAGATTATAAGCACTTAGACATATTGAAATTCTAAAAGTTACTGGTCAACAGTCAGTTCTAAATACTTAACTAATTATTTTTAAAATACTTCTTGTATCAATTGTTTTCTGTTTACACAATATTCACTTTTTCTAAGAAATAGAAGAACTAAAAATATTTTGCTAGTACTCAAAAAATCACTTGATTTAAATATAATCAGTTTTCTATTTTTAATTTGTTGAAGACATTATTTCAAAAAAAGTATCAATTACCGCTATTTCATTTCGAGCAAATCTTGAATTGTCATTCTCTTAAGCATGTCATCCATATACATTTGCATCTTTATATAAAAACATCGCGCTTTACAAGTCGTGGTTGCATATCGGCTACAATATTCATCATTTTCAAGACAGCGATTAATACGTGTAGTTGTTTCAGTTGCTTGCATAATATCAAACATTGTAATATCTTTAGGCTTTTTTCTTAAAATAAAACCGCCATCCGATCCTGAATATGAATTAACAAGATTCGATTCTTGCAATATTTTTAAAATTTTAAATACATAATTTTGTGGAATAACAAGTTTTTCGGAAAGCTCTTTCGATGAAACACGACATTGTTTTTCTGATAAATAGATGATTATCCTAACAGCATAATCAGTACTCATTTTTAAATGCATAATATAATCCACCTTCCTACCTGGATAAGTTCAGGTAACAATTACAATACAAGTAAATTAATACAAGTAAATTCTTGAAATATATATCTTCTTCTAAACCATAACAAATTGATAAAATTAAAACTATGCCTCTCGTGAAAATAGCCCTCCTATTACATCATATACACTTTTTTTACATATTTTAATAATTTACATTTAGCAAAAATAATAAATATCATGATTTAAGTCTATAGCTATATTTATTTACAACTTTAATTTCAAAGTAAAATCATCATTTTTATACATTGACATTGCATAAAATAGCTATTTTATGTAATATACATCTATTTTTTTTGTTACAAGTCAAATTGTTTTATTTAGTACTTTTAAAATGATATTGTAATAAATGGTAAAACAATACTTTTTATTCGTAGTAGATAATATCAAATTTATTAATAAATAAGGAGTGTAAATAAAATGAATCTTGATGAAAAAGAAATAAAAAGAATTAAAGCTTTACATGTGACTACAAAAATACCTGTTTTTATCTTTGATGAATACTCCAAATGTATAAGGAGGTACTGTTCTGGTAAAATATTTAACTTCTCATATGATTTTTTATTTAAAGATAGCTCAGGTACTAATACTGGTGTATGGTTTAATTATGGAATTTTTAACGAAATTTTTATATCTCTACCTTATAAAGATGTAGTAATAACAATTGGACCGTTTCTTACAAATCGCGCTTCCAAAAACAGAATGGAATTATTTATGCAAAGACCAGATATCATAAATCAGACAGCTGCTAATAAAAAAAAGTACTTAAAATATTACAGCTCACTTTCTATCTACTCACTGGGTGATATTCGTGATTTTATAATCATTCTTGGTTCCCTGTTCGATATAGATTTAGAACAAAATTATTCTGAGAGTCTACATGCACAAGTTCATAAAAATGAACTACAAATAAAAAAAGATTTTTTTGAAAATATTGACACTGAGTTTATTCATTCAGAAAAATATAAGTTCTACTATGAAAATAAAATCATAGAGCTCGTTTCACAAGGAAATTTAACAGCTTTAAAACAAGGAATTGCAGATATTGGTTGTAGTGTAATTCCTAGTCTAACAAGTGATTCAGTACGTACAGAAAAAAACTATACTATTGTAATACTTGAAAAGCTCTCTTCTTTGTCAATACATGTTGGAAAAGATATAATTGATACAATAAGACTTAGAGATTTTTATATAAGAAAAGTAGAATCACAAAAAAACTTAGCCCAGATTCTAGCAGTCAGAGATAGTGCAATTATACATTTCACAAAGGAACTTCATGAATTTTCTAATGTGAAATATTCCCCTCTAACCCTTTCCATGATTCAATATATAAATCTAAAAGTATACGATTCTTTCAAGACCACTGAACTTGCTAAACATTTTTTTATGTCTGAAAGTGCTGTTAGACGCAGATTCAAAAAAGAAGTTGGTATGAGCATTACAGAATATGTGAATAAGCGTAAAATTATAATATCAAAAATATTTTTGTTAGCAGATATTCCAATTTCAGAAATTTCAAAACGTTTAGGCTTTTTTGATCCTTCACATTTTTATAGAATATTTAAAAATATCGAAGGAATTACACCAAAACAATTTCAAAACCGTTCAAAGGATATAGTTTATGATAATGATATAAATAAAGAAATATAGTTTTTTCTAATGTATTGTGTTAATTTAAAGTAAGAGAGACCAAAGATAAAAATACGATATATTTTGTCTTTGGTTTTGTTCATTAGTATACTTCATTTTTACATTCCATTTTTTAATTTCATTAACCGTATTCCCAGCTTTCACTTTATTTGCATCATGGAACTTGTTCTATGTTTAAAAATCACTTGATATTGTCCATTTCGCTATTTATTTCATTATATAATTAATGAATTTTATTTTATTTTTTATAAAGAGCAAAACGGTAAAAGACAGAAACAACTAATTAAGAATTCAAAGATATTCTTTCAGCATAAAGAATATCTTTGATTTTACAGTTTTTCCAATCACAATAAAATGACCTTTTTCATTTTTCAGTTTCTCTAATTCTTTCTTTTCTTTATGACTTAGCACATCTGAATACATATTATACAAATCAATTTTTTCTTCTAGTTGCTTCCTATACATCCTCTCTTTAAGATATTGAAATTCACTTTTTTCTCCAGTTTGTTATTTTCATTAACACTATTTATCATTCCTTTCACAAGGTGGAACTTGTTCCATGTCTATTTATCATTTTTATATCCACACAATTCGGCAAACTCATCATTTGTTAGATTAAATGCTTTTGCTATCTTAATAACTGTATCAATTCTAGGATTACAAATCTCCCCTAATAATAATTTTTTCAAATTAGTACGATCATATCCTATCAAATTCGCTAATTTGTAAATACTAATGCCTTTTTCCTTCATTTTAAGATTTACTTTATCGTAATTCATAATTTTTTATCCTTTCATATTGAACAGAAGTATTAATACTCCTATAATAAATATATAAAATAAAGTGAGGTTAATAATAATGGTAAATATTTTAAACAATATTACTCTGTTAAGAGACGATTTAAATGAGAAGGGATGGTGTATAACAGCTTTTGATTTCACATATAAAAAGATTCAGTATATAGTTGTTTTTGAAGTCCTTAACAAACAATTACAAAAAAACAAGTATTATATTGCTCAGCTAAAATTTATAAATACCAATAATAACAGTGAACTCATAACATTAGCAAACAGTAAGGAATTTAATATAAGCACAGTTGCAATTAGAAAGTTTTTTAATGTTGAATATGTTGAAAATCCAGGAGATTTCGAAACTCAATTTTATACAACTTTTGCAAGATTTATACCAACAGAATTTTGTAACCCAACACCTGATCAACAAAGACAAATAATTACTGTTCTTAATGAGCGCGACAATGATAGTGGTGTCTATTGTTTTGCAGTAAAAAGAAATGGTATTAGTAAAAATAATGTACAGGGTTATCGCAGTATATTTAACGATAATAAAACAAGATTACTTCGCCATGATTTATACATACATTTTGCAAATGACAACACTATTAGCTTTTGTTATAAATCAAATCCAAAAGACAAAAAAACAGATATAGAAATTATTCAAAATTTTTCTAAATAAGTTTCAATCATATAAAATCCTTTATTTATCACATCTTCATATTCTTTTTTTGAGAAAATTCTATACACTTGACTTTCTTTTTCTCCATTGTCAATTCTTACATCACATATTACATGATGTAAGAATATACCAAATCCCATATCATAATTAATATCTTTAGTTATATTTGTTACAAATACTTTTTTTAAATTTTGTTTTTTCATTACAATCACCCACCATATCTGTTAAAGCAAAACTTATTTACTTTATTTAAATTTTTATTTCTATTTACTTCCATAGCTAATTATTAAACACAACAGCTTATTTAAAGTGCTTGATATTCCTTTAACCATCAATAAATCTTATTTAGCACATTCATTGATAAACGAGTAGTCAATGTCATGTGTTTCTTCAAATTCAAATATATCGTTATACTAGAGTTTAATTCATGGTTCAAAACCAAATATTCCAAAGCTTATATGGCTGTTTTAAAAGAATTTGGAAGTTCTTATAATTTAGCTAAAGCCCATCTTACCCATCTTAAAAACATTCTAAAACCTAAAACCAGGGGACTTCATGTAGAGATAAATGCATCATCTCTTCGTGATAATGCAAAGAAATCTATTGGCGAAAATAACGAAGTTATTACTCTTGAAATCAAAATGCTTATTGAAAATATCGAACTGTTAGCCAGTCAGCTTAAAACTGTAGACAAAAAAATAGAAGAATTAGCTGTCAAACTAGATTCTCCTGTCTTCTCGATTCCCGGAATTGGAATATATTCGGGAATGTCTATTTTAAGCGAGACTGGTGATATCCATAACTTCAGCTCTGCTGTCAAAGTAATGGGATTTGCAGGTGTAGACCCCGATACTTATCAGTCCGGTGAATACAGCGCACCTCGAACAGCATTGTCTAAACGTGGTTCGCGCTATTTGAGAAAAAGTCTATACCAGTGCATTCTACCAGTCTGCACAAACAATCTCGCTTTCAATAAGTATTATAAACTAAAACGGTCACAAGGTAAATCCCATAGATGCGCCCAGGGCCATTCAGTTCGAAAACTTATAAGAGTAATCTATAAACTGTTGTCTGAAAACATGCAGTTTGATGAAAAACTGCTTATTTAAAAACATTGAATTGAATATTTTTAAAATGCTGCATAAAGCAGTAGTTTTCAGTGCACACAAAATTCACTTTTCAATGATCTAAAAATGTTTCAGCTAATTATCAAAAATCACTTGATTCATATATAGTTAGCTTTCTTTTTTTACTTAACTTATCATCTTCAAAGTTATCAGGATCTGTTACTTTTTCATATTTATCAGTCTCCACAATTAAACCCCTTGTTTTCTTGTTATTCTTTATGGCGGTATCCATAAAATTAAGAATAACTTTTTCAGCTATTTTTGCTTCATCACACCAATCTTCTTCATTCATGTCTCATCATGCCAGCAATGGCAATGTGCTACACTACAATGATAATTCCTATTATTATGGTGATACTGATAAACAAACCATGCTCGTTTTAAGTCCATAGTTTTTTCTAATTCTTCTTTACTGGTTTCCATTTTTATTCTATTCCCTTTCTTATATTGCTGCATTCTCTAATCATAGTAATCATTTCATTCGCTTGCCTCTACAGCATTGCAAAATCCAACAATTACTGTTTCTTTATCTGCATCAGCTTGAAATATATATTCTTCGCTGCTAGTGCAATAAGGCATCAAATAATTAATTGTACAAACATTATTAACTACATTAATGTTTGTAATTTCAATCTCCTAATTATTTAATGGTTTAAAAACTCTTTTCCAATATTTCTCTAACTTTTTATTTGTCGATAGACTATTACTGTTTTGTAAATTATCATTTGTATTTTTTTAGGTATTTTAACTCCAATAAACATCAAATGTGATTCTAAATCATTTTCAGACCATTCAATAATCTTAAAATTGTATACATCAGCATTTTTTCCAAAAACAACTTTATTTTTTAAATTATTAAGATGCTTTTCTGCGCCTTTTAGTGTTTTAAAAACTTTTGGTTTTTGCATATTAAAATAGCTGTTTGGATAAAGATATGTGCCGTCCATATCACTATATGTTCCTGCATAAATATCACTATCATATTTGATTACATACATTTTCATTCCACCTCTTTTCCTAACTATCTTCTAAAACACTTTTTAATATCGGACGCACATAACCATATGCTCTCTCACGTTCCTTCTGTTCTTCTCTTGTATATCTGTCATAAGAATAACCATAAGTATTGGTTTTTCCATAACCACGAAAACACAATTTCCTGCTTGTTATTGAATAATAATACGTGAATTCAAATTTAAACTCTTTATATGTGACATATATACGATCTATATCATTGCTGTATATGCTTATTTCAATGTCTGAATCAATTTTGTTAATTTCCTCTTGAATATGCTCTTTTATTAATAATGCATATTTTTCTTCATATTTTTCCAGTTCAGTTCTAAGTTTCTCGATTTTATTCATTTCAATTCCTCTTTTTATTCAGCCTCATCATAGAGTTCACTAACATGATAAACATATTTCTTCTTTAATTGTTTCTATTTTTAACATTTTTTACCACTCCTTATAAATGCCAGGATTCCTGCAAATGCTTCATTTCTCCATTTTTCTATTCTTTCATTTACAGTTTTTTCAAAATAATTAATATTCCCCTCATAATCATCATAATTTTTATTTAACGGTGATAATTTTAATCTGAATTTATTTTTAAAATTGATATCACCATTATCAAGAGTATTCGAAATACTATATATCAGTGAATTTAGTTTTTTATTGTATAAATCATAATCATCACTCCAGAAAACTGCATCCTGCAGTAAGATAATTCTTAAATTTATTCGGTTGATCACTGCGTTATATAGATTTATTTGCTGTAACCGTTCATCGCTATATCCAAATTTGCGCCTACAGTATTTAAATTTTTTATATGTCTTGCCTAGTGAGGTAATAATTTTAGATAATGCAACGATGTAAAATTTTTCAAGTTTTGCAATAAAGTTGTTAAAATTTCTTTTCTTAATACTTTTGTCTCTATGATCCTTGTACCAAAGATGCCTAATTTTCGTTGGAGTCACATCATACTTTTCTACTATGACATTCCCGTCTTTATCTTTCATAATTTCATTTTTTTTGCATATCATTACCATATTAGGATCATCTTTTTTGCATGTCCTTCCTGTAAATTTATTTATGTACATATTTCTTTTGTATTTTTTTGGATTAGATATAGGTTTTGTAAATACTTTTCTTTCAAACACAAGAAAATCTATATATGTCCCGTTTCCAACATTTTTAAATTTATAAACAAAGGGAATAGATTTATAATCTAGACTTATATTAAACATAAACTGTTTCGCAAGTTCATGTTTTTGCTGTTTAGATAATGATCTGGAAATCATCACTCTTAACTTAATACAGTAATTCTTTTTAGTTGCATTTCTTTTTTTCTCATATGCAATTAGCTTGTCAATTTTAGATTCTATATTTGCTTGATTTGAATAAGCCTTAGTTTTGATAAAAGATTTAATAATGGCTGTATCTTTTATTGTTTTATACTCAATGTAGTTTCCAGAACTGAGCATGCGTCTCATATCTCCTCTCTAAATCAACATCAAAGGGACTTTGATGTTTTTATTTTTTTGTCAAATCTAAAAAATTATCATTTATTCAGTTAAATTTTAATTTTTTTATAATACTCAATTTAATGTTGTTTTTTAATTTTTCTTATTACTTTTGTGATCTGCTCTTTATGATTAATGCCTAATTTTTTCGCCTTGCCTTTCAATGCGCTTATGTACAAAAACATCAGCCAACACAATATTATAAAAATTAATATTCCAATCAGTATGATTAAGATAACAGTGAGTTTATCGTCTTTTGATAAACTCTCAAACTTATATACTTCAAACATATTAATCATTTGTAATCACACCCATCATTTGCAACACTCTGTTTAAATCTTTTATATCCACGCAATTAATAGTAATCTTATTATTTTTTGTTACCATACACTTCGCATCAAAATAATTTGTTAATTTCATACGGACTTCTTCGTAATGAATACTTAGATCATCTTTCACAAAATCATCGATAGATGTTTGTCCTGTCAGTACTTCATCATCATTTTTTACCTTAGGATCTTCCTCGATTTTTTTCTTTATTTTTGTCAACACTAACTGCAGCGTCTCAATTGGTAATCCTGATTTGTGGATAAGATAATCATTTCTCTCTTCTATATTTACAAGATTTCTGTTCACATCATCCTTAAATTCGTTTAAATACATTAGTACAGTATTTTCAAGTTCATCAATAAAATCTCCTACCTTTTTTAATCCTAATCCACTCTGTTTTGAAATGAATTCTCTAATTCTTCCTTTAAATTCTCCGTTTTTATTGAGTACTGCAACATACTGGTAATATGCTTTAAACAAAGTATATTTCTTTTCTTCAGTATCAAATCTACGATAATCATTGTAAGTAAGAATAGTATTCATCTCTTCAATTTCATTATCTGGTTTCTTAACAATCGTTGCGACTATTGTCTTTTGAACTTTTCCAGTACCATCTAATTCACTCTCATGTTCAATATTATATTTGCAGGCTTTAATTCTTTTATGACCGCTTACCAACATATACTTACCATCACTATCACGATAAACTGTAATAACTTCTAAGACTCCATTTGGATTGTGATAAATTTTATCAGCAAACTCTACAATATCCTCCAGTGTATCGAAATCTGGATTTAATGGATTATATTTAATATCCTCTATTGCAATCGGTTCTACCTTTTTTCTTTTATCAAATTCCCTCATCAAATCCTCACTGTTAGATTTATCATATTGTTTTAAATTAAATTCTAATCCGCTCATACTATCTCCTCGCCCTCTTTTAATTTTATATACAACGGTTTCATTAAATGAATACATCAGTTTTCTTATAATGTTCTGTAAAATATAATAACCATTGGCAATAACAATACACTCATCGCAGAACACTACTCCGTTTCTAAGATTTTTAATACACATTCCATTTAGAAAATAATAATAGAAAAATCTTTTTTCACTTTGTGTTAAGATTCTTGATGCACTTAATAATAATTTCATTATTATTTCATTTGCACTATTTACTACTCTTGTTTCAACAAGAGTAGTAAAATCACAAATTTTTTCTACTTCAGCAATATTTAATTTCTTTACCTCATAAAAACCAGATTTAATAACTGGTCTTAAATCTTCAATAAGAGTTTTTGTATTCTGCTGTGTTTTTTCTTTATCGATGTACGGACAAATCATTAAAATACACCTCTACTTCATCAACCAATTTCTTTAAATCATTACCAATATTAAGATCACTGTCGATTAAAAATTCATTTTGGATCGTAGCACTGTTCGCAGGTTTTGCACGATACCGAATAGTTGTGTCTAATGTTTTTCCGCTAAAATATTTATGGAACAGATTAACAATTCCTTTTTCATTGTTATTATCATTAATCATCGTCAACAATACTTTTAAGTCAAAATTAACATCCTTCATTTTTAAGAGCTTGCTTACAGAAACAATTAATCCTTTTAAAGAACCTCTATCTGGTTTAACAGGGATAATCACTAAGTCAGCAACTCTTAGTGCATTGCTCAAAATAACACTGTCATCTGGTGCCTCATCTACTATTACAAAGTCATAATCATCTTCAATATATTTAAACGCAGACTTTAGATATCCAGTTATATCCTGATTAAAATTATGAAGTAAGCTTATTTTCGCATCACCAAGTGATAATGCAGAAGGTATTAAATATAAGTTTTTTATTCTTGTTTTCATAATTACTTCTTTAATGTAACTAGGTTCTTCAAAAATATCTTTCAGATTAAAATTAATGGTGTAATCACTGTATAAACAGTCATTCAATTTATTTAAGAAATCTTCCTCATTTTTAATATCATCATTAAATTCATTAATAAATTTCTCATCAAGTTCGTTTCCAATATTGCCTGCAACATCTGTCGCATTTGCTTGTGGATCGCTGTCAATAAGCAGTGTTTTATATCCTTTATCAGCCATGCCTTTTGCTAAAGATAGTGCGGTAGTAGTTTTACTAACTCCACCTTTCATATTTGTAATTACAATTGTTCTCATATTTTTTTCCTCTTTTCCTTTTTTTTAAATTTCTTTGATCATAATTGCATCTGGGATCAGTAAAGCTAAACGATACTTAGCCTCCCTCAACCGTTTATAATAACTATTTGTCGATATGTTCATCTCATTCTTCACTTCCTCTCTTGTATAATTTAATATTTCTCTTTTTATCAAAATACATCTGTCTTCCTTATCCAATTTATTTATACAGTCAAACATTTCTATAAGAAACATTGTTTCTTCATTAGATTTGTCCAACAGATCTATCATTCTGCTTTCATATTTCTTAGAATCAACACTTGATTTCGAATCATCCATTTTTAATATCGAAGTTGTTGTAATAAAATTTGCATCAAAATCTCTTTCGAGATTGTCTATTAAATAAATTCTTATATCATTTTCCTTATCTTCCTCACATGCTATTTCAATGTTGTATCTTGCCCCGTTGACGATTCCTGAAAGATATTCCAATAATTCCTGAATATTCTCCATTGTTTTTTTGTTATCCAAAATTATACTCATCAGTCTCCCTCCCAAGCCTACATAGAATTTTTTTGCATATTTAAATTTATATTGATAAAAACGACAAAAAAAGCACTTTGCAAATTAGTTGCTAAGTGCTTCTATAAGTTAATTGCTAAGTGCTTCTGTAAGTTAATATTTTCGAATAAAAACAGGTATTTCGCCCCATTTATATTTTTAGTCGAAACATTTCGCACTTTGCAAAATATAGTAAAAACGCACTTTGCTAAATAAAGTAAAACTGCACTTTGCAAAATATAGTAAAACAAAAACCAAACAGATACCTTTCCATTTGGCTTATCTTAATATTCGACTATTGATTAAACAAATTAATATGTTATAATATTAGCAAATAAATTAAGTAATTTATTTATTAGTATATATAATGTTATAAAAATAACATACTAATCTGATTTCTATTTGAAATCAACATTTAGTTTCCATTTCGACTGGAAATTATCGTATTAAGAATGCCTGGTGGTGAAATAAGGTATTCTTTTTTATTTTGTTTTTTTTCTTTGCCATTATTCTATCACAATCATAATAAGAATAATACAAATTGTTTATTTTTTTTCGTCTTTTTTTTCAGAATTTTTTACACGTTCATATTCATCACTGATCCAGAAAGATATCAAAGAGCTTTTATTAACTCCTTTTTTTCAGCCAGAAATTCAAGCTGTTCCAAAATATTTAGATCCAATGTAATAAATACTCTTTTTTTATTTCCTGCAACACTCATTTCCGTCACCTCTTTTTATTACAATATAATTATATCATATATGTTACACTTTTGCAACATATATATGAACAAAACACGATTTTTCGTGTTTTGTTAATTTCCTATATCTTTATACACTATATTTTTTACAGCTTTATTCACTGTATCAACTGTAATCTTTCTAACTCGACTGTGAATATATGATTTCTTTTCTCTAACAGAAAGACTTGAAAAATCTATATCTTTATCCATTTTTATTAACGCTTTGCGTTTCAGGTTAAGACAATCCAACTCATCCTCTAAAGGTATTATTAATGAACAGAACTCACGTTCAGTAATCTTTTTATACAGGTATCTTTCTCTTAAATTTTTTATCCTTCTGTTTAATGAATATCTTTTTTTATCAATCTCTTTAATCTCAGCTTTTTGACCGTCTTTAATCATCCTATATTTTTTTGTACTGATTACTTCATTAATTTGCTCCTGAGAAATTTTGCCATTACATTCTTTACACTGGTAATAATAATATATTTTATTTCTGCCTTTACCGCTTGTTCCTGTCATTACTTTATTACAATTTGCACAGTATATAATATTATCGTATATGTATCGATAATTCTTTCTCGAACGTCCTACCTTTAAACTGTCTATAGCTTTATTTTGTATACTTTTTGTAACTATTGGTGGCACTATGTTTGTATATTTCTTTCCTTTATACAAGAGAACACCCGAATATCGTTCATCTTTAATCATCTGTTTAACAGATTCTGTAGTAAACTGTTTTTTTTTGAGCCTTGTTTAAATAATCTCTAACATCTGATGTTTCCCATTCTTCAATCACGTAGTTAAAAGCATTTCTGATTATATTATATACTTTTTTATCAAGCTGAATGTTTTTATCTTCGTCCCTATACCATCCAAATGTCATTTTACCACCACATGGATATCTACCGCTTTCAACTATGCTGATCAACCCGTCATTTGTTCGCTCTATTGTCCTCTCTCTTTCAAACTGATTGTTTGACAGTTTTATATTTGTACTAAATCTGTCGCTTGCAGTATTTATTTTTGCATCATCATATAGACAAATGAGTTTAATACCATGATTTAATATCAACTTTAAAAATAAATTACTGTCCTGCACATCTCTGGATATTCTTGCAAGATCGTATGCTAAAATCATTTCAACATTCCCATTTTTTATTTCTTTTAATAGTTCATTCATTTTCGGCCTGCAAAGGTCACCGCCTGAAAAACCATCATCGATAAAGAAACTTAACTCGTCAGTACTTTTTATAAGATTTGTTGCTAAAGCATGTTCAGCAATCATTCTTTTTTGCGTATCAATCCCAACACCGTCACGTGCTTGTTTCATAGTCGATACTCTACAGTAGGCAATTTTTAATTTCATTTCTTTCTCCCTCTTTTCTTCATTATGCCAAGAGGATAGTTAATGAAAAAATCCTTAACTATCCAGTAAATAAATTTACACTAGTTAATCAAAAAATTCTATATATCTTTTATTATTTTCTACTTAATAACAATCCAAAATAAAAGAGATTAAATAATAAAGCTTAATCTCTTTTTTCTGGGTCTGATTCTATTTTTTCATTATGATTTTCCTTATCTGTACTTCCAATTTTTCATCAGTACTTTCATGATCGAAAGTTTATTTTGGGTGTTTTCTAACTAATTCTATATACCTTTTTGCTTCATCAACATCACATCCCATGACACTGCTCATCCAAGACGATCTCTTTTCTCTTGGAGTTTTATTATCCATAAGAATGTAATAGATCTTCAAAAGTTCACTTGCAACTTTTATTTTCTCTTCCTCACTAAGTTCGTTATCTCGACACTTTACAGTTAGTGCATATAATCTGTTTTTTATACTTTTTTTCCTGGGTTTCTTTTTAGGTACTCTTTTTTTATATTTTATAGGATCTGATGCGATTATCTCATCTATTTTTTTTATTTGTCTTTTTCGCATTTCTGCAACTTTATCACATCTGGCCAAAAAATCTTTTACAGGAAATCCTGAAACAACAAACGAAAAAGGCATATACAGCTCTGTATTTTCAGGAGTATTATCATGTTCTTCAATTATTAGCCCCACTTGAAATATATTTATTTTATCAGTACCATCACATTCCAAAAGAACATAATCTCCTATACCCACATTTTTTATAGGACACATAAAATAATAAATTTTTGCAGTATCTTTAATCGGTTTATGAATTCCTTTTTTTAATCTTACCCCTACAATCTTCATTCTTTTCTCTCCAATCTAATTATAATAATCACTATAGCATATTTTGTTTTAATAAAAGGCACAATTTATTTTACATATCCTTCTTAACATACTTGCATTTTGGATAGCTGCTGCATGCAATAAACTTGCCATATCTTCCGTTTCTCTCTATTAACTTACTGCCACATTGCGGACATAGTTCCCCAGTTCCCCTACTTTCATCCTTTTTGTCTTTCTGAATATATTTGCATTTAGGATAATTGCCACAAGCAGTAAATTTACCATATTTACCCGTTCTTTCCACTAGTTTCCCACCACACTTAGGACACTTTTTAGTTACGTCTGTAATGTTAGATTCAGATGTCTTTTTAAAAGGTATATTATTTTCTTTACTTTCATCGCCCAAATTAAAAATCAGTTCACATCCAGATCTTGTAATAAACGTTGCATTCTTGCATGTATTCAGAATTTCAGTTTTTGATTTTTCAATATCATTTATATTAATTTTTTTCATCCAGGACTTAATATAAAAGTTGTAAACATAGTTCTTTTCTTTTAGGTACGCATATGCTTCATAACAGTTTTTAACTATTAGCCAGTTTTTTTCTTTTTCATAATCTAGCTGTTCCGTTACACAGTATCCCTTTTCTACTAAACGTTTTAATTTATTAGAATTACTCGCATAATCCTTTAAGTTAATAAATTCATTATAGCTTACTGTTCCCATTTTAAATAACGTCATAATAAGCTCAATATGAACATTGTAAAAATCTTTACTATGATCAGATGTACCTCTGTTCATATAATCAATATGATGACTTAGTTCATGTATTAGCGTTACTATACAAGAAACATTGTTACTACTTTTAACATTAAATAAGTGTATAGATTTTTTTGAAAATATGTAGTGTCCTAATTTGCTTTTTAATTCCTTATCAGTTAATTTTAAATAAAATTTATGGTATTTTGCCAACATATCGGGTTCGACTGTTCCTTTGTAGCAAAAATCAATTAAATCATCTAAAAAAGCTTTTATTATTATATACATCTGCATTCTCCTTCTAATACGCATTTATTATAATTTTGTTCTTTCTTTTATTACTAAACATTTTCTACTATCAAAATAAAAGCAGTTAATTCTAAAGACTACTCAGTTTCTCCAACAAAAAAATAAAAAGCACAGTTTATTTGCCTATCCCTCTTAATATACTTGATACTTGCATTTTGGATAGTTGCTACTGACGGCTTTTCAGCAATTACTAATTTCATAGTATTTTACTCCTCATATAAATTTAAAAATAAAAAGAGGCAAATTGCCTCTTTTAAAGTTCGTTTTCATCTTCCAAGCTTTCCTCGCTGTAACTTTTATCAAGATGAAGGTTGTATTCTTCACAAATACATGAAATAAATCTATAAGTTTCTGTTAACGCTCTTTCAACTTTTTTTTCTTCCAGACGGTAATTCAGAATATATCTAGTCCTTGATTCCCAGAGAGAAAACATTTCACTATGATCATCAATATATTCTGTCAGCGGAATATCTACTTCACTTTTATTGATTAAAGCAATCAGCTGAGTGATATCATGGGTCTTAGGATATTCTACTCCATTGATTTCTAAACAGAATTTAAGCGAAAGTTCTACAGACTGCTGTAAATGATAGCCAACATAATTTAAATATGCCTCATCATCGTATCTATACGTTTCATATAATGTATTTGCAATATTTAGATTTTGATTTGCCTTATCTAAAAGTGTTTCATTCTCTTTCATAGACAACAACTCCTTTCTTAAATATTTCTTTTTTCATATTCTCATCAACAGTGTAATTAGTCCACAAATCATAAAGAAAGTCTAAATAATCTGTAATAATTCTTTTATCTTCCTTAACTTCAACATAAAAATCAACATCACTGCCTGCATGGCACTTTGAAGTCACACTAGATCCGAAAACTATAATTTTAATCACATTGTCATCGTTTTTTAAATGATTTATCATTTTTTCAACCTTTTTTTGTTGAATCGGATAAATATACCTGCAATTTTTAAAAGGAGTTTTTAAAAAAGATTTCCATTCATTTTGTCTTTCCATGATATCGCCTCCTATTACAATTATAACAAATTATTGAATAAATACAATTATGCTATAGATACTGTTCTTTTTAGTATCCTTTCATCATAAGGTTAAGCAGCTGCTGTGTCATAGGTATTTCACGTTTATATCTAGGTGACAGCCCCAAACTCCACTGTCCCCAATCTTCAACATACAAAATCGATCAGCAGGAATAACAATCCAACTCTTGTTAACAAGTTTTGCATTTTCTTCAGCCTGTCTAATTACTTTTCTTATATCGGTCAATTTAAACTCAAATGCGTTTATCTGAAAGTTCTCCTGATATTTTTCAACTGTTACAAGATCAGCATTGCCTTCTCTAATACTGCACTCAAACTGATATCTCAACGCTCGATTATTTCCGTTGTATGATTTCCAAAATTTATCTTTTAATTCATTCTCAGTTAAAAACATCTTATTCCTCCATTTTATAATCCAGGTCTTTGCTAACATATCTGTTATCTATAACAAATTCATTTAGACTTTTATAACTCCTATTTAAAACTAAAAAAGAGGCACAGTGCCTCTTTTTTTAAGTTCATTTTCGTATTCTAATTCTTTATCATCAATGTTTTTGTTAACAGATGTTCTACTGCAATTATTTTTGTTTATCCTTTCCATCTGAAGTAAACTGTATAACAAAGAAATAGAAAGATTAAAACAACTGCATTTTTCCAGTACTTGCTAATATTTTTATTTATTATCACGTAATCCAATATAAATACAAATATTTGTAAAAATGAATACTCCGAGAATATATAAATCTAGAAAAATTATTTTTTTAAATATTAAAAAATAAATCAATGCACATAATATCCAAATACTGTCTGTAACAATATATGTTCTAATCATTTTATTATCCCAAATTTTCTTCATTTTAATGCCCCCAACGTCTTGACCAAGACAAATTTTTCACTAATGTATTTGTATAATTGCTATTTTTATATATATTTCCTTTATAACGATAATATATCTTTCCAACCGACCTGCTAACACATCTCTGCCCTTTAAAATAAACATATGATGGTATTGATGATGATCCTTCTGAAACAAGAACTGATATCATGGCAGTACCTGCGCTAGTTGCCGCTGAAAGCCCCATTCCTGTGGAAGCAGCTAAAAGTAAACCAATAGACAATGCTGTAAATTTCGCTCCACGTAATGAAATTTTTTCAGTATGATTTTTCCAATTACAGCTCCTTCTGCTACGAAACATAATATCAGTATTATTCTTCTCTAAGTTGTTTGAAAACTCTGAAATAGAATATTTCATCTGAGTTTCTTTTCTTGTAGATTCAATTACATTATCATTTCCATCTATTTCCATTTTAGATGTATTAAGAATATACTCTCCATTATTTAATTGAAGATTTTCAATAAATAAGAATTTCTTCCCTTCCAAGGTTATATAGTACTTTAAATATGCTGATTGCTCAGAAATGTCTTCTGTTGCTATACTAATAGACGTGGTTTCTAAACCATTAGCAAATACAGGTTGTGAAAATATTGAAAACATCATAATCAACGACAAACACATGGATAATATTTTTTTACTTAATCCTTGCATACTTTTTTCTCCTCATATTTTTTGGTTAGCTTAAGCTAATCACAGCATATCATAAGCAATATTTTACTGTCAATGCTATGTGGTATTATTAAGAATTGTTAAGGGGTATTAAGAACTACCCCTGGTTGTCAACAAAACATATCAGCAATCATAAATTTTGTTCGAAAATAGCATAAATAAAAAAGGATAATTTTTTTAATTCGGTCTATTCCTAGTTGTTTTCAGTAAAGAAATATAAACTATTTTCTTTAGTATCCTTTCATCATAAGATTGAGCAACTGCTGTGTCATAGGGATTTCACGTTTATATCTAGGTGACAGCCCCAAACTCCACCGTCCCCCATCTTCAACATACAAAATTCCAATCCCTTTTTCTTTACACGCTCCTATATATTTATCACTTATCACACTTTTACGATCAGCAGGAATAACAATCCAACTCTTGTTAACAAGTTTTGCATTTTCTTCAGCCTGTCTAATTACTTTTCTTATATCGGTCAATTTAAACTCAAATGCGTTTATCTGAAAGTTCTCCTGATATTTTTCAACTGTTACAAGATCAGCATTGCCTTCTCTAATACTGCACTCAAACTGATATCTCAACGCTCGATTATTTCCGTTGTATGATTTCCAAAATTTATCTTTTAATTCATTCTCAGTTAAAAACATCTTATTCCTCCATTTTATAATCCAGGTCTTTGCTAACATATCTGTTATCTATAATAAATTCATTTAGACTTTTATAACTCCTAAAAACCACTGAATTATTTAACATTTTTCTCATTATATTTTTTTTATTTTCTAATTCATCATTCATTTTCAAAATACAATACAGAGTCTCATTGGTAATTAGCGATTCTCCAATTAATAAACATTCAAATTCATCGTATTCGCTAATTGCTTTTTTTAAAAGTGATTCATCTTGAAAGAGATCGCACAAATCACTTAAAAACATATCTACCGTATAAAAATCTTTTACATCATCATCTGTAACGAAACAATTATTTTTATAAAGTTTACTCTCCTTAAATTTTACCATGCTTTCATACAGTAATTTTTTATCAAAAGAACAATAATCACTATAACTGCTTTTCTGTTTATAACATCCTAAAAATTTTCCATCAAATATTACATCGCATTGATAGAGATTATTATCACTTTTAAAATTCACTATTGTGACACCATTTATTTTCATGATTTTTACCCCACTACTTAATAAAACAATTAAAAGTATATATTAAATAATATCCTATA
>OLRM01000697.1_pt1 | contig 20124 bp, 15 predicted proteins | sample 1643211 | NCBI WGS metagenome assembly OLRM01 (sample SAMEA3136690, study PRJEB25190) | human gut metagenome | biome: human gut; feature: human-associated habitat; material: faeces | place: Austria | collected 2013
AATCATGAAAGAGGAGAGGCTTTATGTTCTGGAACCCTGAAGTAATAACGACGACTGGAAAATCGCTTCGCATCACTCAAATTCCATTTAACTATTCTGGGTTTGAGGGATATACATAATTGACTTCAGCACCAGAAACAGCATAACAAACTGTTTTAAATGGATATTAATCAAATGGCGATTCAAACTCACAGTTATGAACTCAGTTTTGGTTCATAACTGTGTTAAACGCTGTCCATAAATCACTCGATGTTACGCTTATTGGTTCATGAACTGTTCGTTCTAATGTTGTGATGTGCGTCAGGTTTTAGTGTTCGGTAATGTTACCTTTTACTCGATGATCGATTGTTTAGCACCTCTCCCACAACCGGAGCAGCGGTAAATGCGTTTGGCCAGCCAGCATAGAAGGCGGCCTGGGTAACGATCTCACCAGCTTCCTCAACAGAAAGTCCATTATCCATTGCTCTATTGAGGTGATAGCCAATCTGCGCGCTCTGTCCGGATGCGATTAAGGCGCTGACCGTAATCAGGCTTCTGTCGCGGGGTTTCAGCGCGGGTCTTTGCCATAGATCCAGGAAGAGTGGATCAGCAGTGAATTTAACCAGGCCTGGAGATATTGGGCCAACATTTTTTTCCACTGTCTCTGAACGCTGCTTTTCTGCTTCCTGATTGAGAGGAAGCAGGTCCGGAGAAGCGTCAGGAAGCGCATCTGGCGTGACGCCACGAGTTTCAAATACTGCTTTGGTCACGCTGACGGCTGACATTGCATTTGGCCAACCTGAGTAGAACGCCAGATGGGTAATGATTTCTGATAATTCCGCTGGCGTCACGCCGCTATCGAGAGCGACGTCAATATAGTGCTTAAGCTCGGCAGGCTGGTTGCGGGCAATCAGCATGGCGACGGTCACCACACTACGATCCCTCGGTGAGAGGGCGTCGCGTGTCCACAGATCTTCAGTAATAGCTTCGCGACCAAAGCGCGCGAGAGCCGGTGAGACGGAACGAATATCAGCTTCCGAAATCGCTGACGGTTCTATTTTCATCATAGCTTTACCTCTTGTTTCCTCAGCATTAGCAAAATCAGAAATAACAAGCGACATAGCCGCTGCTGCAAGTACGCTTTTCATGTTAATCCTTACTGGTCAACGTTGCGGCTCCTGTTTGATTCCGCCTTTGTTACGAAGAAATACCGGTTTTACCGGGATTGCGTCCTTCCTGGCGCTCATATGCGCCGTTTGCCTGAGGTAATCCAGGAAGTGCAGCGTTTGTCGGTGCAGTTGATAATCCTCCTCACTGGCGTAAATCTCATAGAAATACCAGCGTTTTGGAGTCTCTGAATCTGTACCGGCATACATGGCTAACACGCCTTTCTCTACTTTGAGCGACTCGACCATTTCAGGAAGGACGATGTTTCTAAATTCGCTCTGAAATTCAGGCTTTACTTCGACGATCACCAGATTATTGATAGTTCGTTCATTCGGTATGATGTGTTTGTCGCCCAGAAACTGTGGCTCCAGGGTAATTTTCTTCTTCCTGTCAATAATGTCAGGTGCACGAGCAGCGAATGCTTTGTATGGGGCGGCATTGAGATGTTTGCGATAAGCACGCTCATTTTCATAGAGTTCGAACATGAATGCCTGACCTGAATTGTCGCTGCGTTGCAGGGCATACATCGCCAGTGTACCTGCTTCATGATCAACCGAAGCGGAAATCGTCTGTCTGGCCACGTCTGCAAAGTCGTTGTCCCGATCGGGTCTGATGCCGAGCTCGAAGATATTCATCTCCGGCTTATTCGGCGCGTCCGGTTTTGTTGCAAAGACAGGGCTGCTTATTTGCATGCAAATTAAAAGCATAAAAGTCTTTTTCACGATGATCTTTTTACTGACGTTACTGTTTAAGACGTTCGATCAACTGGTGCTGGTAAGAACGTAACCGACCGCTACTGGCGCTCTCAAAGACGAGAGGAGGAAAAGTGAATAAGGGCTATCGCATCCAGACCTGCTTAACATCTTTCGTTTGCGGCGTATTTTGCGCCATGACCCCCGTCAGAACATGCGGCTGGTAGGTTTCTTCCAGAAACTGAATTTCCTCCGGACTTAGTTGAAGATTTACTGCGTTTACCGCGCCATCGACATGAGCTTTTTTTGTAGCCCCTACGACAGGTGATGTGACTTTTGTCAGCAGCCAAGCGAGAGATATTTCCGTCATTGACACCAGATGGCGTTCGGCCAGTTCGGCTACACGCTCAATAATGCTGCGATCCTGTTCAGCCGTGCTGTCATATTTTCCACGCGCATAGTCATCCTCTGTGGCTCGCCGTGTATAGCCTTCTTTACGAGAGAGGCGGCCGCTGGCCAGCGCGCTATAGGGGGTCATTGCGATATTATCCTCAGTGCACAGGCCGAAGAGCTCCCGTTCATCTTCGCGCATAATTAGATTGTAGTGGCTCTGTACGGAAACAAAGGGCATCAGCCCTTCGCGTTCAGCAAGGGCGTTCGCCTTCGCCAGCTGCCAGGCATAGCAGTTTGAAATACCAACAGATCGTACTTTGCCAGCAGTAACAGCGGTATGTAACGCTTCAAGCACGTCGATAATGGGCGTGTTGTAATCCCAGATGTGGTAGATGTAGAGGTCGATATAGTCCATCCCCAGATTCTTCAGGCTCTGGTCAAGGGATTGAGCGATTGCCTCTTTTCCGCTGATCCCTCCGGCAATTTGTGCGGGGGTTCGCGGCAGAAACTTGGTGGCCAGGACGATATCATCGCGTTTCGCCATCTCCCGTAATGCCCGGCCAACGTATCGCTCACTGGAGCCATTCTGGTAGGCTATAGCGGTATCGTAAAAGTTGATGCCCTTTTCAAGGCCATAGCGAATGATGTCGCGGCTTGCTGTTTCGTCCAGCGTCCAGCTATGCTGACCCGTCGACGGATCGCCAAACCCCATGCATCCCATGCAGATGCGGGAAACAAGTAAGTCACTTTTACCGAGCCGGGTATACTGCATTGTTATTCTCCCTCTGGATTATTCACGACGGAATTGAGCAGTTCGACAAGCCTTGAAGCGTGTTCCCGGGCAAGCGTTTTTTGCTGCGCGATTTTGTCGGCATCCCGGTCGGCATAGCTGATACCGCAGGTATAAACCGGCGCCAGCAGCTCAAGATTGCACAGCCTTGCCGTGGTTTCGAACGGAATAAGATACTCTTCAATGGTATGGCCAAAGAAACTGTCGACGGTATAGAGCTCCTCTGGCGCTCCCGTTGTAAAGGAGAGGATCAGCTTTTTACCGCCCAGTTTCGCCGTTGAGCCATGCGCGAAGCCGTGAACAAAGACCTCGTCCAGCCATTTTTTCATTAATCCTGGCAGCCCATACCAGGAAAAAGGGAACTGCCAGACAATCACATCGGCCCTGAGCAGGCTTTTCTGCTCCGCCGCGATGTTGAATTTGCCATCCGGATAGAGCCTGTCCAGACGACGAATCTCAACATCGGGAAGGGCGGTCTCCACTTCATCAAGAATAGTGGCATTGGCGACGGAATGGGTAAGCTCAGGATGACCTGAAATAACAAGGATATTTTTCATTTCAATCAGTTAAACATCTTTGGTGAATATTAAATCCAGTATAGAGTGACAACATTATTTTTTTAGAGCAGTAAAGGCTCATTCACTTTTAGGCAAAAACTAATAATTGTCGGCTGATCACAATGTGCTCAGTCATCATGAAACGGTGAACTAAACCGTGATGCCCAGTAAACGTTCTGCATTGCGAAACGCGATGGCCTCTTTTTCAGCCTTGTTGACGGGCAGACTGTCTATAAAGGTTTTTACACCGTCCAGGGGTCTGATAGGGATAACCGACGGAGAACAGGATCCTTTCAGCACCCATTAACGCGTAGATAAACTGGAAGTGCGGCAGTGTTAGCATATGACGGGGTAACGTAAACGTGTTCCTGGAAGGTTCTCGTTAGCGTGCGTGACAGACCCGTTGCAGCCAGTGGTAGGCTGTCATCAAGACGCTGGAGCCAGAAGGGTAACATCTCCCCCCAGTGGCCACTGATTACCTGCAGGTTGGGATATTTATCAAATGCGCCCGATAACATCAGCCGCAACAAATGGATCCCCGCTTCGTGATGCCAGCCCCAGGCAAACATAGAAAGCCTGGCGTTGACCTCTGCGCTGAAGCCCGTGAAGTAGGCCTGCTGTACGCTTTTAAGCGGTAACCCGGGATGAAGATAGAGTGGCACATTCAGTTTATTAAAGCGGGAAAGCAGGGAGTCGGTCAGGATTATGACCATCAGCGACGGTTTTCCCCCTGTCGCCAAGGAAAGGTGCCTGCTCAAGCGCAACAGGCATACACGCTCGCCCTAACTCGCTGTCGAGATAATGTTCTTCGAGGCAAATGATTTTCATATTCTCACCATTCATACAAAGCAGTAAAAGTGATACAGATTAGAATCACCCGGAACAGCCCGTTCGTGTGTGTCATTCATGACAGTCTGTTCCGGACGGGCTTTACACCATCGGTTTTTCCCAGGCGCCTCGTGTATCCACTCTGGTCTCTGCGGCGAGTTGTTCCAGCAGGATGATTTCCTCATCGCGTAACTGGATGTCTGAAGCGCAGGCGGCGTCCAGAACGTGATGGACTTTAGTCGCACCAACGAGGGGAAGGGTACCTTTCGCAATAGCCCATGCGATGGCTATCTGTGCCACGCTGGCATTCCTTTCGGCTCCCATTTTTTTCATGGCGGCGGTTAGTCTTTCTATCTGCGGCAGTACTGCGTTATAACTTTCGGCCCGGCCACTCCCGGCAGGCATGGGATGATTTGAATCATAACGACCACTGAGCGCGCCTTGCTCCAGGACCATGTAAGCAAAGAACGTGATGTTATTTTGTCGGCAATAATCAAGGATCCCGGCCTCTTCAGAAGCGCGATAGAGCAGGCTGTAGTGATTTTGTACTGCACTGAGGGAATAACCGGAAGCGTTAAGGATTTCATTGGCGCGTCTGATTTGTGCCAGATTGTGGTTGGAAACACCTACGCGTTTTACCTTACCGCTTTGTAAAAGTGGGATCAGTCCTGGTGTCCATTTTTCGACGTCGAGGGGATTATGGATCCAGTAGATATCAATCGCGTCCACGCCCAGGCGCCCAAGGCTGGCCTCAAGCATATCGCTGACAGGCTGCGCAGACTGCTTGTCCGCAATCTGCGGCGTGAATTTGGTGGATAAAATTATGTTCTCGCGGGGAAACTGACGGACTAATGCTCCCAGCGCAGTCTCGGAACTCCCCATACCATATACTGCTGCGGTATCCCAGAGATTGAGGCCCTTACTCATGGCCGCAGTGAACACTTCTGCCATCTGAGTATCAGAAAGATGATTACCAAAGACGGTGTCGCCGCCGGCAAAGCCTGTGCCCCAGGACCATGTACCTAGTGCGACTGGAGGTAGTGTTTTCATATTCAGCTCCTGAAAAAAGGCCGGATCGTGGCTGACTTAAACCGGCCAAGTAAGGTGAGTAACGATGAATTAATTAAGCTGTCCGGCGGAGTGCATTTAACAGCGCCACACCAACCCCATGTGCTGAAGCGGGATTCTGCCCCGTGATAAGGCGATCGTCGGTAACCACGTTTTCAGACCAGTTTGGAGCTTCATGATAAAGCGCACCATGCTCGCGAAGTGCGGTTTCAAGCAGGAAGGGAACCACATCTGTTGTGTGAACTTCTTCCTCTTCCTTGTTGGTAAAGGCCGCCACATTTTTCCCTTTTATCAGGTATTCGCCGCTACTGAGTTTTGCGTCAACCAATGCCGCAGGCCCGTGGCAGACGGCTGAGACAATCCCATCACTTTCATACACTTCGCGGATAATACGCTGGGCATCCTGATTATCACGGAAATCCCACATGGTCCCATGACCACCTGCAAAGAAAACTGCGCTGTAATCGGCACCTTTCAGCTCGGATAACGCAGGTGTTGTTGCCAGGCGCTGCTGAAAATCGGTTTCGTTCCAGTACCAGGCGTTAACAGGGTCGCTGAGGTCAAATCCATCCACCGGTGGCTGCCCCCCGCGAATACTGGCTATTGTTGTTTTTATTCCGGCATCTTCCAGTACTTTCAGCGGATGAGTCAGCTCGGCCAGGAAAAAACCGGTTGGTACACCGGATGCGCCTTTAATCGGATGGCTGGAAACGACACATAGCACTGGTTTATATGCAGGTTTCATATCGGTCCTCACTCTTTATTTTTAAATTCATCGGCGAAGAGATTTTCCCAGTTAATAAAGGAGCCAAGCGGTATACACTCGAAGCTTAGTAAGCCTGCTTTTGCCAACGGGAATTCGGCCATAACGTTCATCGCTTCATCGACAGAGTCACATTCAAGAAAAATAGCGACGCCAGGTCTGTCCTGACGGAAGTAGATGTCGCGGATGAAGCCTGATTTATACAATCCCCAGGCGTGCAGCGCTTCAGCGTTGAGGTGCGGAGCATATTTCTCCAGCGATGCTCCAGGGGCAGGGATATCCAGACATAAAATTCGCATCATAGTCTCCTGAACTCAGGTCGTAGTAGAAAGAGACTAAAGTATAAGAGGCGTATTTCAGGAAGATTAGAGGGTCATTGACTTAAGCATTTTTAGACTGTACTTAATAATCAGGCGAGAATTGCTTAGGAAAACATTATGAATAACGCTCTTTATAACCAGATTCGCATCTTCCAGAGCATTGCGCGGGAGGGCAATATTTCGGCAGCCGCAAGGAAACTGGAAATTACGCCTCCCTCCGTCAGCAATGCACTAAAGCTGCTGGAAGAGTATATCGGCCATCCGCTTTTTGTGCGTACGACCCGCCGTATAGAGCTGACGGAAACCGGTCAATTATTGCTGGAACAGACCGCTGCGGCGGTGGAGTCGCTGGAAAACTCACTTGAAAGCATTCGCGACCAGCATCAGGAGCCCTCTGGGATGGTGCGAATTACGCTCTCGCGTTTTGCCTACCTGTTAATTCTTAAGCCTGCGATGGCAGAATTCTGTCAGCAATATCCGGGTATACAGTTAGAAATTTCGGTCTACGACGGTACCGTGAATATCATCAAAGAGCGTTTTGATCTGGGGATCCGTTTTGGCGATATTCTTGAGGGAGGGGTGGTGGCCCGACCGTTAATGAAACCGTTTCGTGAAGGATTATATGCATCCTCAGCGTATCTCTCCCGACATGGAACGCCTGAAGTGCCGGCAGATCTCTGTCATCACCAGCTGATTGGTTACCGTTTTATCACCAACAACCGCATCCTTCCGCTGCTCCTGAACGATCGCGGTGAGCAGTTGACCGTTGAGATGCCGGGGCAGTTAATCAGCAACGATATTGACGTTATGGCAGACGGGATCCGTAACGGGCTGGGAATTGGGCGCTTGTTTGAGCCTGTCTGGCAGTTACAGCCGGACAGGGAGCGCTTTATTCCGGTGATGGAGAGATACTGGAAAACCTACCCGCCAGTGTATCTCTATTACCCCAAAAACGCGGGTAAAACGAAAAGAGTGAAGGCCCTGATTGATTTTCTGATATCCACTACGGGGCGATAAAGACGATAACGCCTCGTTCAGTATGGAGATGCATCGAATGGCATTGTGAGTTTTTTTTCACAGATGGGCGTAATCGTCAGTGGATTTTACATACAAGGATAGCGCCCACATACTGACATCATTAATTAACGTTGGGTGAGGTTTACCGGGGGGAGGGGAAAGCGAACCAGGAGATGGAGGTGGCCAATCTGGTACGAACCGCCGCGTAGCTTGCACGGCAAGAGCTGCTGACTGATTCATCAGTTAAGCTACTGAAAGAGCGGAACACATGAACTTAAGAACAAACCCACCACATTTAACATAATATACATTATGCGCACCAAAATTATAGAGGCTCAATGCTAATGTTCTATTTGTGGCTCATTGGAGGCACTCAGTATAATCCGGGAGCACTACCGTGATTTTGGCCCCACGCTGGCGCGGGAAAAGCATTTCTGAGAAATGCAAATAACTTCAATGATATTATATACAAAGGAAACCGAGGTAAAATTCGGGTGTCACAGAACCCCGAACCGCTCCGCGGCGATTTACTACTCCAGCATCTCACATCCTAAAGGCTAAAGTATGGACTTCTCTGAATATCAGACAGAAATAATTGAAGATATCAAATCATGTCTTGAAGGTTTACAGGTACAGCCAATTCTCTTTATGGGTGCAGGGGTATCTCAACGCTACTTGAAAGCTCCTGATTGGGAAAACCTGTTAAAGTATCTCGCTGAAACTTGCCCATTAATCACTCGCCCGTATGGTTACTACAGTCAAACAAGAAATGACAATAAACCAATGATAGCAAGTGATTTTTCTGAGTCATACGCTGAGTGGGCTTGGGATGTGGGGACATCTCGTTATCCTGAACAGTATTTCAATGGAAAAAGCTCTAAAGATATATATATCAAGCATGAGATTGCAACATTGTTGAATAACCTTTCAGACTCGGTTGATTTTTCAGCAATGGAGTACACTGAAGAAATTGAAAAGTTAAAAAAAGTAAGGCCCCATGCCATTATTACAACAAACTATGACGATCTGCTTGAAAAGATATTTGATAACTACCAACCGATAGTTGGCCATAATGTTGTGACTGTTAACTATACTACATACGGTGAAATCATGAAGATTCACGGCAGTAGTAAAGAACCAGAAAGCATCATTATAACAAATGAAGACTATGTTGAGTTTTATAAGCGTAAAAAGTATATCAGTGCAAAACTTTTAACATATTTCGTCGAGCATCCGTTGTTCTTCATTGGCTATAGTATTAATGATGAGAATATTAAAGCCATCCTGTCTGATATTGATGAGATAATTGCGCCAAATAACGCTTTGATTCCGAATATTTATTTGGTTTCCTTTAGTCCAGAATGTGAAGGTACAGGTTCACACCAGAAAGAGATTTTGATTGGTGTTGGTGAAAATAAAAGCATCCGAATCAAAGTGATCTATGCCAATGATTTCGGTTGGATTTATGATGCCCTATCGTCAAATACGCCAGAAATCAGTGTTAACCCAAAATTAGTCAGGGCGCTATTAGCCAGAACCTATACATTTGCCTCTCAATCTCTTGTAAAACAAGAGCTTCCATATGATTTTGAAATGCTTAAGAACATTGCTGAGCAAGATAACGTGTTAGCGAAACTTTATGGAATTGCAGAGTTAAATAATGGGCAAGCACTTAACGCAAGCTATCCCTACACCATATCTGAACTTGCAAAATTACTTGATATGGGATCTTGGCATTACGTCCATAAAGTATTAGAAAGAATACACAAGGAAACTGGTTTTAATATTAAATCCTCAGATAATAACTATCATGTGCTAGTGAAAACGGGGAAGGAAGGTGTTCATAAATATTCCCCCGCTGCATTCGAGTTAATCAAAAAAATCATTAATGGTCAGAAGTATAAACTCAAACCATAATTGGTTCGCATAATGACGTTATGCTAAAGAGGCCGTTGCGGGAGGGATTTTCGCAGCGGCCTTTTCAACATATGGACATTTCTAATGAGCCAGTGATTAGACATTTTCACTGAGCTTTGACAAACATAAACCAAGGGAGAATCCAGTCGTTGGCGGTCATGATTGTCCTGCTCATTAACAACGACCAAAACCCCATATCTTACTTAATACCGTATTCTCGGCTTAACCGGCCGTGCAACCTCAACACATTGGTTTCAACTGCCGTCACCACGTTCTCCGGAAAATCTGTCGGTAATGAAGTCTTCACGTTATCCAGTGCTGCCGGAATCATTCTGGCAAAGTCACTCAGGATTTCATGCATCTGCACTTCCGGAAATTTCAGCACCTTTGCTGTCGCCAGAAAATGTCGCGGATAAATTTTATCGATTGCCGTTTTTTTGCCTTTGGATGCGTTAACCCCCATTGCCAGTTTGAGATCGCTGATGTGTATTCCTGCGCCACCCAATACCGGAAATGCTGAAATGATGTCGTAAAATGGCGTGAGTCGATAACTGCCGCCAGCCTGAATAAATACGGAGAAGTTTTTTGCATGGCCATCCGTTGCGCCAATCTTAATGATGTGCGTCGTCGGCGTTATTCCTTTCGGAATGCACCAGTCATTGCCTATTCTGAGCAGCGCTGTCTTCTCCTGCGCGCCAGCAACCGAGATGCGAAAGTCATTTTCTTCTCTAATCATGCCCAGAGGGATATCTGCTTTATAAGCCGTTAATACTTCTTCAAGTCTGGCTTCAGTAAGCTTTTCCCATGCCATTATCGGATGCGTTACGGTTTCATCTTCGGGTATTAACGTCACGGCACCAACGCTGTCTCGCCCTATTTCTGACAATAAATCAAACGGTTGTCTGGATTTGGCATGATAACGTTTAACGATCCGGTCACGTACAATCGGGCTATCGGGTAACAGGTTATCGAAGAAGTTAAATACGGCATCAGAGGTGATATTCCCCCTCTGCAATGGCAGCGAAAGTGATAACGGTCTGGCATAACGGTTGGCTAACCACTCCGGTGCATACTTAAAGGTGTGCGCGCCATTGGCTAACTTCGTTAACTCGCCTACCCGCTGGTTGTTCATCCAAGTGACAAGTTTAGGCATTACCACTCCAGATCTTGCTGTTCTGTTGATTCTGGCGAGGCATTTTTCGTGTCGCATAGCGTCATTGAGAGTTCAAGCGACTGTAAAATCTTAAAAAATGTCGTCAGCGTGGTATTGTCAGGGTTGTTTTCGAAATTGGAAATTGTCGCCTGCTTAATGCCGATTTTTTTCGCCAGCTCGCTCTGCGTCCAGCCATTTTGCTGACGAACCAGTTTCATTGCATTCGCTAATTGCGTTGGGCTATAGATCTTCTGAAAGCTCATCATGTCATACGTCCACAGCATATTTATCCGCTCAAGGGGATATTATCAGTTTTATCCTTTAGTGGGGATAAAGTCAATCAGGAAACACATCTTATCCGCTGTACGGGATAAACGCTGCGATATCCGCGATCGCGGATAAAAGGAAGGCTTAAGCCGCATGCCATCTCGACATGCGGCTTATACGGTTTACCAGCTATATTTCACTCCCAGCATGCCCTGAGTATCGCTATAGCCTTTATCACCTAGTTGCACACCGACATTCCCCCACAGGCTAAGGTTGTTATTTACTTTCGCCTCAACCCCGGTACGTACTTCACCGAGATTACGCGCACCATCACGGCTTACGGTTTGACCATTCATCTTCACTGCGTAGACTTTGCTGTTGTTGATCCAGTTCGCTTCAATGTAAGGCTGGAACTCACGCTGTTTACCATCGTCACGCTGGTGATGGCTGTTCAGGTAGGTTTTCACCCCAAGTCGCGTTTGCACGTTTCCGTCGCCTTCCGTTTCAATTCGTGTTCCGTCTTTCCGGGTATGGTCAGAATCTTTCACACCCATCCAGGTGATTTGTACCTGTGGCTGGACGTACCAGGTATTCAGCGTCCCTTCGCTGCCGCTAAAAGTTCCCGCTTCAAAGGTATACCCACCCTCAACAGAGGCCGTCACACCGCGAGAATCATAGTCGTCAGCAGAACGGTTATCGGAACTGACGCTGTTATCAAACCAGTTATACAGCGCCCAGCTGTCAACATAAGCGCCGGTCTTATTCGCATCGTTCTGATACCAGGTCGCGTACAGTCCTGCGCTGTAACCGCTGATGCGCCCATCCGATTTATAACCCACACGATTACTCTGAGTATTACTGTGCTGATTGGCGTAGCCTGCCATCACGCCAAGATGCCAGCGATCCTGCGCGTTGCTACTCCACTGCGCCAAATCGCCGCCTAGCTGCAATACATAGCGGTTAGCCTGAGTATTTAGCTGGCCGTCACCGGTCCTGAAACGTTCGTGCCCCCCGACATGACGCATCCACATACTGCTTGCCGAACCCTGAGAATGCAGTGAATCTGTATACTGCGGCTCACCCAGACGGTCGTGTAAGCGATGGCTAAACAGCGAGTTGGCTGCGGCAATGTTGCTGATATAGCTTCCGGCCTCCGGGCGATAAACTGATGGGCCTTCCGGATCCACAACAGGGGGATTATTGATGGGATCGGGTGTATCCGCTGGCGTTACGCCATCCCATTTACTGGTCAGATACCAGTTTTTCTCGTCATTCCCCTTCCCTTTAGCCAGCGTGTAGACGTAAGCCCCAGCTTCGACAGTTCCGGTGGTCAGCGCGAAGTTACCTGCAGAATTACCGCCGACCTCAATGAGTTCAATACCGTTGACCGTTTGTGCACCGACGCCGCCAATGTTATCAACCCGAACGCGAGTATTCCCTTGGGTATCGCCTTTCACGTTCATCTTATCGGTGGGCGAATTATCGCCGCCCAGCGTCGCGTTGAACGTCATCAGGCCATTGTTTCCGGTATAGTTACCGTTAACGGTCAGTACATTCCCCGGTTTCCCCCCTTCGCTGTTCATTTGAACCGTGCCACCATTCTCCAGGTTACCGCCGACAGTGGTTTTAGCGACACGCAGTGTCCCCCCTGGCATAACGTTCACATCACCTGCAGTGGTGACATTTCCCGACATCACACCGCTGTTATGGATATTAATGTGCTGACTTGCCATATTAATGGCAGAGTCGGAACCGAAAGCAATTTCACCACCCACGATATCCGTCGTACCCTGATACGCCGCGGAATCTTTGTTAAGAGTCAGGATCCCGGTACCCAGTTTTGTCACATCACCGCTACCGCTGATACTGTGCGTCATCGCCCAGCTACGCTCAGTGGAGATGGTGAGCAGGCCATTATTGATAACGGAAGCATCACCCAGGTTTTTCTGCTCGTTGACGCTGAGCGCGCTGCCTGTATCAATGTTGAATTGCCCCACAAAGCGGCTATTATCGCCATCCAGCTCTACGTCTGTCCTGGCTGTTGCGCTCACGATACCCTTCCCGCTTATGCTATTACGCAGTTCGCCAGTCACGTTTTTTAGCGTTAACAGACCGTCATTGGCAATATTTCCTCTGCCTAACCCCTGCGTATTATCGAGGCTGACTTCCGCATTTGGGCTAACGCTGGTTAACGCATTGTAGCGTGCATTAAGCCCCTCGATAGCCAGCGTTCCCCCTGTAACATTCAGGTTTCCGCCACCTGTCAGTTCACCCTGACTGATCCCACCTTTATTTACCGTCAGCGACCCCTCTTTAAACAAAACAGTCGAACCCATCAGCCCGGTGAATGTCTCTACCGTCTGGGCCGATCCATTAAGATCGACGATGGCCGCGTTGCTGATGTTCAGTTCCCGAGTATTGCCCAGCGCGCCATCCGCATCGGTACGTAATGTCCCCATCTGAACGTAGGTTGCCCCCTGATAGTCGTTCTGACCGTTAGAAAGCGAAACCTGTCGCACCGTATTGATTGCCAGATCCCCTTCACCACCGATTTTTGCCGACATATCGGCCGTTGCGCCATAGGCTCCGCCATGTTCGGCTAACGTCAGCTTTTGCCCACCATGGATGTTCAGCGCTTTCAGCCCATAGTTAACATACAAACCATCACCAGGTGCGGTCGTGAGGCGGAATCCATAATCACCTTCGGCGACCACTGTCCCGTTTTGTGCAATATGTAACGTTTTGTCCGCTTCCACCTCGTCGCCCTGTAAATCACGTAACGTTAATGAGCCACCCGACCCAATAACCGTTTGCGCCTTCACCAGTTGAACGCCGACATGACTATCATCGTGTTCCAGCAAATTGAGCGTCGTCAGAGGGTTATTCGCCATGGGATCATTCCACGGTTTAGGCACGTCGATAAGCACGTCGCCCGTCCCGTTTACCTGATAGTTACGGCCTTTCCAGGTGTAGTCACCCGCGCCGACAACCAGCGTATCGACGCTGATATATCCCTCCGCGAGCGTCGCAGCAGGAATATCCGTATCGAAAATGAGCGTACCGCCATTCATGGCCAGTCCACCAATGGATTGCTCTCCCACGTTTACCGATGTGGTATTTTCAATGTCAGACTGCAACATCGCGTGAGTAAGCGCAGCGGTGTTGTCGCGTTCCAGAGTGAAGGTACTATCTTTCAGTTGGGCAACACCGGCGAATTCAGTTCCTGTTGCATGGGTAAAGCCAAACATTTTGTCGGAGGATGACAGCTGCACTCGCATCAAGCCATCGCCTTTGAGCGCATTGGTCAGCGTGTAATCTCCTGCACTGTTCGTTGATGCGAGAATGTCGAGCGTACCGGGGCTTGCAATGGTTACTTCACTCGAACCCATGCCCGTTATCCCATCTGCCGTATGTGACGCAATAGTCAGGAGGCCGTCATTGACCAGCGTTTTACCACTATAAGTATTCCCTGCATTGAACACCGTATGGCCTGCATCATGCATCACTTTTCCGTCTTTATCGTCACCCGTAATCAGCATATCGACCTGGTAGCCGGCATCACTGTTATTGGTATGATTAAAGACAAAAACGCCTTCGCCAAGACCAAACTCCACTTTCGTCGTATTGGTGATAAATCCGGCATCTGCCGCCGCCTCACCATGAGCAGCACCAATGTTTAGCGTTCCTACAGCAGGCGCAAAAACACCTAAGTAAACTTCTCCACCTTCGACATTCAGCGTACCGTTATTCGTCAGGGTTAACGTACCCGAGCCTGTCGTCCCTACGTTCATATTGAATGTTTCAAGAAGAGAGTTCTGCCCATCCACCCGCACGTCGCCCTTACTTTTGTCATTGAGAGCTATTTGTGTATCACGCGCTTTAACTATACCTCCGGTGGTAATATTCAGTTCACCCGCGCCTAATACACCGACCTGTAGCAATTGGGCGTTAGTAGATGACGTTTTTAAATTCCAGAGACTATCCGTTGAAATATTAACTATCCCCTTACCGGAGGCATTTCCTCCGATAAATCCATAGCCCGTTGAATTAAGGGTGGCACCATTACTGACATTTACGATGCCGCTACCAAAATTACCGACATTGATACCTACAGTATCGAACGATGATGTCGCATCCATAAGGTTCAGTGTGCCGATACCGCTTGCTTTATCGCCCAAAAAAGTAATATTTTGCGATACAAACTTACCGCCATCGCTAATATTGAGGTTTCCGACGCCCGCAACACCAATGGTGGTATAGACATTCTTATTGACCTCCCATATCCCCCCCGTGGTGATGCTAACCTTCCCGACGCCGGTTTCTCCATAACCGAGTGAACTTCCTCCGTTGCTGACAACAAGCCCCTCATTACTGATATTCATTTCGCCGTGGCCGTCATAACCAAGATTAGTTCCGAGATTAGTGATAACGGAGTTCTTATCCTTAACAGTAATGTTGCCTGTGCCTGTTTCTTTCATCCCCGCAGTGATAATTCCCGAATCTACTTTGCCTTCACTAGAGACATTAAGTTCACCGTCGCCAGCATCACCGATATAGATATAGCGGAAAGCTTCGCCCGTTCCGAGGAAATTCCAATGCCCTTTATCGGTCACGTTGACGACACCGTGGGAACCGTCCTGAACGCCCACCAATGAATATTCTTTATTATTAATCAGTCCATTATTGGAAATATTGACTGTGCCATTACCGAAATATCCATTATAGAGTCTGCGTACCGTGATGACAGAGTCTTGATCCTGCACATTCAGGGTTCCGATACCGGTGGCATTGCCACCGATAATCGTATTTTGAGCCGTAATCAGCCCCCCCTCGCGAATAATCGCTTCCCCCGTCCCTTGATTGCCAATTTGAAATTCAATTGAGGAATCATTATTTTTTATTAGCCACTCGCCACCCTTTTCAACGACAACCTTACCATTGCTGTTCGCCTGATATCCTACAATGGCGACGATTGAACTCGTGACGTAACCCTTATCCGTAATATTTAATGAGCCTGTACCGTAACTCCCTATTTCGAATAATTCGGTCGTCAGAACCGAGTCCTCTCCCTCAACATTAACCATCCCGACGCCTACAGCTTGAGTACCTAATCTTAAATAGCCTCCGTCAACGTGCCCCTTCTGTTTAATATTCAGCATCCCCGTTCCGGATTGGCCCACATTTAAAGGCCTTGCATTATTTCCGCTATCATACAATCGCCAGGTGCCACCCAAAACATTAACGGTGCCCGTCGAGTTCTCATTACCACCAATGACGCTGGTAGTAATAGTGGTTAAGGAGGCATTACCGCCAGCCAAAATATTAAGCACTCCAGTGCCATACCACCCAACCAGGTAGGCATCATAAGCAACATCAGTATCAATATTGATAATCTGATCATTATCAACTTCCAGACTCGCACCAGAAGCTGAACCGCTTAGTGCCAGCAAAACACCCAGCGTCAATCTACTGAATTTCGTTGTCAGTCCAGAGGATTTACGCAAATTAACCGTCGATGTTTTACCTACCCTGCGAGTTAATTCCGAGCAGACCTGAAATACCTGTAGGGTGCAATTCCATATCACGCGATAGATTCTATTCATATAAACGCTCCATATACAAACAATACAGCCACGAAAGAGATGAGTCGTCAGACATTAAAAATGAAACTTATTAAATTGTCAGAGGTCTGTATTGAGTGTTGGTTGGAGGTGGGAAGGTGTCAATTTGGCTAATTTGCTAATGCTTTCGAATTGATAGATTAAAAATTGCATAGTTCTTATTTTATTTAAAAATGAACCATGAGTTATTGTTGCTTAATAAGAAAAATGTTTCTTTCAATAAGAAAATTACCATCATCATATTTAACAAAGAATAGCATTAATTACTAAAAAAGAACTCTATTAAAACTCTTTTTCATTCATTTATGCCTTTAGGAATATTCGCTATAAAATAAGGGTTATGCTTAATATTTTAAGAAAAATAGCAATTTCCCCTTGAATATATTACTGGCGATGGAACGATGAATCTGCAAGCTGGCATTTAACAAACCAGCTCTAAAAGAAGGGAAATAAGAATACTCAAAAACTAACAGCCACGGTCATCATGATGTGGCTGTCAATGAAACTATAACCCAGGCGCTTTCCATAACGACGTCGTCAGCCCGTGATCAACCAGCCCCAGCTGATCCTGATAAACTGCCTGCCACTTATCGCGTGAATCCTGATAAAGTTCATGCTTTTCCGGGTCTGGTGAGTGCGTTCGTTCCCAGCGAACCAGGCGTTCTCCGGTTTCTGCCATTGATGAAAAAATTCCGGCACCGACGCCAGCTGCAATGGCACATCCTAATGCGGTGGCTTCTTTGACCACCGGAATATTGACGGGTAATCCCGAGACATCAGCGAGAATTTGACTCCATAATTTCCCTTTTGAACCTCCGCCTGCAAAGACTAACGATGAAGGATGAATATTCGAGAAATCAGCGATTTGCTGCAAGTTACACGTTGATACAATCGCCGCATTTTCTTCCAGTGCACGGAACAATGTCGCTTTGTTACATTTATCCGGGTCAATGGACAAGTTAATAAAGGAAGGCGCAGCGTGATACCAGGTTTTAAAGCGCATTCTGTCGGAGAATATCGGCATTACGCCCCACGACCCAGGCGGCACCCGACTGGCCATCTCTTCCAGCAGCGTATAGGTGTCGATGCCTAAACGTTCGGCAATCAGTTTTTCTTCGGCACAGAAAGCATCGCGGAACCAGCGCATGGTGAGTCCGGTAAAAAAGCTTATAGATTCAGCTTGTACCATGCCAGGAATAACATGAGGATTAACGCGCACGTTCATTTCTGGGTCTGTCACCGGCGCGGCTAAGTTTACAACTTGCTGCCAGAATGTACCGCCAAGTACGGCAGTTTGTGCCGGACGGACAACGCCTAACCCCAGGCAACCAAGCTGCACGTCGCCTCCTCCAACGACCACCGGAGTGCCCGCCTTCAGACCGCAGAGTTCCGCCGCTTGTGAACTTACCACGCCCAGCAATGTGCCGGTTTCTTTGACAGGAGAAAGAATATCGGCCCGCAGTCCGGCCATATCCAGCAATGCAGGTTTCCAGTCACGGGTGGTTAGATCAAGAAGTCCCGTGGTGCCAGCGTTAGAGGGATCCACCGCCAGTTCGCCGCTGAGCATATAGGCCAGCCAGTCGCTGATCATTGTGATGGTTGATGCCTGACGGTAGATATCGGAACGATGGTGTGCCAGCCAAAGTAATCTGGGGATGGCGCTTAAAGCCAGCGTTTGCCCGGTCGCTCGATAAACTTTGTTTTCAAAGGTATTGTTGTGCAGTTCTTTAAGTTCGCTAACTTCGCGCGCCGCTCTGGCATCCACATTGGCGCAGGCCCAGATCGGTGTTCCTTCATTGTTATATAAAACAATGCCTTCGCGCATCGAACATGCCGAAACGGCAGCGATATACTCCGGGGCTATGCCGGCGTTGTGCAGCGCCTGGCGCATACACTCACACGCCAGTTGCCAGTTTTTGTAGAGATCAAATTCCATAGAACCAGGAACGTCCGGTACTGCCAGATGCCGCCACTCCGCCTGTCCCACTGCTATTTGATTGCCTTCCAGGTCGAATATCACAGCCCGAATACTTCCGGTGCCTGCATCCAGCGCCATCAGGTAGTACTTTGATTCTGAAGGGGTAAAGAGTCGAGCCATTAGATTATCCTCGGCTTATGCGTTCTGTCTGTTCCTCTATACGTTCTCCATCATTCCCGGTAATAAGGTCATGCAAATTTAACTACGTAAAATCGCCGCTGCTGTGTCCTGATCAGTAACCAGTGCGTTGATATAGCCGCCTTTCATTGCAGCGGCAATGGCTTCGGCTTTATTTTCTCCCCCTGCTACGCCAACCCGGACGGGAATAGTCTTCAGCGCGCTTAAAGGTAAGCCAATCAGTTCGTTATGTATTTTGATATCCGTGACAACGTCACCTTTTGCATCAAAAAAGTAGCCTAAAATGTCGCCAACAGCCCCTTTTCGACCAATCATTAACTGTTCGCCCTGGCTGATATAGCCGGAGCGAATGATTGTTGCGTCGTCTTGTTGACTCACAGCCCCAATGCCGACAATCGCCACATCCGCTGCTTGCGCGGCTAGAAGAACATCTTTGACGCAATTTTCATTTTTTAGCGTACGGGCAATGTCAGCGGAGGATGCCCGCAACGGAGCCGGAATAATATTCACACTGCACGCCGCGTTAAGCTGCCCGATACCCGTCATATAAGAACCGACTCCACCGGAGAGCGTGACAAGTCGAATTTGCTGTGACGAAATAAAACCACTTAAGCGTTGCAGCGTATTCATGGTTGCCTCGCCAAAACCAATCGCCAGCATCTGTTGTGGTTGAAGTAAACTCATCAACATATGCGCCGCGCCTATCCCTAGTCGCCCGCCGACATCAGCATCCGCAAGCCCTGGGATCACCCGGACATGTTGCAGCGAAAACTGACGACGTAATTGTGTTTCATATTCCAGACAGCCTTCAAAGCGAGAATTAATCTGTACGCGAATAATGCCGGATTGATGCCCTTTCTCCAGTAATCGCGACACTTTCAAACGGGTCAGGCCGAGACGATCGCTGATCTCACTCTGGGTCAGCCCGTCGTGGTAGTAAAACCACGCAATCCGCGCGACCTGTTCTTCTTCACACATTCCCTGTTCTGAAATTACCGAATCGTTGATTGTCATAATTCATTCTTCACTTTGAACATACTTAAATCTTTAATGCAATTGTTCAGTTCTTGCGCATTTATATCTGTGATGGCAACCACAGTTTGACTCTACGAGCATGAACAAACGCAACCGTGAAAATCAAAATAGCATAAATTGTGATCTATTCGTCGGAAATATGTGCAATGTCCACCTAAGGTTATGAACAAATTAAAAGCAGAAATACATTTGTTCAAAACTCACCTGCAAAACTGAACGGGGGAAATATGCAAACGAGTGATACCCGCGCGTTACCGCTACTTTGCGCCCGCTCGGTTTATAAACAGTATTCAGGGGTCAATGTCCTGAAAGGCATCGATTTTACGTTGCATCAGGGGGAGGTCCACGCCCTGCTCGGCGGCAATGGTGCCGGTAAATCGACGTTAATGAAGATTATTGCCGGTATTACCCCTGCTGATAGCGGTACGCTGGAGATTGGGG
>OLRM01000705.1_pt1 | contig 19860 bp, 19 predicted proteins | sample 1643211 | NCBI WGS metagenome assembly OLRM01 (sample SAMEA3136690, study PRJEB25190) | human gut metagenome | biome: human gut; feature: human-associated habitat; material: faeces | place: Austria | collected 2013
CGCTCTTCCGATCTTATCGACACCGCGTACGCGGCTCAGATTGTCCGCCTCGCCCTCAAGACCCCACAGGCCGGCGAGCGCGATGATCTCAGAAGCGTTGCCACGCACGATGGCGGGCTTGTACTGTTTGAGCTCATTTGCCAGCTGGGTGCGCAGACTGCCGATGCCCAGACCCACCGGATCGAGCACCCAGGGCTTGCCGGCGTCGTGTGCCGCCTTGGCCGCGCGGGGAATCGTCTGCTCGTAGATGGGGAAGAGCGTGCCCATATTGAGATAGATGGCGCCGCCGCCGGCAACGAGCGCCTCGCCCTCGTCGGGCAGATAGACCATGGCGGCCGATCCGCCCACGGCGAGCTGTGCGTTGGCGACAAAGTCGATCGTCACCGTGTTGGTGATGGAGCCGGCCATCGGATTGGTGGCGCGAATCTCATCCACGGCCTTAACCACATTTTGCTTAAGCTGTTCCGAATCAATCACTGCACATGCCTCCTTGGCATAGAAAAGGGGCGCTGTGCATAGACAGCGCCCCTGTAAAGGCGGCATGCTCCCTACGCCAGCATTAACTGACAGGTTCAAAGGATTGGGCCCATTGCCCTCTCAGCCTTGTGGTTTGCACCGCCGGCACTCCCGCATCGAATCTGTTGTTCCCTATACTAGCGCACCTGCCAAAAAGGGACAGGTTTATTTTGGCAGGTAACAACTGGGGCTTTGCGTTTTCCCAGATAAAACCTGCCAAAATAAACCTGTCCCTTTTTGGCAGGTCGGTACAATAGACGGGATTAAGAATGACCGAGGGGACCTTATGATCAAACTTGTGCTGACCGATATGGACGATACGCTGATTCCTGCTGGACACGATGGCGCCAGCGACTATGCCATCGAGGGCATTCATGCCATGCAGGCGGCGGGCCTGCATTTTGGCCCGGTTTCGGGTCGTCAGCCGTCCGCGATGAGCTGGATGTTCCGCAATCGCTCCGAGTGCTTCTCGACCGGTGCGTTTTGCAACGGCCAGGTGATGTTTGTCGATGGCGAGGCGGTTGCCGCGCGCGCAACTGATAACGATGCCCTGATGCGCCTGGCCGACTACCTGGAGCAAGAGACCGACGATACCTATTTGAAGGTCTACCGTCTGGGTGATGACTTTTGGGGCAACGACGCCTATTGCGTGACAAGCGATCCCGAGCGTGCGCGTCGCGCCATGGAGTCAGGCGGCAACGCGTGGCTCAAGGGCGAAGAGGCTCCCTGTCGTCCTGTCGTTGACGATGCCCCGGTATACAAGGCGAATATTTGGAGTGCCCGTTCGCGCGAGGAGCTCGCCGAGCTGCGCGAGCGTGTTGCCGCCGAGGTGCCGGAGCTCTCGCTCGTGTTTCCCAACAACCGCGTGCGCCTGTTCGACGTTCTTCCGACCGGCTGGGACAAGGGCTGTGCTGCGCTGGAGCTGGCGCGCGCTTTGTGCCTGACGCCCGACGAGGTGGCCGTATTTGGCGATTCCGATAACGATTTGCCCATGATCGATGCCGTTCCCAATTCCGTTGCAGTCGCCAATGCCAACGAGGCCGTCACGGCTGCTGCGCGCTGGCATATCGGCGCTGCAGCAGACGATGCGGTTGCCGGGGCTCTGCATCAGATTGCCGCCTGCGCCGCGACGGGGGAGATGCCGTCGTTTATGCGTCAGATGGACGCGGCGGGTTTCGACGTCACGAACGTCTAGGGAGAAAGCCATGAAGCTCCAGCAGCTCAGATATGTCGTCAAAGTTGCCGAATGCGGCAGCATCACCGAGGCCTCGCGCCGGCTCTTTGTGTCGCAGCCTTCGGTTACCGCGTCGATTCGCGATCTCGAAAACGAGATGGGTGTGCACATCTTTGAGCGCACCAACAAGGGCGTCATTGTGTCCGAGGAAGGCGAGACCTTCTTGGGCTACGCGCGCCAGGTGCTCGACCAGGCCGACCTGCTCGAGGGCAAGTACAAAGGCACGTCCGAGCAGGTGCCGCACTTTAGTGTGAGCTGCCAGCATTATTCCTTTGCCGTTAATGCGTTTGTCGATGTGATCCGCGAGTTCGATGCCGCGCGCTACGACTTTACCCTGCGCGAGGAGCAGACCCACGAGATTATCGAGGACGTCGCGCATATGAAAAGCGAGCTCGGCATCCTGTATCTGTCGGAGCACAATCGCGAGGTCATCGAGCGCATGCTGGCGGCCAACGAGCTCGTATTCGAAGGACTCTTCTGCGCCACGCCGCATGTCTTTGTGTGCTCCGACCATCCGCTGGCGGGTCGCTCGAGTGTGACGCTCGGGGACTTGGAAGACTACCCGTTCCTATCCTATGAGCAGGGCAGCTATAACTCGTTTTATTATTCTGAGGAACTGACCTCGACCTTTGAGCGCCGCAAGAATATCCGCGTGCGCGACCGTGCGACGCTGTTCAACCTAGCTATGGGCCTTAACGGTTACACGGTGTGTTCGGGCGTGATCAGCCATGAACTTAACGGCCCCGGTATTATCTCGATTCCGCTCGATGTAGACGAGTACATGGAGATCGGCATCATCACGCGCAAGAACACGACACTTACGCGCTACGGGCAGGCCTATATCGAAGCGATTCGTCAGCACATCTAGACTGCTGCGTTCTGCGCGGGTTAAATCTCTTTATGGCAGTCCAAACTGATATAGGAAGCATCTATATCAAACTGCTATAAACATATATTTTACGATGTCCATATGAGCGCTCATACTCTGTCCCAGTAAAGCAACCAATGCAAAGGGAGATATCCATGAGCACTTCGATTCAACCGAACGCGCCGTTTCGCGCCGATATCGTCGGCAGCTTTCTTCGTCCGCAGGCCGTAAAGGACGCCCGCGCTGCCTATGCGGCAGGCACGCTTGATGCCAAGGGCCTTAAGGCCGTCGAGGACGAGGCCATCCGCGACTTAGTGGCCAAGCAGAAGGCTGCCGGCCTGCAGGTGATTACCGATGGCGAGTTCCGCCGCGGCTACTGGCACCTCGATTTCATGTGGGGACTCAACGGCATTGAGCGCCGCGCCTCGCGCACGGGCTACATGTTCCACGACGAGGAGACTACCGCCGACACTGCCGTGGTAACCGGTCCCATTAGCGGCGAGAACCATCCGTTCGTCGAGCACTTCAAATTTGTCAAGTCGCTCGAGGGGGAGGGCCAGGTCGCGCGCCAGACCATTCCGGCGCCGATCCAGACGTTCTCCGAAGTCACACTCGACCGCTGTGATGGCCAGCAGGAGAGTCTGCACGCCGTTTACAAGACCGACGAAGAGCTCGCCGATGCCATTGCCGCAGCATACCGCACCGTGATTGCCGACCTGTATGCCGCGGGCTGTCGCAACATCCAATTTGATGACTGCACCTGGGGTATCTATTGCGATACCGACTTTGTGTCCAAGACCGGTATGAGCCCGGTTGACCTGCAAAAGGTGAGCGAGCTGGGCGTGGCGCTCAACAATGCCGCCATCGCGGGCAAGCCCGATGACCTTGTCATCAACACGCATGTGTGCCGCGGCAACTACCACTCCACCTATGCCTTTGAGGGTGGTTACGATCCCATTGCACCGTACCTGTTTGCGCACGAGGATGTCGACGCGTTCTACCTTGAGTTCGATACGCCGCGCGCCGGTGGCTTTGAGCCGCTCAAGTATGTTGCCCCCGGCAAGAAGGTGGTGCTGGGACTGATCACTACAAAGGCGGCTGAGCTTGAGGACGAGGACGTTATCGTCGAACGTATTCACGAGGCCGCAAAGTATGTGCCGCTCGAGAACCTGTACCTGTCGCCCCAGTGCGGCTTTGCCAGCTGCGAGATTGGCAACAAACTGACCGAGGACGAGCAATGGGCAAAGATCGCTCTGGTTAAGTGCATTGCCGAGCGCGTTTGGAAATAGCGCTAGCGTTTGCAGGTGGCGGCGCGTGCGAGGTACTGCGTATCGCGTACAATGGTTCGGATCGTATCGTTCGGGCAGGTTATCCGATATGCCCGATCGCCCTTCCATTCGAAAGGACATCCATGTCCCAGTCCTCGACGCCCGCCGTCAGCGATGCCATCTACGATGCATCGTCGCTCGGCCGCCCGCGCATGTTTGTGTTGGGTTTGCAACACATGTTTGCGATGTTCGGTGCCACGGTGCTCGTGCCCGTGCTCACCGGCCTTTCCGTTTCGGCGACGCTTCTGTTCGCCGGCATCGGCACGCTGCTGTTTCATTTTTTATCGCGCGGTAAGGTACCGGCATTTTTGGGCTCATCGTTTGCCTTTATTGCCGATTATGCCGCCATCGCGCCAACGGTGAAGCCGAGCTTTTGCCTTACGCTTGTCTGGGCGTTGCCTGCACCGGTTTGCTCTATCCGGTGCTCGCGGCGCTCTTCCGTGCGTTTGGTGCCAAGCGCGTCATGCGTTTCTTCCCGCCGATGGTGACTGGCCCCATCGTCATTTCGATTGGTCTGATCCTGGCAAGTTCCGCTATTGCCAACTGCCAGACCAACTGGCTTGTCGCCGTTATCGCTGTGGCCGTGATCATCATCTGCAACATCTGGGCCACGGCATGGTCAAGATCGTGCCGATTCTACTGGGCGTTGTGGTGAGCTATGCCGTTGCGGCGGTGCTGGGCGAGGTTGATTTTTCGGGGGTTGCCGCCGCGCCGTGGGTCGGTCTACCTGTCGTGTGGGACAACACCGTGTTCGCGCTCTTTGGACCGCAGTTCGATAGCAGTCTTGCCACGACGGCCATTATCACCATCATGCCACTGGCCTTTGCGACCATGATTGGGCACATTGGCGATATCTCCGCCATTGGCTCTACCTGCGAACGCAATTACATTGCCGATCCCGGTCTGCACCGTACCCTGCTCGGCGATGGCCTGGCGACTATCTTGGCATCGCTCTTTGGCGCCCCTGCCAATACGACGTATGGCGAGAACACCGGTGTGCTCGCCCTGACGCGCGTGTTCGACCCGCGCGTGATTCGCATTGCCGCCTGCTGCGCCATTGTGCTTTCGTTCTGCCCCAAGTTTGCTGCTGTGATCGCTGCTATGCCGGCATGCGTTATCGGTGGCGTGTCGCTTGTGCTCTACGGCATGATCAGTGCCGTGGGCGTTCGCAACCTTATCGAGAACCAGGTTGATTTCCAGAACAACCGTAACGTGCTGGTGGCGGCTCTGGTGCTCGTGCTTTCGCTCGGCATTGCCTAAAGTACCACCGGTGCCATCGTGCTGGAGCTGGGCGGCGTGACGATTTCGCTTTCGGGCCTTGCCGTGGGCTCGCTGGTGGGCATGTGCTCAACGCCATCCTGCCCGGTAACGACTTTGAGTTCGATACTTCAGAGCTTGAGGAGACTGCTGAATAGTAGCTGTGTTCAGCCAAATTAAAAATGGCGTCCATGCGTATGTACGCGTGGACGCCATTTTTAATGCGTCAGTATCCAGTGGATGCCGCGTGCCATGCGCAGGTCAGTTTGGGCAAAGTGATTGCCGGGGTTGAGCTCCAGCGTTGTTGGAATATCACGCTCGATAAACAGCTCTTCCATCGCGCGCGTATCGTCGAGTACGTGCCGCATCATGCGGTTGGGCGTCTTGGTTTCCTTTTTACCGAGTGACAGATAGGCGGCGTCGGGCGTGGTTGTCATTGTGCGCTCGCGCGCGTAGTCGATAAAGCCGGGGAACCACAGCGACCCCGATGCACTTGCCGCGCGCTCAAAGACATCTGTTTGCCAAAGTGCCCACAGTGCAAAAAGGCCCGCCAACGAGTAGCCGGCAACGCCGCGCCAGACGGGCGGTTGCGGGAGCGATGATTCGGCCTCTGGGATTATCTGATTTAGTAGCTTATCGAGAAAACTGGCAGCCTGTCCGCCAAAGGGCTCGGCATCTCGTATGGTTCCGTCGCATTCCCAGGGGCTCAGCTCGCGATTCCAATCGAGCCCTCCAATGGCGACAAGGGTGAATGGCGGGCAGTCGAGCTCTCGGCAGCGCTCGTAGACTCCACTACCGTCGCCCATAACCACGGGGAGGTAGATGACGGGCGCGCCTTCCGCACACTCTGAATAAACGGTTATCTGCTTCTGATGCGCTTCCAAGGCAGGCTTCTCTCGGTGTTGTGATATTGACAGCCTCAATTGTCGCATGCTGGCACGGGGGCAGACGCTAAAAGAAAGGCGCGGAGGCGCTCGATGCGACTCCGCGACTTATGGTTTTGCTTTAGCAGACTATGCCGTTACGCCACGAAGAAGTAGACGAGGAAGGCAAGGGCTGTGATCCACATGAGCGGCTTGATCTTGGAGGCCTCGCCCTTAAAGAGCGCGACAATCACGTAGGCGATAAAGCCCAGGCCAATGCCGGCAGAGATGGAGTAGGTGAAGGGCACGCCGGCGACAATCATGAACGCCGGGAAACCCTGCGACACGTCGGACCAGTCGATCTCGGAGGCCTCGCTCATCATGAGGTAGCCGACGTAGACCAGGGCACCGCAGGTGGCGGCGCTGGAAACGATGGCGACGATGGGGGAGAAGAACGCGGCGAGGATGAACAGCACGCCGGTGGTGACGGAGGTGAGGCCCGTGCGACCACCGTCGGCAGCGCCAGAGGTGGACTCGACGAAAGTGGTGATGGAGGAGACGCCCATAAAGCCACCGGCAGCAGCGGCCACGGAGTCGACGACCAGGATGGGGCGGATGTCCTCGACATTGCCGTCCTCGGTTAGGAACTCGCCCTGCTTGGCGACGGCCATCGCGGTGCCCATGGTGTCGAAGAAGTCACTCATGAGCAGCGAGAAGGCGACGACAAGCAGCATTGGGTCGGTCAGGACCTTCACGATGGCCATGTTGCCGTCGGTGGTGCTGGCAAACGGGGCGCCAAAGGTCGAGAAGTCGAGCGGGGCGATAAGGCCCTCGGGGGCGTGGGTGACGCCCAGCGGGATGCCGGCGATAACGGCGACGATGATGCCGATGAGCAGCGAGCCCGGCACGTTGCGGGAGGCCAGGGCAACCGTCACGACGATGGAGATGATGCCGACGATAAAGGTGGGGGAGGTGATGTCGCCCAAGCCGACAAGCGTACCGGCGCCAGCGGTGATGATGCCGGCGTCGCACAGGCCGATCATGGCGATGAACATGCCCAGACCAACCGAGATGGCGTGGCGCAGGACCACGGGGATGGCGTCCATGATGGCCTCGCGCAGGCCGCACAGGACGAGCAGCAAGATGACGACACCCTCGAGGAAGATGACGCTCATGGCCACGTGCCAGTCACCGCCGCACATGGTGGTGGCGATGCCCGCGATCATGGCATTGATGCCCAGACCCGACGCGCAGGCGAGCGGGCGGTTAGCGAAGATGCCCATGCAGATGGTCATGATGCCAGCGCCCAGGCAGGTGGCGCAGGCGAGCGCCCCCGCATCGATGCCGGCGCCCGAGAGCACCGCGGGGTTGACGGCGATGATGTAGGCCATCGCCAGGAATGTTGTCAGTCCAGCGCGAAGTTCGGTCCCGATTGTGGACTTGCGCTCGCTGACGTGAAATAGTTCGTCCATGCATACCCTTTCCTTGTTCGGCCCCGAGTTTAGGCCGATTGACACGAACTCATCCACTATATCGCCTTTGAGAAGTTGGTGTTCCTCACATGTTGATGTTCGGCGGTTTGTTACGGACGGGCGGTATCTTTCGCATGAAATTGTGTAGGTACCGTATACTTAAACGGTTACAACGACCCCTATGGAGGAACGTATGATTAAAGAGCTCTGCCGCGACGAGGCTATCCTGTCTCAGCGTTGCGAGGTCGCGACTGTCGAGGACGAGTCGGTCGCTCAGGATCTGATTGATACCATCAAGTCGCTCGATGATGCCGGCTGCTTGGCCGCCAACCAGATCGGCGTCACCAAGAAGGTCTGCGTCTATCTGGACGACGCCGGTGAGCCCCACGTGCTTTACAACCCCCGTCTGGTGTTTGGCCTGGGTGCCAGCAAGATGGAAGAGAGCTGCCTGACGCACGAGGAGGTCACCAAGTCCACGCGCTATATCAAGTGCAAGGTTGCCTTTGACCAGATCGTCGATGGCAAGATGAAGGAGTGCCGTCGCGACTACGCAGGTTTTGAGGCGCAGATGATTCAGCATATGATTGATCACTGCCAAGGTAAACTTGTCTAGGGCGACCACGGCACCGCGCTTCGTCGCTTTTTGTCCGGGCGTGACATTGTTGTCATGTCCGGGCTTTTGTGTTTAGCGCCTTTTTGTTTGGTGACAATGAGCTTAGCAAGAACGTAAAGCTAGGAGGTGCTATGTGCACGAGCATTCGATTTACCGATAATTCTGGCCACATGTATCTAGGCCGCAACCTTGACTGGAGCTTTGACTACGGCCAACAGGTTCGCGTGATGCCGCGCGGGTTTCACATTCCGTATTCGTTTATCGACGATGCGTCGGCGGCACACGCGGTAATCGGCATGTGCATCGATTACAAGAACTATCCCATGTTTTTCGACTGTGGTAACGATGCGGGTCTGGCTGTGGCGGGGCTCAACTTTCCCGGCTATGCCGAGTATGCCGAGGGCCCGGTTGATGGAAAGACCAATATCGCGGCCTATGAGTTTCCCCTGTGGGTGGCAGCGACGTTCTCGACGGTCGACGAGGTCGAGGCTGTGCTGCGCGACACGGTGATTGTTGCCAAATCTGCAGGAGAGGGGCTGGGCGTGTCGCTGCTCCATTGGATTATCGGCGACAGCCAGCGCAGCATCGTGGTTGAGATGATGGCTGACGGCCTGCATGTATACGACGATCCGGTCGACACCCTTGCCAATCAGCCCACCTTCCCGTGGCATATGGAAAACCTGCGCACCTATATCACGGCCACAAGCGATTTTCCGCAGACGGCGACATGGTGTGGCGCCGAGCTCAAGCCCTATGGCGCTGGTGCCGGCATGCGCGGAATTCCGGGTGACTGCTATTCGCCGAGCCGTTTTGTAAAGGCGGCGTACCTCAATGCCAATTACCCGCAAAAGGAGAGCGAGACCGAAAACGTCGTCCGCATGTTCCGTTCACTCGAGGGCGTGGTGATGATTGAGGGGGCGTCCAGGATGGGCGATGGCAAGTTCGAGAAGACTATCTATACCGGATGCTTTAGCGCGCGCACGGGCAATTATTACTACGCGATGTATGGGGATCCGTCGATTCGCTACGTGAGCCTGATGGATGCCGAGGGCGCGAGCCCCGATAGGCTCGTGGTTCCCGAGCCGCGTCGTTCGTAGCCGTTAGCTTTACTGCAATGCAAAGCGGCCCTGCGTCTCTCGTGAACTGCACCCCAAAACTTGGACGGCTTAAATAAGAACTACGCCGCAAGGGGCTGGTTCCGGAACTCCTCCGGGGTCAGCCCCTTCAGTTTGACCCGCCTCCGCCTCGTGTTCCAATGGGCGACGCACGCGTCCAGGTCCGCCTTGGAGGACTCGAAGTCGGGCCATGCCCTTCCCCGGAAGAACTCGTCCCTCATGTGGCCGAAGACCTGCCCGGTGGCGCCGTTGTCGATGCAGTTGCCCTTTCTGGACATGCTCTGGACGATCCCGGCGCCCCTCAGCCTCCCGCGCCATGCGGCGTGCCGGTGCTGCCGGCCCATGTCGCCGTGGAGCGCCGGCGTCGCGCCCTCGGGCATCTTCGCCAGCAGCCGGTCGAGCAGCTCGGCCTGCCGCGCCATGTCCGGGCTGGCCGACGCCGACCACGCGACTATCTCCTCGCTGCCGAAGTCGTGCACCGGCGCGAAGCAGGCCTTGCCCCAGGGCTGCTTGAACCCGGTGGCGTCGGCGCCCATCTTCTGCCACGGCCCGTCGGCGGCGAAGTCGCGCCCGATGACGTTCCCGGACGTCTCGCCCACGGCGCCCCTGTACGAGCCGTACCTATGGCAGTCGGTCTCGCGGCGGATGCCGCAGCGGGCCCCCATCTCCCGCATCATCTTGAGCACGGTCTTGTCGGCCATGCGCGCGCCCGGCCCGGCGCGCAGGCACATGGCGACCCGGCGGCGGCCGCACCCGTCGGCCGCGCGCGAGAAGATCTCCGCCGCCGCGCCCCGCGGCTCCGGGCGCGTCGGCCCGGCCGGGCGCGACAGCGCGTAGCAGCAGCTGGACCGGGCCAGGCCGGCGCATTCCAGCAGGCGCCCCAGCTCGCACCCCTCCGCGCGCAGGGCGCTCACGCCTCGACCTTCGCCCCGGTCGAAGCCCGTCCCTCCCGACCAGGGCACGCAATTTTTTTAGGTAGGCCGCCTCGGTCTCGAGCCTTCGGCGGCGCTCCCCGAGCTCCTGCTCGCGGGTGCGCCCGCGCGGCCTGGGGCCGGACCCCCTCGGCCTGCCCCTGGGCTTGGGCCTGGACGCCTCGGCGCCGCCCTCGCGGCAGAGCGCGCACCGTCTCTTGAGCGGCGCCAGGGACATGGCCCCGAACGCCTCCATGGCGTCCCGCTTGCCCATGCCGCCGTCGACCACGGCCGAGGCGGCGGCGACCTCCTGCTCGCATGCGTACCCGGTCTGCCTGCCGTCCATGGATGGCAGCACCCCGCTTCCGAACGACCGGTATGCGTAGAGCCATCGTCCCACGGTGTCGCGCGGGACCGACGGCGCCTTCGCCGCCGACTCGAAGCCGTGCCCTCGCTCGAAGAGCCCGATCGCCGCCCTCCTGGCCTCGATGTCGTGTTTCGCTCTCAAGTCGGCACGCATAAAAGGCCTCCCATTTCTCGTGTCCAAGAAATGGGAGGCAGTTCATCGTGAGGTGCAGGGCCGCTGTCGTTGATTTGTGACGTCGCTAGAAGTTGGCGTCGTTGAGTTGTTCACTCTCGAGGCCGTCGAGCTGTTGCTGCTCGGGCGTATCGGCGACGCTCTCGAGCAGCTCAGTGGGATCGACGTTCATATTCCTACCGGCCTCGTTGCCGTTGACCAGGTCGTCCGAGAAGATGCCTACTTCCATTTCCTCGGCTTCCTCGATCTGAACTTCGAGTGGCACCTGGGTGCGCACGAGCTTAACGGCCGGGCGCATGCGGGCAAACATCGGCACGTACTCGATGATGATGGCCGAGTTCTCGAGATCATACCAACGTGCCAGGCTTCCGCAGGCGCGGCGGACGGCGTACTTGATGGCCATCACGCGGTGGTCGTTGCGGTTGATGTCCGTTTCGGGGGCAAGCATCTTGCGCAGCATGCAAAAACGGAAGTCGCCCACGTTGCCGCGCGTCTCGTAGATGGAGTAGGTGTGGTGCTGCGGCGGCAGCTCGCCCGATGCCATCAGGTCGCCAACAATCTGGCGCAGGTAGGCGTTAACGCGCTGGTTGACCTTAAAGCCCAGGTCCAAGCGCACGCGGAACAAAAGTCCGTGCCAAAGGTCTCGACGGAATATTCGTGCGTATAGGGCTCATCGGTGACATGCACGTTAATGAACCAGTATGCCTTGGCGCGCTTGGGATGTTTGTCCGGGATGGAATAGAGCACGTCGCGGTCGAGTGTAAGCGGATCGGGGCTGTTGGTGAGGAACACCAGGTTGTCGGCGAGCACGGGATAGGTCTCGTCGTTGCGCAGGCGGTTGAGCTGATCGATGTACTTGGAGACCGGCAGCAGGATCGTCTGCGTGCGTTCGATGGCGGTGCCGCGGCGCCACACATACATAAGGCCGAACAGCAGCAGGGCTAGGAAGATCATCACATAGCCGCCGTCAAAGAACATGGTAAGGCACGAGGCGAAGAAGCACAGCTCAATGGCACCGAAGAGCAGGGAGAAGACGCAGGCACCCAGCTTGTGCTTGAGGATGCCGGCGATATAGCTCGTCAAAAGCGTCGTGGTCATGAGCATGGTCACGGTAATGGCGAGGCCATAGGCGCTTTCCATGCGCTCGGAGTTCTGGAACAGCAGCACGATGAAGATGCAGCCGACCCACATGATGTTGTTGACGAGCGGAATATAGAGCTGGCCCTTGGTGTCGCTGGGGTAGTGGATGCGCAGATGCGGCATAAGGTTGAGGCGCGTTGCCTCGGATACCAGCGAGAACGAGCCGGTGATGAGCGCCTGCGAGGCGATAATGGCCGCCACGGCCGAAAGCACGATGGCAAAGGGGCGCAGGGGCTCGGGAAGCATCATGTAGAACGGGTTGACGATATCCATCGTGAGCATTTGGGGGTTGGAGTTATTGGCGAGCAGCCAGGCTCCCTGACCCAGATAGTTAAGGATGAGGGCCGCCTTAACAAACGGCCAGGATGCATAGATGTTTGCCTTGCCCACGTGGCCCATGTCCGAGTAGAGCGCCTCGGCACCGGTTGTCGACAGGAAGACAAAGCCGAGCACCATGATGCCCGAATGGTTGATGGGCGAGAACAGGAACATAATGCCGCGGATGGGGTTGAGCGCGCGCAAGATGGACAGGTTGCCGAGCATGTTGAACAGACCGGCGCCTGCCAGGAACAGGAACCACAGCGTCATGAGCGGGCCGAACTGCTTGCCGATTGACGAGGTGCCGGCGCGCTGCATGGCAAATAGGCCGCAGATAATGATGATGGTGGTGATGATGACGTTGGTCTGGCCGTCACCCAAAAGCGCATGGCCCCACTCGATGGTGCGCAAGCCCTCGATGGCCGTGGTAACCGTGACGGCGGGGGTGAGGATGCCGTCGGCGAGCAGCGCCGCGCCGCCGATCATGGCGGGTAGAATCAGCCATGGTGCCACCTTGCGTACGAGGCTGAACAGGGTGAAGATGCCGCCCTCGTTATGGTTATCGGCCTTCACGGCGATCAGCACGTACTTGACCGTGGTCACGAGCGTCATGGTCCAGATAACGAGTGAAAGCGCGCCCAGGATCATGTCCTCGCTGACGGTTCCGATGCCGCCGTTGTTGGCACGATTGACTTCATGGTGTACATGGGGCTCGTGCCGATGTCGCCGTAGACGACGCCGAGCGTTACGAGCAACATGCCAGCGGAGAGGGGGATGGCGCCATGCCCGCCCTGACTATGCTGGTCTTGGAGGCTTGCCTCCAGCTTGTTGTGTGCCACGTGGACTCCCTTGGGCATCTGGCCTCTGCAAAGAGCAGTAGACCTTTATGCCATCTTTATACATTTAAGAGCAGTTTGGCACATCGGGGTGTTTTAGACAATAATCCCCAGCTGGGGATTATTCATGTACGCAGGTAGCATTTCAAAACAGGGGCGTATCCGCTGTATGGTTTGCTGCAGCGTGTTAACCGCGGACGTACCCCTGCTTTGAACTGAAGAGGGGCGTTTAGGCGCGTACTGCCTGGGCGATACCGGCCTTGGCGCTTGCGCTCTTACCGGCGAGTTCGCAAAAGATCGCACCGCCGATGATGAGCGCGGCGCCCATCAGGCGGACCGGTGTTATGGCTTCGCCTAAAAGGACGGCTGAGAACACGACGGCCGAAAGCGGCTCGAGGTAGCCGACGACCGCGACGGTTTGCACGGGCAGCTTGGCGACGGCGCTAAAGTAGAGCAAGCAACCTATGCCGGTGTTGACGACGCCGAGCATGGCGATGGCGCGCCAATCGATGCTTACCGCGATGCCAGGGGAGAAGAACGAGGGAGCGCCTTGGGTGACGAGTGTGAGAACCAGCGCGGTCACAAAGGCGGCGCTCACCTGGAGCGTGGAGTTCTCGAGGCCTTCGATGTGTGGCGCACCCTTGCTAGCGATGACCATCAGCGCATAGCAGAAGGCCGAGGCGATGCCGCAGGCGATACCCGCAATGGGCATATTGCCACCTAGACCTTGCGCTGCAATGAGAAAAGCACCGCAAGCAACGGCGATAAAGCCGGCGATTTTGCCGCCGGTCAGCTTTTCGCCAAAAATGAGTGGGGAGAGGGCCATAACGATGATGGGGCCGCAGTAATACAACAGCGAGGAGATGCCAATGCCGATCGTCTGGTAGGCGCGGAACAGAAAAATCCAGCTGGCACCCAGCGCGACTCCCGAGAGAAGGAGTGCTGCGGCTTCGCGGGGACGAGATGGCGCCTGCAGTTTATGGCGTTGGGTGATGGCAAGGATAGCGACAAGCGAGAGGGCGCCCAAAAACGTGCGCAGTAGCACGATAGCGGAGCTCGGCAGCGCGATGGCGGCGGCGATGATGCCGTTGGAGCCAAACAATAGCAATGCTGCTAAGTACGTAAACAGTCCGTTGTTCATGCGCTGACATCCCCTCTATATCCGAGCATGTTCACTATGGGTGAACTGGCTATAGAAGAAAAGCGAATATAATTCATGGCAAACATGACAAAAACTCATGCAAAGGTGGAGGGGTGCCGTGGAAACGAATATTCAAAAGATGCAGGTGCTGCTGGAGACGGTGCGCGCCGGAAGCTTTACGCGTGCTGCCGAGCGCCTGAGCTATTCGCAATCGGGCGTGAGCCGTATGGTGGCCGATCTTGAGGCCGATTGGGGCTTTAAGGTGCTCGACCGCAGTCGCGAGGGCGTAGTGCTTTCTGCCGACGGGCGGCAGGTCATGCCGGCTGTCGAGGCGCTCTGCGAGGAATTCACTCGCTTGCAGCGACGGGTGGATGAGATGTGTGGGCTCATGCGCGGCAAAATCTGCATCGGTACGTTTTCGAGTGTGGCGACCCACGTGCTGCCGCCGGTGATTGCGCGCTTTCGCGCCGATCATCCGGACGTCGATTATGAGTTGCTGATGGGCGATTACTCAGAGATTGAACAATGGGTGGCTGAGGGTCGCTGTGACCTGGGCTTTATCCCACGTGAGCCCCGAGAAAACGGCATGGCATCGCGGTCTTTGGTGCGCGACGAGTTGATGGCGGTAGTACCGGCAGACTCTTTGCTTGCCACGGCGGAGGTCGTTTCTCTCGCCGATTTAGCCAACGAGCAGTTTATTCTGCTAGAACGCGGCACCGATGACGAGATTACGCCGCTGTTCCGTCGGGCGGGGCTGACGGTGTGCTCCAAGCTGTCGACCTGGGATGATTATGCGATTATGGCTATGGTCGAGGACGGCCTGGGCGTGAGCATTCTTCCCGCGCTCATCTTGCGCCGTTGTCAGTTCGATGTTGCCGTGCGTTCGCTCGAGGGACATCCCCATCGGCAGATCAACGCCATATATCGAACGGCCGATGTTTCGCTTGCTGCCGCCCGTTTCCTCGAATACCTCTAAACGCGCACACGCTATTGTCCGCTTTGGGCAAATCTCGGAGTCCGGTACATTTTCTTATGAAATTGAACTATCGAATGAGGTGCCGCGTTATACTGCTTGCTAAATTGAACCATGGTTCAATTCGTGTTCTATAAATTGAACTTTGCCAGCAAGGAGGTTCTAGTGGCCCAAGAGACGTTTAGCGATTGCCTGCGACAGGCTATGTCCGATCGCGACGTTCGCCAGTCGGACGTGATTCGCGCATCGGAGATGCTCGGCAAAAAACTCGGCAAGAGTCAGATGAGCCAATATGTGAGCGGCAAGACGATCCCGCGACGCGATGTGGCCGAGCTGCTCGCCCGTATTTTGGAGGTCGATGTTACCTGGCTGCTTGCCGGCGACGCCGATCAAGGCGAGGCATCATTACCCCGCAACGATTCCAAACCCGAACCCCATCCCTCAGCTCAAATTGCAAGGAGCACCACCATGCGTACTTTTTCTAAATCCACCAAGCTCGATAACGTCCTGTATGACGTGCGCGGTCCCGTCGTCGACGAGGCCGCCCGTATGGAGGACGAGGGCGAGCGCATCCTCAAGCTCAATATCGGCAACCCGGCGCCCTTCGGTTTCCGTACGCCCGATGAGGTCATCAAGGACATGCGCCAGCAGCTGCCCGACTGCGAAGGCTATTCCAACTCGCGTGGCCTGTTCTCTGCGCGCAAGGCGATCATGCAGTATTCGCAGATCAAGGGCCTGCCCAACGTTCAAATGGAGCATATCTACACGGGCAACGGCGTGTCCGAGCTCATTCAGCTTTCGATGAACGCGCTGCTCGACAATGGCGACGAGATTCTGATCCCCAGCCCCGACTATCCGCTCTGGACGGCGTGCGCAACCCTTGCCGGCGGTCATCCCGTACATTATCTGTGCGATGAGCAGGCGGATTGGTATCCCGACCTGGAGGATATGGAGTCCAAGATTACGAGCGCGACTAAAGCCCTCGTCATCATCAACCCCAACAACCCCACGGGTTCCGTCTATCCGCGCGAGGTGCTCGAGGGCATCGTCGAGATTGCACGTAGGCATCAGCTGATGATCTTTGCCGATGAGATCTACGACCGCCTGTGCATGGACGGCTACGAGCACGTCTCGATTGCCTCGCTCGCCCCCGACCTGCCCTGCGTTACCTTTAGCGGTCTGTCCAAGTCGCACATGATTGCGGGCTATCGTATTGGCTGGATGGTGCTTTCGGGCAACCAGCGCTGCATGAGCGACTTCATCATGGGCATCAACATGCTCTCCAACATGCGCCTGTGCTCCAACGTGCCGGCCCAGTCGATCGTCCAGACGGCGCTCGGCGGCCATCAGTCGGTCAACGACTACATCCGTCCCGGCGGTCGTGTCTACGAGCAGCGCAACTTTGTGTATGAGGCACTCAGCAAGATCGATGGTATCTCGGTGGTCAAGCCGCGTGCGGCGTTCTACATCTTCCCCAAGATGGATGTGAAGAAGTTCAACATCACCGATGACGAGCAGTTCGCCCTCGACCTGCTGCACGAGAAGAAGATCCTGATCACGCGCGGCGGCGGCTTCAACTGGGCTGAGCCCGACCACTTCCGTATCGTGTACCTGCCGCGCATGGAAGTGCTCAAAGAGTCCCTCGAAGACCTCGCCGACTTCTTTGACCATTACCGCCAGAGCTAGTGGGATAGAAGTTCCGCACTATGAAAAGCTCCCTGCAGTTGTTTTTGCTGCAGGGAGCTTTCTTGAATCGGCGGAACTAAATAACAATCCCGTTGCAGTGGTCGATTTCGTGCTGGATGATTTCGGCGGTGTAGCCCGAGAAGTTTTTGATGCGGTGGATGAAGTTCTCGTCCAAATACTCAACCTTAATGCGGCGATAGCGGGTACAGGGACGCTCGCCGATCAGCGAGAGGCATCCTTCGCTCGTCTGATAGGCATTGACCTGCTCAAGAATTTGAGGGTTGTACATCAGGAGTGTCCTGTTGCCGTCCTTTACGCAGATGATGCGTTTGCGCACGCCGATCATGTTGGCGGCGAGGCCCACGCACTCGCGCTCATGCTCGTGGAGTGTATCCAGGAGATCCTGCCCGGTTGCGGCATCGTCGGGTCCTGCATCTTCGGAAGGCAGACGCAAAAAGAACTCGGATTTCATGATGGGCTTAATCATGGCGGGCTCCTTATGTCTTATGCTTTCGTGGACTTTTAATAATAGCGCGGAAGGAAAGCTGTGCGTCCGCGTTACAATCTCTCGACGTTGGACCATGTTGCCAGATTCGTCGTGTACGGCGTCTGGCGTAAGTCTAGGGCTCATTTTTCGCCCTGGACTGTTCCTCTGGGGCGATGCGACTGTCGTTCCAAGAGGAAGGAAATGCATGGGAAGCAAATCTCAGCAACAAGTTCAAATAGCGCCATCGGCCACTGCGGCGATTCTCGTCGTAATGTATATTGCAGCCTTTGTTGCCGTGTTTAACGAGAACATCATTAACGTGGCGTTGCACGACATTATGGCAGCCTTTTCGGTGAGTGCCACCACGGCGCAGTGGCTCGTCTCGGGCTACATGATCGTGAAGTCGATCTTTACGGCCGTCATGGCCTTCCTGTCCGGCCGTTTCTCGATGCGCAAGCTGCTGTTTTTCGCATGCGGATGCATAGTCGCCGGCGAAGTCCTGTGTCTGATCGCTCCGTCGTTTAGCGTTTTGCTGCCAAGTCGTATTTTGCAGGCTGCGGGATCGGGCATCTTGTTTCCGCTCATGATGAACGTGGTGCTGTCTTGCGTCCCGCGTGAGAAGCTCGGTCTGTATCTGAGCCTGGGCGGTGCCTGCATTACGCTAGGGCCGGCGTTTGGACCCGTAATCAGCGGTCTTATGTGCACGTTGTTCGGCTGGAGGGCGGTGTTCGTAGTGCCGCTGGTGGGCGGTATTGTGGTCGCTGCGGCGGGCGTTAAGCTTGTTCAGAATGTCGGAGAGCGCTCGAATACCACGCTTGATATTCTGTCGGTTGTTTTGCTTGCCGCCGGCATTACGGCATTTCGTGTATTCCGTAGGCGAGTTCTCGACCAATCTGATTGCCGGCATCGTGGCTCTTTTCGCCGCCATTGTGCTGCTCGGCCTGTTTGCGGCCCGTCAGCTCAAGCTCGAGCATCCGGTGCTTAACGTGCGTCCCATGGCGAGCGTTCGTTTTTGGCCTGCGTGTTTGCTTGTGGTGGTGTCGATGATGACGACGTTCTCGATGAGCGTTTTGTTGCCGCTCTATTTTGAGGGCGCATACGGCATGACCGCACTTGTTGCGGGCTTGCTCATTTTGCCGGCGATTGCCTGCAACGCCGTGACCTCGATTGTGGGCGGACGCGTGATGGACGCCCGCGGCGCATGGCCACTGCTGCCGGTCGGCTTTGCCCTGATTGCCGTGGGACAGACTGCCATATCGATGACGGCGGCAAGCATGAACATCGGCGTCGTCGTGGCGCTGACCGTTGTGGTGTATGCCGGAGTCGGTTTGGTGCTGAGCCCCTCGCAGACGGCCGGCTTGGAGACGCTGCCTGCCGCTGAGCATCCTCATGGAACGGCATTACTCAACACGCGGAACATGATTGCCGCATCGTTTGGCCCGTCGCTGTTTATCGGCCTGCTCTCGAGTTCTGCGGCGACTGCCGGCGCGGCTGGCGCTGCGACCGACGTTGCCCAGGCGATTGGATTTGCAACTGCCGTGCGTGTGGCGGCTGTGATTGCCGTGGTCGGGTTCGCGACGTCGCTGGTGTACGCTCGTCGCGAGTCGCACATGTCGCATTAATGTGTGCACATAGATTCTGCAGCTAGATTGGATGGCGACACCATAAACTAATGGACGTTTTGCCGAGAGGCATGAATGTTTAAAGCGCAAAGAGTGCGCGACGGGCCCCGCGAATGGGGCGATGATGCCCGAGAGGGCCAAGAAGGAGTCTCATGTCCGAGAACGAAGAGATCATGAACGAGACCGAGAACGAGACCATGGCTGCCGAGGTCGAGGCAGTCGAGACCGTGGAGACCGAAGCTGCCGAGGTTGAGGCTGCTGACGAGGTTTCCGCCGAGGAGGAGGCCGAGGTTGTCGAGGCCGCCGTTGATTACGATGACGAAGAGCTGATGGACAAGATGCAGAAGGCCGCCCGCCTGCTGCGTAGCCGTCGCTTTGCTATTTCCAAGGAGGAGGAGGCCAAGGCCGAGCGCATGGCGAACATCGAGCGCGCCATCAAGCTCCTTGACCTCAAGCCCAAGATGGAGCAGAAGGAAATGTCCGACCTGCTGGGCATGCGCCTTCGTGAGCTCGATGGCCTGATGGCCGAGGCCGAGGCTGCCGATCTGGTCGGTCGCATCGACGACGCCGAGGGCGATATGCGCAAGATTGTTGTCTTCGCTGCCGAGGATGCCGCTGAGGGCCTGGTCGAGCTTGCCAACAAGAAGGAGAAGCTCCTGCCCGAGCTTTCTTACGAGGAGGCCACCGAGCTGATGGCCGCTCTCGATAAGGTTATCGCTCCGCTCGTCGCCATGGGCCTGGACGAGGATCGCGGTCCTCGCGGCGGTCGTGACGATCGTGGCGGCCGTGGCGGCGACCGTGGTGGTCGCGGCGGCTTTGGCGATCGCGGTGGCCGTGGTGGCGACCGTGGTGGTCGCGGCGGCTTTGGCGATCGCGGTGGCCGTGGTGGCGACCGTGGTGGTCGCGGCGGCTTTGGCGATCGCGGTGGCCGTGGTGGCGACC
>OLRM01000711.1_pt1 | contig 19719 bp, 17 predicted proteins | sample 1643211 | NCBI WGS metagenome assembly OLRM01 (sample SAMEA3136690, study PRJEB25190) | human gut metagenome | biome: human gut; feature: human-associated habitat; material: faeces | place: Austria | collected 2013
TGATTCGCCGGATTTTGTGGCGTGAGATAACCGTCATAGCACAGCACCTGCTTCAGCTCCGCCAGTTCCGGCGTTGTCGGAATATGGCTGACTTGACCGGCCACCGAATATACTGGCAGAGATGACGTTTGGCTGAAACGGCTGATTTGATGCCCGTTCGCCAGTACCACTACACTGTGTGTTGCTTGCTGATCTCCTGCAAAATTCAACAACCAACCGTCATCCTTACGGGATAAATCCTGTAACTGATATTGATAATGAATCTGCAAACCCTGCTGTTGCGCCAGTTTCAGCACATTACGGGTCAGTTCTGCTGGACACAGCCAGCCACCTTGCGGATAAGTAATGCCGCTGCAATTTGTCGCAACGCCCGTAATTTGTTCAACCGCATTTGCCTCAACGGCTACAGCCAGTTCTGCGGGTAAATCCATCGACAACATCTGTGCGATTTTATGCTGGCTTTTCTCATCCCAGCCTAACTGCGTGACGCCGCACCAGTCATGATCAAATTTAACGGGCAATAAATCGTAAAACCGACGAGCAAAAGTAAACGCATTAGAGAAAAAACGGTTTAGCGCTTCATCGTGTTTACTTAAAAGCGGATACAGCGCCCCCTGGCGATTGCCGGAAGCACCCAGTGCGGGAGCCTCATCCGCGCAATAAAGCGTTACCTGCCAGCCGCGACGCAATAGCGCCAGTGACAACAACGCGCTGGCAATACCGCCTCCAATAATTGCCGCTTCCTGTTTGTTGCTGCCCGTACGGTTAAACCACGGCGTGGAGCAGGGGAGGGGTAATGTCTGTTCCATCACCCCACAAAGCATTTCCCGTTTGCGCCCAAAGCCCTTACGTTTTTGCATAGTGAATCCGGCTTCCTGCAAACCGCGGCGGACAAAACCGGCAGACGTAAAGGTCGCCAGCGTGCTGCCCGGACGCGCCAGTCGGGCCATGGCGTTAAACAGATTTTGCGTCCACATATCTGGGTTTTTCGCTGGCGCAAAGCCGTCCAGAAACCAGGCATCTACTTTTTGATTTAGCGAATCGTCCAGTTGGCTGGTCAGTTCATTAATATCGCCAAACCATAAATCCAGCGTCACGCGGCCTTCATCGAGCAATAAACGATGGCAACCGGGCAAGGGCAAAGGCCATTGCGCCTGAAGCTGTTCCGCCCACGGGGCCAGCTCCGGCCAGTGTTGATGCGCCAGCGCTAAATCCGCACGGGTGAGGGGAAATTTCTCAAAACTAATGAAATGTAAGCGTTGTAATTGCGCTTGCGGATGTGCTTCGCGAAACTGATCAAATGCCTGCCATAGCGTCAGGAAGTTTAATCCGGTGCCGAAGCCGCTCTCTGCTACCACAAACAGAGGATGTGGATGCTCAGGAAAACGTGCCTCTAAATGGTTACCCCCAAGAAAAACATAACGCGTCTCTTCCAGTCCGTTATCGTTGGAAAAATAGACATCGTCAAAATCTCGGGAAACAGGTGTACCCTCAGCATTAAATTCGAGGTTGGCAGGTTGTATGGAGTAGTGTTTCACGTAAGTTACTCGTCTTACAGGCGGTGGCTCGATCTTAGCGATGTGTGTCAGGCTGCGCAAATTTCTCTATTAATTGGCTGATCGGACTTGTTCGGCGTACAAGTGTACGCTATTGTGCATTCGAAACTTACTCTATGTGCGACTTACAGAGGTATTGAATGAAACGTGCAGTGATTACTGGCCTGGGCATTGTTTCCAGCATCGGTAATAACCAGCAGGAAGTCCTGGCATCTCTGCGTGAAGGACGTTCAGGGATCACTTTCTCTCAGGAGCTGAAGGATTCCGGCATGCGTAGCCACGTCTGGGGCAACGTAAAACTGGATACCACTGGCCTCATTGACCGCAAAGTTGTGCGCTTTATGAGCGACGCATCCATTTATGCATTCCTTTCTATGGAGCAGGCAATTGCAGATGCTGGCCTCTCCCCGGAAGCTTACCAGAATAACCCGCGCGTTGGCCTGATTGCAGGTTCCGGCGGCGGTTCCCCGCGTTTTCAGGTGTTCGGCGCTGACGCAATGCGCGGCCCGCGCGGCCTGAAAGCGGTTGGCCCGTATGTGGTCACCAAAGCGATGGCATCCGGCGTTTCTGCCTGCCTCGCCACGCCGTTTAAAATTCACGGCGTTAACTACTCCATCAGCTCCGCGTGTGCGACTTCCGCACACTGTATCGGTAACGCAGTAGAGCAGATCCAACTGGGCAAACAGGACATCGTGTTTGCTGGCGGCGGCGAAGAGCTGTGCTGGGAAATGGCTTGCGAATTCGACGCGATGGGTGCGCTGTCTACTAAATACAACGACACCCCGGAAAAAGCCTCCCGTACTTACGACGCTCACCGTGACGGTTTCGTTATCGCTGGCGGTGGCGGTATGGTAGTGGTTGAAGAGCTGGAACACGCGCTGGCGCGTGGTGCTCACATCTATGCTGAAATCGTTGGCTACGGCGCAACCTCTGACGGCGCAGACATGGTTGCTCCGTCTGGCGAAGGTGCAGTGCGCTGCATGAAGATGGCGATGCACGGTGTTGATACCCCAATCGACTACCTGAACTCTCATGGTACTTCGACTCCGGTTGGCGACGTGAAAGAACTGGCAGCTATCCGTGAAGTGTTCGGCGATAAGAGCCCGGCGATTTCTGCAACCAAAGCAATGACCGGTCACTCACTGGGCGCTGCTGGCGTACAGGAAGCTATCTACTCTCTGCTGATGCTGGAACACGGTTTTATCGCCCCGAGCATCAACATTGAAGAGCTGGACGAGCAGGCTGCGGGTCTGAACATCGTGACCGAAACGACCGATCGCGAACTGACCACCGTTATGTCTAACAGCTTCGGCTTCGGCGGCACTAACGCCACGCTGGTAATGCGCAAGCTGAAAGATTAATTCGGAGTGGTTACGCACCAATGCGGCCTCCGGCACTAACGCAAAAGGGAACCCGATGGTTCCCTTTTTCACATCATTGACAATCGCCGCCAGTTCCAGGCAAACTTCCCGCTTTGTCGATATCCTGCTAAAAAGACGTATGCGTTAAATCCTGCCAACGCACCGTAACCCTGAAACCAGAGAGATGAGACGGGGATACTCCTCGCCTTGCGCTGCATTCTGGAGTAATGCATGACTGCTGTAAGCCAAACCGAAACACGATCTTCTGCCAATTTTTCGCTCTTCCGCATCGCTTTTGCGGTTTTTCTCACCTACATGACCGTAGGTTTACCGTTGCCGGTTATCCCGCTGTTTGTTCATCATGAATTGGGCTATGGCAATACCATGGTCGGCATTGCCGTCGGCATTCAGTTTCTGGCTACGGTGCTGACGCGTGGTTACGCCGGGCGACTGGCCGATCAATATGGCGCAAAACGTTCGGCGCTTCAGGGGATGTTAGCTTGTGGTCTGGCGGGCGGCGCGCTGCTGCTGGCGGCGATTTTGCCCGTCTCCGCACCGTTCAAATTTGCCCTGTTGGTCGTCGGGCGTTTGATTCTTGGCTTTGGTGAAAGCCAGTTACTGACGGGCGCTCTGACCTGGGGATTAGGCATCGTTGGGCCAAAACATTCCGGCAAAGTGATGTCATGGAACGGAATGGCGATTTACGGTGCCCTCGCTGTTGGTGCGCCGCTTGGCCTGTTGATTCATAGCCATTACGGTTTTGCCGCACTGGCGCTCACCACAATGGCATTACCCTTACTGGCGTGGGCCTGTAACGGCACAGTGCGCAAAGTACCGGCCCTGGCGGGAGAACGTCCATCGCTGTGGAGCGTTGTCGGGCTTATCTGGAAACCAGGGTTAGGTCTGGCACTACAAGGCGTTGGTTTTGCGGTTATCGGGACTTTCGTTTCGCTCTACTTTGCCAGCAAAGGATGGGCGATGGCGGGCTTTACTCTTACCGCGTTTGGCGGCGCATTTGTCGTGATGCGCGTCATGTTTGGCTGGATGCCGGACCGTTTTGGCGGCGTGAAAGTGGCGATCGTCTCTCTGCTTGTAGAAACGGTGGGCTTGTTGCTGCTCTGGCAAGCACCAGGGGCGTGGGTCGCATTAGCGGGCGCGGCGTTAACCGGAGCCGGATGTTCGCTTATCTTTCCTGCGCTGGGCGTGGAGGTGGTTAAACGCGTCCCCTCACAAGTTCGCGGCACCGCACTGGGCGGTTACGCCGCGTTTCAGGATATCGCCCTCGGCGTCTCCGGGCCGCTTGCGGGAATGCTGGCGACCACGTTTGGTTACTCTTCGGTATTTCTTGCCGGGGCGATCTCTGCGGTGCTGGGAATTATTGTCACGATACTGTCGTTTCGTCGGGGTTAACGAACCAGCCAGACCAGCATCAGGATAATCGCGACTAACAGTATCCACAGCGCGGGACGCGTTGCCATATTTTGCAACGTGTCCATCATCGGTGGAAAAGGATTAAGCAGCGGTTGCATATCACGCGGATCAATCCCTTTAACCCGCCGCTGATAAAGCTGATTAAGAATATCCTCGGCCTGGGCAGAAGAAAGCGATGATTGCGCAGAAAGGCCATATTTTTGTTGGATATATGTCGATAACGCCGCCAGTTCACTGGCATCTAAAGGTTGTTTTAGCGCCATCTGTAGTGATTCCAGTGTCGGCGTATTTTGCTGGCTTAGCGTCTGACGCGCCTGTAGCCAGGTCACCAGATGGTTAAACAGTTTCGCTGGAATTAACTCGCCATCTTTCACCCCGGAAAGTTCCAGCATCGATTGCCAGATCTGCTTGCTGGGTTCCCCCGTTGCTGCCGCAAGTTTGGTCACCAGCTGTTTGAGCGCATTGTGCTCCGCCGGTAATAAAGGACGGTCGGTCGCCTCGCGCTGCTGTGGTTGCGGAATAACCATCTTCCCTTCCTGCAACAGGGTGAGAATGGTTTTTAATTGCTCCGGTGAGAGCTGATTCAGCGGCGTCTGACCAAAGTTATGACGGATATAATCCGTGACCGCCTGACGATTATTCCCCAGACGTAAATACTCCCCTAATTGCGCTAAAAGCTGGCGGGCAGAATGGCTTTTTTGCGCGGCCAACAGACGTTGCGCCAGATTATGCTCAGCGGCAGGGAAGTGATGCGAAAGCAGCGGTGAATCTCCCGACAGACCAATATCGTGCCTGATACCCGCCCACAGTTCTGCTCTTTGTTGTTGCGTCAGTGAGGTCACTTTCGTCATTAAGCTTTCCAGCGAAGTACGTTGCTGACTGGATAAAGGCTGATTGCCCGCGCCAGACGGCAGGTTATCTCCCTGACCTGGTGGTTGCCCAGGAGGAGGGCCGGAAATAGGTTGTATCATTACGTATCCTTATACCTGAAATCTTCGCAAGTATGCCTGGCCGCGAGATTATGGCACACTTGTCTGGTTAACTCTCGTCTCATACAGGTAACACAAACGTGAAAATCCTTGTTGATGAAAATATGCCTTATGCCCGCGACTTATTTAGCCGTTTAGGTGAGGTGACCGCGGTTCCCGGGCGTCCAATTCCCGTCGCTCAACTGTCAGACGCGGATGCGCTTATGGTGCGTTCGGTCACGAAAGTGAATGAATCTTTGCTGGCAGGAAAACCCATTAAATTTGTTGGCACTGCCACCGCGGGGACCGACCATGTCGATGAAGCCTGGTTAAAGCAGGCGGGAATTGGTTTTTCCGCTGCACCTGGCTGTAATGCGATTGCGGTAGTGGAATATGTTTTCTCCTCCCTGCTGATGCTTGCCGAACGCGATGGATTTTCACTGCACGAGCGTACCGTGGGGATCGTTGGCGTTGGTAACGTTGGTCGTCGTTTACAGGCGCGACTGGAAGCGTTAGGGATCAAAACCTTACTTTGCGATCCGCCCCGCGCCGACCGTGGGGATGAGGGTGATTTCCGCTCGCTGGATGAGTTAGTCCAGCATGCGGATATTCTGACTTTCCATACGCCACTCTTTAAAGATGGTCCGTACAAAACGCTGCATCTGGCGGATGAAAAACTGATCCGCAGCCTGAAACCGGGAGCGATCCTGATTAACGCCTGCCGTGGCGCAGTCGTCGATAATACCGCCCTGCTGACCTGCCTGAGCGAAGGCCAGAAGTTAAGCGTAGTGCTGGATGTCTGGGAAGGCGAACCGGAACTTAACGTGGAATTGCTGAAAAAAGTGGATATCGGCACGCCGCATATCGCAGGCTATACCCTGGAAGGTAAAGCACGCGGTACTACGCAAGTGTTTGAAGCTTATAGCAAGTTTATTGGGCATGAACAGCACGTTGCGCTGGATACATTACTGCCCGCGCCAGAGTTTGGTCGCATTACGCTGCATGGCCCGCTCGATCAACCGACGCTGAAAAGGCTGGTGCATTTGGTGTATGATGTGCGCCGCGATGACGCACCGCTGCGTAAAGTCGCCGGGATACCGGGTGAGTTCGATAAACTGCGCAAAAACTATCTTGAGCGCCGTGAATGGTCATCTCTGTATGTGATTTGTGATGACGCCAGTGCGGCATCATTGCTGTGTAAACTGGGTTTTAACGCCGTTCATCATCCGGCACGTTAATCTCTTCTTCATGCTCTCTGCTGTAACATTGGCAGGGAGCTTTGCTATTTCTGGAGTAAACCACCATGTCTGAAGGCTGGAACATTGCCGTCCTGGGCGCAACTGGCGCTGTGGGCGAAGCCCTGCTTGAAACGCTGGCTGAACGTCAGTTCCCGGTTGGGGAAATTTATGCACTGGCACGTAACGAAAGCGCAGGAGAACAACTGCGCTTTGGTGGTAAGACAATCACCGTGCAGGATGCCGCTGAATTCGACTGGACGCAGGCGCAGCTGGCGTTTTTTGTCGCAGGCAAAGAAGCTACCGCTACCTGGGTTGAAGAAGCAACCAACTCAGGTTGTCTGGTGATCGACAGCAGCGGATTGTTTGCTCTCGAACCCGACGTACCGCTGGTGGTGCCGGAAGTAAACCCGTTTGTACTGACCGATTACCGCAACCGGAATGTCATCGCCGTACCAGACAGTCTGACCAGCCAGCTGCTGGCGGCACTGAAACCGCTAATTGATCAGGGCGGTTTATCACGTATCAGCGTTACCAGCCTGATTTCAGCCTCCGCCCAGGGTAAAAAAGCGGTCGATGCGTTAGCGGGGCAGAGTGCTAAATTACTCAATGGCATTCCGATTGACGAAGAAGATTTCTTCGGGCGTCAGCTGGCGTTCAACATGCTGCCGTTACTGCCGGATAGCGAAGGTAGCGTGCGTGAAGAACGTCGTATCGTTGACGAAGTACGCAAAATCCTGCAGGACGAAGGGCTGATGATTTCGGCAAGCGTCGTCCAGGCACCGGTATTCTACGGTCATGCCCAGATGGTCAACTTTGAAGCACTGCGTCCGCTGGCGGCAGAAGAAGCGCGTGATGCGTTTGCTCAGGGCGAAGATATTGTGCTCTCTGAAGAGAACGAATTCCCGACTCAGGTAGGGGATGCTTCTGGTACGCCGCATCTTTCTGTTGGCTGCGTACGTAATGACTACGGTATGCCGGAGCAAGTCCAGTTCTGGTCGGTGGCCGATAACGTTCGCTTTGGCGGCGCGCTGATGGCAGTAAAAATCGCCGAGAAACTGGTGCAGGAGTATCTGTACTAATGTCCGACCAGCAACAACCGCCAGTTTATAAAATTGCGCTGGGCATTGAGTACGACGGCAGTAGGTATTACGGCTGGCAACGGCAGAATGAAGTACGCAGTGTGCAGGAGAAGCTGGAAAAGGCGCTCTCCCAGGTGGCGAACGAACCCATCACCGTCTTCTGCGCCGGGCGTACTGACGCCGGTGTACACGGTACCGGGCAGGTGGTGCATTTCGAAACGACCGCGCAGCGCAAAGACGCTGCGTGGACGTTAGGCGTAAATGCGAATTTACCTGGTGACATCGCCGTGCGTTGGGTTAAAGCTGTACCTGATGATTTTCATGCCCGATTTAGCGCCACGGCTCGCCGTTATCGCTACATCATCTACAATCATCGGCTGCGCCCGGCGGTATTGAGTAAAGGGGTAACCCATTTTTACGAACCGCTGGACGCTGAACGGATGCATCGGGCTGCGCAATGTTTGCTGGGCGAGAATGATTTCACCTCGTTCCGTGCGGTGCAGTGTCAGTCCCGGACCCCGTGGCGCAACGTTATGCATATTAATGTCACGCGTCACGGTCCTTATGTGGTGGTAGATATCAAAGCGAATGCCTTTGTACATCATATGGTCAGGAATATTGTCGGCAGCCTGATGGAAGTCGGTGCCCACAACCAGCCGGAGAGCTGGATAGCAGAGTTGCTGGCGGCAAAGGACAGAACGCTGGCGGCAGCAACGGCAAAAGCGGAAGGGCTATATCTGGTCGCGGTGGATTACCCTGACCGATATGATCTTCCAAAACCGCCAATGGGCCCGCTATTTCTGGCGGACTAACGAGAATAATGCTCGGAACATTTCAGGCTGTAGCCAACGTAGTTACAGCCTGATAGATGACGAGTACAAGGCATAGGCAAATATGGACCTGATTTATTTCCTCATCGATTTTATCCTGCACATTGACGTGCATCTGGCAGAGCTGGTCGCGGAGTACGGCGTCTGGGTTTATGCCATTTTGTTCTTAATTTTGTTCTGTGAAACCGGTCTGGTGGTAACGCCGTTTTTACCGGGTGATTCATTGCTGTTTGTTGCCGGAGCGTTGGCATCACTGGAGACCAACGATCTCAACGTCCATATGATGGTGGTGCTGATGCTGATCGCCGCGATTGTGGGTGACGCGGTCAATTACACTATCGGGCGGTTGTTCGGTGAAAAGTTATTCAGTAATCCCAATTCGAAAATTTTCCGTCGCAGTTATCTCGACAAAACCCATCAGTTTTATGAGAAACATGGCGGCAAAACGATTATTCTCGCCCGTTTTGTGCCGATCGTCAGAACGTTCTCCCCGTTTGTTGCGGGAATGGGCCACATGTCGTACCGTCATTTCGCCGCTTATAACGTGATTGGCGCACTGTTGTGGGTACTGCTTTTTACCTACGCAGGCTATTTCTTCGGCACGCTCCCCTTCATTCAGAGCAACCTTAAACTGATGATTGTTGGCATTATTTTTGTTTCAATATTGCCAGGTGTTTTCGAATTTATTCGCCACAAACGCGCAGCGGCACGCGCCGCAAAATAAAAAGTAACTCTGCGGTTCGACCACTTTTTTATCCAAAGTTTCGGGCTGTTATGTTTTAATGTGCAACATTCATGGTCTGTTGGGGGCAAAAATGGCATTATGCGTCCCCAAAGATAAAACTGGCATCGAACCAGGTTCAGACAGAAAGGTCCCTAATGAGCTGGATTGAACGAATTAAAAGCAACATTACTCCCACCCGCAAGGCGAGCATTCCTGAAGGGGTGTGGACTAAGTGTGATAGCTGCGGTCAGGTTTTATACCGCGCTGAGCTGGAACGTAATCTTGAGGTCTGTCCGAAGTGTGACCATCACATGCGTATGACAGCGCGTAATCGCCTGCATAGCCTGTTAGATGAAGGAAGCCTTGTGGAGCTGGGTAGCGAGCTTGAGCCGAAAGATGTGCTGAAGTTTCGTGACTCCAAGAAGTATAAAGACCGTCTGGCATCTGCGCAGAAAGAAACCGGCGAAAAAGATGCGCTGGTAGTGATGAAAGGCACTCTGTATGGAATGCCGGTTGTCGCTGCGGCATTCGAGTTCGCCTTTATGGGCGGTTCCATGGGGTCTGTGGTAGGTGCGCGTTTCGTGCGTGCCGTTGAGCAGGCGCTGGAAGATAACTGCCCACTGATCTGCTTCTCCGCCTCTGGTGGCGCACGTATGCAGGAAGCACTGATGTCGCTGATGCAGATGGCGAAAACCTCTGCGGCACTGGCAAAAATGCAGGAGCGCGGCTTGCCGTACATCTCCGTGCTGACCGACCCGACCATGGGCGGTGTTTCTGCAAGTTTCGCCATGCTGGGCGATCTCAACATCGCTGAACCGAAAGCGTTAATTGGCTTTGCCGGTCCGCGTGTTATCGAACAGACCGTTCGCGAAAAACTGCCGCCAGGATTCCAGCGCAGTGAATTCCTGATCGAGAAAGGCGCGATCGACATGATCGTCCGTCGTCCGGAAATGCGCCTGAAACTGGCGAGCATTCTGGCGAAGTTGATGAATCTGCCAGCGCCGAATCCTGAAGCGCCGCGTGAAGGCGTAGTGGTGCCACCGGTACCGGATCAGGAACCTGAGGCCTGATAACTGATAAGGGCAGGGCCACTGGCTCTGCCCTTTTGCTATTCTCACCGTAACGAATCAGCGGATACCATGATTATCAAACGCACTCCTCAAGCCGCGTCGCCTCTGGCTTCGTGGCTTTCTTATCTGGAAAACCTGCACAGTAAAACTATCGATCTCTGCCTTGAGCGCGTGAGCCAGGTCGCGGCGCGTCTTGGCGTTCTGAAACCAGCGCCATTTGTGTTTACCGTTGCGGGTACGAATGGCAAAGGCACCACCTGCCGTACGCTGGAGTCGATTCTGATGGCGGCAGGGTACAAAGTGGGCGTCTACAGTTCGCCGCATCTGGTGCGTTATACCGAGCGCGTACGTGTGCAGGGTCAGGAATTGCCGGAATCGGCCCACACCGCTTCTTTTGCGGAGATTGAATCGGCACGCGGTGATATTTCCCTGACCTATTTCGAGTACGGTACGCTCTCGGCGTTGTGGCTGTTCAAGCAGGCACAACTTGACGTAGTGATTCTGGAAGTAGGGCTGGGCGGTCGTCTGGACGCAACCAATATTGTCGATGCCGATGTCGCGGTAGTAACCAGTATTGCGCTGGATCATACCGACTGGCTGGGGCCAGATCGTGAAAGTATTGGTCGCGAGAAAGCAGGTATCTTTCGCAGCGAAAAACCGGCAATTGTCGGTGAGCCGGAGATGCCTTCTACCATTGCTGATGTGGCGCAGGAAAAAGGTGCACTGCTACAACGTCGGGGCGTTGAGTGGAACTATTCCGTCACCGATCATGACTGGACGTTTAGCGATGCTCACGGCACGCTGGAAAATCTGCCGTTGCCGCTTGTCCCGCAACCGAATGCCGCAACGGCGCTGGCGGCACTGCGTGCCAGCGGGCTGGAGGTCAGTGAAAATGCCATTCGCGACGGGATTGCCAGCGCAATTTTGCCGGGACGTTTCCAGATTGTGAGCGAGTCGCCACGCGTTATTTTTGATGTCGCGCATAATCCACATGCGGCGGAATATCTCACCGGGCGTATGAAAGCGCTACCGAAAAACGGGCGCGTGCTGGCGGTTATCGGTATGCTACATGATAAAGATATTGCCGGAACTCTGGCCTGGTTGAAAAGCGTGGTTGATGACTGGTATTGTGCGCCACTGGAAGGGCCGCGCGGTGCCACGGCAGAACAACTGCTTGAGCATTTGGGTAACGGCAAATCATTTGATAGCGTTGCGCAGGCATGGGATGCCGCAATGGCGGACGCTAAAGCGGAAGACACCGTGCTGGTGTGTGGTTCGTTCCACACGGTCGCACATGTCATGGAAGTGATTGACGCGAGGAGAAGCGGTGGCAAGTAAGTTTCAGAATCGGTTAGTGGGCACGATCGTGCTGGTAGCGCTGGGGGTGATTGTACTTCCAGGGCTGCTGGACGGGCAGAAAAAACATTATCAGGATGAGTTCGCGGCTATCCCGCTGGTGCCAAAAGCGGGCGATCGCGATGAGCCTGATATGATGCCAGCCGCCACCCAGGCGTTGCCGACGCAGCCGCCGGAAGGCGCAGCGGAAGAGGTACGGGCAGGTGATGCCGCAGCACCGTCGCTCGATCCGGCCACTATTGCAGCCAATAACACCGAGTTTGAACCGGAACCTGCACCGGTCGCCCCACCGAAGCCGAAACTGGTGGAGCCGCTTAAGCCAAAGGTTGAAGCACCACCTGCGCCGAAGCCAGAACCGAAGCCGGTTGTGGAAGAAAAAGCAGCGCCAACGGGTAAAGCTTATGTTGTGCAACTGGGCGCGCTGAAAAATGCCGATAAAGTGAATGAGATTGTCGGTAAGCTGCGCGGTGCCGGTTATCGGGTTTATACGTCGCCATCCACGCCAGTGCAGGGTAAAATTACCCGTATTCTGGTTGGGCCGGATGCTTCCAAAGAGAAGCTGAAAGGATCGCTGGGTGAGCTCAAGCAGCTTTCTGGCTTAAGTGGCGTGGTAATGGGCTATACACCGAATTAATACGGTCTTGCCTGATGCGACGCTGGCGCATCTTATCAGGCCTGTGCAGGGGTAGAACCGTAGGTCGGATAAGGCGTTCACGCCGCATCCGACAGCCGTTGCCTGATGCGACGCCAGCGCGTCTTATCAGGCCTACGCAGGGGTAGAACCGTAGGTCGGATAAGGCGTTCATGCGGCATCCGACACGCATTGCCCGATGCCGCAAAGGCATAAAAAGTCGATGGCGTTGAATATTTTTTCAGCGCCATTTTTATTGATGCGCGGGAAGGAAATCCCTACGCAAACGTTTTCTTTTTCTGTTAGAATGCGCCCCGAACAGGATGACAGGGCGTAAAATCGTGGGACACATATGGTCTGGATTGATTACGCCATAATCGCGGTGATTGCTTTTTCCTCTCTGGTTAGCCTGATCCGCGGCTTTGTTCGTGAAGCGTTATCGCTGGTGACATGGGGTTGTGCTTTCTTTGTTGCCAGTCATTACTACACTTACCTGTCAGTCTGGTTTACGGGCTTTGAAGACGAACTGGTTCGAAATGGGATTGCCATCGCGGTACTGTTTATCGCTACCCTGATCGTTGGTGCTATCGTGAACTTCGTGATAGGCCAGTTGGTGGAGAAAACGGGGTTGTCAGGCACCGATCGGGTGTTGGGCGTCTGTTTCGGTGCGTTGCGCGGTGTGTTGATTGTTGCTGCCATTCTCTTCTTTCTCGACTCCTTTACCGGGGTGTCGAAAAGCGAAGACTGGAGCAAATCACAGCTGATCCCGCAGTTCAGTTTTATCATCAGATGGTTTTTTGATTATCTGCAAAGCTCGTCAAGTTTCTTGCCCAGAGCGTAAGTGCTCTGAGATGTGGCTTAACGAGGAAAAAGACGTATGTGCGGTATTGTCGGTATCGCCGGTGTTATGCCGGTTAACCAGTCGATTTATGATGCCTTAACGGTGCTTCAGCATCGCGGTCAGGATGCCGCCGGCATCATCACCATAGATGCCAATAACTGCTTCCGTTTGCGTAAAGCGAACGGGCTGGTGAGCGATGTATTTGAAGCTCGCCATATGCAGCGTTTGCAGGGCAATATGGGCATTGGTCATGTGCGTTACCCCACGGCTGGCAGCTCCAGCGCCTCTGAAGCGCAGCCGTTTTACGTTAACTCCCCGTATGGCATTACGCTTGCCCACAACGGCAATCTGACCAACGCTCACGAGTTGCGTAAAAAACTGTTTGAAGAAAAACGCCGCCACATCAACACCACTTCCGACTCGGAAATTCTGCTTAATATCTTCGCCAGCGAGCTGGACAACTTCCGCCACTACCCGCTGGAAGCCGACAACATTTTCGCCGCCATCGCTGCTACAAACCGCTTAATCCGCGGCGCGTATGCCTGTGTGGCGATGATCATCGGCCACGGTATGGTTGCTTTCCGCGATCCTAACGGGATTCGTCCGCTGGTACTGGGAAAACGTGATATTGACGAGAACCGCACAGAATATATGGTCGCTTCCGAAAGCGTTGCGCTCGATACGCTGGGCTTTGATTTCCTGCGTGACGTCGCGCCAGGCGAAGCGATTTACATCACTGAAGAAGGGCAGTTATTTACCCGTCAATGTGCTGACAATCCGGTCAGCAATCCGTGCCTGTTTGAGTATGTATACTTTGCCCGCCCGGACTCGTTCATCGACAAAATTTCCGTTTACAGCGCGCGCGTGAATATGGGCACCAAACTGGGCGAGAAAATTGCCCGCGAATGGGAAGATCTGGATATCGACGTGGTGATCCCTATTCCGGAAACCTCGTGTGATATCGCGCTGGAAATTGCGCGTATTCTGGGCAAACCGTACCGCCAGGGCTTCGTTAAAAACCGTTATGTTGGCCGCACCTTCATCATGCCGGGTCAGCAGCTGCGTCGTAAGTCCGTGCGCCGTAAACTGAACGCCAACCGCGCCGAGTTCCGCGATAAAAACGTCCTGCTGGTCGACGACTCTATCGTCCGTGGCACCACTTCTGAGCAGATTATCGAGATGGCACGCGAAGCCGGAGCGAAGAAAGTGTACCTCGCTTCTGCGGCACCGGAAATTCGCTTCCCGAACGTTTACGGTATCGATATGCCGAGCGCCACGGAACTGATCGCTCACGGTCGCGAAGTAGATGAAATTCGCCAGATCATCGGTGCTGACGGGTTGATTTTCCAGGATCTGAACGATCTGATCGAAGCCGTTCGCGCTGAAAACCCGGATATCCAGCAGTTTGAATGCTCGGTGTTCAACGGCGTCTACGTCACCAAAGACGTTGATCAGGGCTACCTCGATTTCCTTGATACTTTACGTAATGACGACGCCAAAGCAGTGCAACGTCAGAACGAAGTGGAAAATCTCGAAATGCATAACGAAGGATGATGCCTTCACTCAGGGTGCCGGTCTGGCACCCTGACTTGCAACTCCCGCCGAAATCCTGCAAAGTCTGCCTGCAAGTCTGACAGGGCAACTATTTATGAAACGACTCATTGTAGGCATCAGCGGTGCCAGCGGCGCGATTTATGGCGTGCGTTTATTACAGGTTCTGCGCGATGTCACAGATATCGAAACGCATCTGGTAATGAGCCAGGCGGCGCGCCAGACCTTATCCCTCGAAACGGATTTTTCCCTGCGCGAAGTGCAGGCGTTAGCTGATGTGACACACGATGCGCGCGATATTGCTGCCAGCATTTCTTCCGGTTCTTTCCAGACGTTGGGGATGGTGATTTTACCCTGTTCAATCAAAACCCTGTCCGGCATTGTCCATAGCTATACTGATGGCTTACTGACCCGTGCGGCAGATGTGGTGCTGAAAGAACGTCGCCCGTTGGTGCTCTGCGTGCGTGAAACGCCACTGCACTTAGGCCATCTGCGTTTAATGACTCAGGCGGCAGAAATCGGTGCGGTGATTATGCCTCCCGTTCCGGCGTTTTATCATCGCCCACAATCCCTTGATGATGTGATAAATCAGACGGTTAATCGTGTTCTTGACCAGTTTGCGGTAACCCTTCCTGAAGATCTCTTTGCCCGCTGGCAGGGCGCATAACTCCGCTGTTGCCCTGTTTCAGGGCAATTTTGCAACCGCGATCAAATCCTCGACATTTTGTTTCTGCCATTCAATCGAAACGCTGCGATTCAACCGCTATACCTGCTATCTTCAACTTTAGGACAATAATGCAACGTCTTATTAACATATTTAACGTTGAATGTTACTGCTGTCGTCAAGATGGCATAAGACCTGCATGAAAGAGCCTGCAAACACACAACACAATACACAACATAAAAAAGCCATTTTCACTTGAGGGTTATGTATGAAGAAGTCGATTCTCGCTCTGTCTTTGTTAGTCGGTCTCTCCGCAGCGGCTTCCAGCTATGCGGCGCTACCGGAGACGGTACGTATCGGAACCGATACCACCTACGCACCGTTCTCATCGAAAGATGCCAAAGGTGACTTTGTTGGCTTTGATATCGATCTCGGTAACGAGATGTGCAAACGGATGCAGGTGAAATGTACCTGGGTTGCCAGTGACTTTGACGCGCTGATCCCCTCACTGAAAGCGAAAAAAATCGACGCCATTATTTCGTCGCTCTCCATTACCGATAAACGTCAGCAGGAGATAGCCTTCTCTGACAAGCTGTACGCCGCAGATTCTCGTTTGATTGCCGCCAAAGGTTCACCGATTCAGCCAACGCTGGATTCACTGAAAGGTAAACATGTTGGTGTGCTGCAGGGATCAACCCAGGAAGCATACGCTAACGAGACCTGGCGTAGCAAAGGCGTGGATGTGGTGGCCTATGCCAACCAGGATTTAGTCTATTCCGATCTGGCTGCAGGACGTCTGGATGCTGCGTTACAAGATGAAGTTGCTGCCAGCGAAGGTTTCCTTAAGCAACCCGCCGGTAAAGATTTCGCCTTTGCAGGCCCATCAGTGAAAGACAAAAAATACTTCGGTGACGGCACCGGTGTAGGGCTGCGTAAAGATGATGCTGAACTGACGGCTGCGTTTAATAAGGCGCTTGGCGAGCTGCGTCAGGACGGTACCTACGACAAGATGGCGAAAAAGTATTTCGACTTTAATGTCTACGGTGACTGATACGTCGCAGGGAAGCTGTACCTGATGGAATGATCATCATGGTGCACGCCAGGTTTGTTGCACTATCGTGGTGCATTGAAATGCATACTTAAGCATTTTTAATGAAAAATAATACGTCTAGCGGGGCGGGATATTTTGCCTTGATGGTCAATTTTATGGCACGATAAGTGTAACAAACCTGTAAATATTCCCGATAAAAAGACTGTCAGTTGAGGACATTATGAAAAAACTGGTGCTATCGCTCTCTCTGGTTCTGGCCTTCTCCAGCGCAACTGCGGCATTTGCTGCGATTCCGCAAAACATCCGCATCGGTACCGATCCGACCTATGCGCCATTTGAATCAAAAAATTCACAAGGTGAACTGGTTGGCTTCGATATCGATCTGGCGAAGGAGTTGTGCAAACGCATCAATACGCAATGTACGTTTGTCGAAAACCCACTCGATGCGTTAATCCCGTCCTTAAAAGCGAAGAAGATTGACGCCATCATGTCATCGCTTTCCATTACGGAAAAACGTCAGCAAGAAATAGCCTTCACCGACAAACTGTACGCTGCCGATTCTCGTTTGGTGGTGGCGAAAAATTCCGACATTCAGCCGACAGTCGAATCGCTGAAAGGCAAACGGATAGGCGTATTGCAGGGCACCACCCAGGAGACGTTCGGTAACGAACACTGGGCACCAAAAGGCATTGAAATCGTTTCTTATCAGGGGCAGGACAATATTTATTCTGACCTGACTGCCGGACGTATTGATGCCGCGTTCCAGGATGAGGTCGCAGCCAGCGAAGGTTTCCTCAAACAACCCGTCGGTAAAGATTACAAATTCGGTGGCCCGTCTGTTAAAGATGAAAAACTGTTTGGCGTAGGGACCGGCATGGGCCTGCGTAAAGAAGATAACGAACTGCGCGAGGCACTGAACAAAGCCTTTGCCGAAATGCGCGCTGACGGTACTTACGAGAAATTAGCGAAAAAGTACTTCGATTTTGATGTTTATGGTGGTTAATCGCCATCGGTGAAAGAAAGCCCGCTCCCTTCGGGTATCCGGAGGGAGACAAGAGGCGGTAATTCACCACACACGACAGGACAGGCAGCATGTTGTATGGGTTTTCAGGTGTTATTTTACAGGGTGCGCTCGTCACGCTGGAGCTGGCTATCAGCTCTGTAGTGCTCGCTGTAATCATCGGTTTAATTGGCGCTGGCGGTAAGCTCTCACAAAATCGGCTTTCGGGCCTTATTTTCGAAGGGTACACCACGCTGATTCGAGGCGTGCCGGATTTAGTATTGATGCTGCTGATTTTCTACGGTTTGCAGATTGCGCTAAACACGGTGACGGAGGCGATGGGCGTCGGGCAGATTGATATTGATCCGATGGTCGCAGGTATTATCACTCTCGGTTTTATCTACGGTGCTTATTTTACCGAAACGTTTCGTGGAGCGTTTATGGCAGTGCCGAAAGGACATATAGAGGCGGCGACGGCGTTCGGTTTTACTCGTGGGCAAGTGTTTCGGCGGATCATGTTTCCGGCGATGATGCGTTACGCCCTGCCAGGCATTGGCAACAACTGGCAGGTGATCCTCAAATCTACCGCACTGGTTTCGTTACTCGGCCTGGAAGATGTGGTCAAAGCCACGCAGCTGGCAGGCAAAAGTACCTGGGAACCGTTCTATTTCGCTATCGTCTGCGGCGTGATTTATCTTGTTTTCACCACCGTTTCCAATGGTGTGCTGCTGTTCCTTGAGCGCCGCTACTCCGTGGGTGTGAAGAGGGCTGACCTGTGATCGAAATCTTACATGAATACTGGAAACCACTGCTGTGGACTGACGGTTATCGCTTTACTGGCGTAGCAATCACCCTGTGGCTGCTGATTTTGTCGGTAGTGATAGGCGGAGTTCTGGCGCTGTTTCTGGCGATTGGTCGCGTCTCAAGTAATAAATACATCCAGTTTCCAATCTGGTTATTTACCTATATTTTTCGCGGTACGCCGCTGTATGTTCAGTTGCTGGTGTTCTATTCCGGCATGTACACGCTGGAGATTGTTAAGGGAACTGAGTTCCTTAACGCCTTTTTTCGCAGTGGCCTGAACTGTACCGTGCTGGCGCTGACGCTTAACACCTGCGCTTACACTACCGAGATTTTTGCCGGGGCAATCCGTTCAGTGCCGCATGGGGAAATTGAAGCCGCCAGAGCCTATGGCTTCTCGACCTTTAAAATGTATCGCTGCATTATTTTGCCTTCTGCGCTGCGTATTGCGTTACCGGCATACAGCAACGAAGTGATCCTGATGCTGCACTCTACTGCGCTGGCATTTACTGCCACGGTGCCGGATCTGCTGAAAATTGCCCGCGATATTAACGCCGCCACATATCAACCTTTTACCGCTTTTGGCATTGCCGCGGTGCTCTATTTAATCATCTCTTATGTCCTGATCAGCCTCTTTCGTAGAGCTGAAAAACGCTGGTTGCAGCATGTGAAACCTTCTTCAACGCACTGAGAATACGATGTCCGAGAATAAATTAAACGTTATCGATTTGCACAAACGCTACGGCGAACACGAAGTGCTGAAAGGGGTCTCATTGCAAGCGAATGCCGGAGATGTCATAAGCATCATCGGATCGTCGGGATCGGGGAAAAGTACCTTTCTGCGCTGCATTAACTTCCTCGAAAAACCGAGCGAAGGATCGATCGTGGTCAATGGCCAGACGATCAATCTGGTGCGCGATAAAGACGGTCAACTCAAAGTCGCCGATAAAAATCAGCTGCGCTTATTGCGCACACGCCTGACGATGGTATTCCAGCACTTCAATCTCTGGAGCCATATGACGGTGCTGGAAAACGTCATGGAAGCGCCGATTCAGGTGTTGGGCCTGAGCAAGCAGGAAGCGCGCGAGCGGGCGGTGAAATATCTGGCAAAAGTCGGGATAGACGAACGTGCGCAGGGGAAATACCCGGTACACCTGTCCGGTGGTCAGCAACAGCGTGTTTCTATCGCGCGGGCGCTAGCGATGGAACCGGAAGTTTTACTGTTTGATGAACCTACTTCAGCGCTCGATCCTGAACTGGTAGGCGAAGTGTTGCGTATTATGCAGCAACTGGCAGAAGAGGGGAAAACCATGGTGGTAGTGACTCACGAAATGGGCTTTGCTCGTCATGTTTCTACTCACGTCATTTTCCTCCATCAGGGGAAAATAGAAGAAGAAGGGGCGCCGGAGCAGTTATTCGGTAACCCGCAAAGCCCTCGTCTGCAACAGTTCCTTAAAGGTTCGCTGAAATAATTTCCTCTCCGGTGGTTAACGCTGCCGGAGTATTTCATGGGGAATTTGCGAGTCCGCTTCCGCTGAAATGTAAAAGTTGCAGTCCGCTAAAAATA
>OLRM01000720.1_pt1 | contig 19223 bp, 18 predicted proteins | sample 1643211 | NCBI WGS metagenome assembly OLRM01 (sample SAMEA3136690, study PRJEB25190) | human gut metagenome | biome: human gut; feature: human-associated habitat; material: faeces | place: Austria | collected 2013
CCGCAGAAGCGCGAGCTTCAGTTTCCGTTGCTAACGCCTGGCGAACATCAGTAATTCCCGCTTCATTCTTGGCAGTTTTCGCCTCTAGACGAGTAACATCCGTGACGCGCGCTTCCGTCTCAGTGGCGATCACCTCCCGGAGCTGTTCGAATTTCGCAGAGTTAGCCCCCTGCTGCGCAGTCTGGCGCACAACAACATCAGCAATAGCCAGGGCGTTGCCAATGATTGCTTCTGCTGTCTGCTTATTCGAACCTACTGCTGCAGCCAGACCATCGGCGTTCTTCTTAATCGCGTCAGAAAGTTCGGCCAGTTTCTCGCTACTTTCTACGGCACTCTCAATCAGATCCTTGAATACCTCAGAATCTTTAATCTCCTCCAGGATCACATCGGTGATATCGGATACATCGATGCTGGCCTGCCCGCGCACCCATTCTGTGTAACCTGATTCGTTGCCGCTGCGGTCCACCAGCTGAGCGCGGTACCAGAAAATCTGCCCAGCCTTAAGGCCCATCTGCTGATATTTGCGCTGCGGGTAAGGCACATCGGCCAGCAGCATTGCATCGTCCTCGGTACCGGTCAGGCTATACTGAATTTCCGTCTTCAGCGTGTCGTCGGTATTCGCCGGGAATCCCCAGTTCAGCTCGATGCCGAAAACCACATTTTCAGAAGCGATGAAGCCAACCGGCTTCGGTGGATTGCCCACTTTACCCGTCAGCGTTTTCTCTTCTGAATAGCCCCATCCGGATGAAATTTCTGCGGCATTGATTGCGCGCACGCGCACCAGGTAGCGCCCGGCATAAATCCCCGGGACGTCGAATGACGTGGTTGAGCTGCGCGGCACGTTAACCCAGTTCCCGTCGTTGCGGCGCCACTGCGCTTCATAGGCGATAGCGTTCTGCGCCTGGTCCCAGCTCACGCGCATCGTTTCGACGCTGATATTTTGCTGCACCACGGAAAACGAGCTGATCACGATGTTGTCAGGCGGCGACTGGTTACCAGGCGGGATCACGCTCACCGGCCGCTGGTCAATGATGGCTCCGGTATCGATACGGGCATATTTATCCGGGTCGTGCCATGCGCCGGTAATCGAGAAAGTGCCATCATCGTTATCGGAAACGCTGACAACACGATACTGCTGCGCGTAAAGCTCGTCAGATTCAACCACCCAAACAGCTTCGGCCTGTGGCGTCTCACTGTATGCCGTGGTGACTGTGACTGACTCCCCGTTCACGGCCTGAATGGTCCTGCTCTGCGACGCTCCGGAAGGCAGGTTGAGAATAAGGCGATCACCTGCTGCTGCATCTGCCACGCGGTCAAGTTTGATAACGCGACCGTTAACGGCGCTGATGCGGCCACCCATAACCTTTCCGGAAAGCAGCTCGTCTGCCACGGCGATGATGTAGCCCGGCTGCGGTATGTTGCCGTCCAGCCCGACATCAAACGAAACAACGCGATCCTTGTTGTTGGTGAGAATACCCCAGCGCCCCTTTCGGTTCGCTTCTGACTGCCTGGTGCAGCCGATAGCTGTCATTTCCAGCTGATTGAAGCCGTATCGCGCCACCAGCGCCTGCTCAAATACCGGCTCCATCGCGTCGGCATAAGCGTTACCCGGGTCTGACCATGAAACCAGCGCTGTGGTGTAGCGGCTTTTCGTGGTGCTGCTCGAATAGGTGAAGCGACCGCCAACAACGTTAGCGCGCGTATAGCTGTAATCAACATCGCGCGGCATGTCAGCCAGGGCCACAATCTGATCCCCGCCCCAGTAGGTCATGCCACGGAAGATAGCGGCAAAATCACGCAGGACTGTGTAGGCGTCGTTCCGGTCCTGAATGTACACGTTGCAGGTATAACGTGGTTCTGTACCGTTGCCCCCTTTGCCGTCTGGTACCATCTGATCACAATACTGAGCAACCTGATAAAGAGTCCATTTATCAATATTCGCAGCGGTCAAACGGTGCCCAAGGCCGAACCGGTCAGAAACAACCAGGTCGTAAAAAATCCACGCAGGGTTATCCGTCCATGCCCACTTAAACGCACCGGTCCATGTACCGCTATAAGTGCGGGTTTCAGGGTCGTAGGTATCTGGAACGCGGATAACACGGCCGCGCGGTTCGCATGAAATTTGAGGAATAGAGCCGTTGAACTGGCTTGAGTCGAATTCGATGTAGAGCAGCGCGGTGTTGGGGTAGCGCAGTTTGGCGTCAATCACCTCGGTGAAGCTCTGCAGCGTCATCGTGTCGCCGATCTTCGCGCTGTTAGCGTCAGAGGTAATCTTACGCAGGCGTATTGTCCAGGTGCTGCCAGCCTGCGGTAAATCGATACGGTGGCTGCGCTCATACCCAGACGTCGTTTTGCCGGTCACGCTGGTATTGAGTACCGTCTGCCATGTGCCGCCGTCCGTCTGCAGGTCAATCGCATAATTGACCGAGTAACCAACCAGATCGCTGTCGTCTTCCTGTTTGAAAAGCGAGGGCCATTTCAGACGCAGGCGAACTGCTGAAAGCTGCGTATTGGTAAACGTGCGCGTCCAGGCTGTAGCGCTTGATACCTCAGTTCCCACGCTGATTTCGTTTTCGGTACCGGGAATACCCTGAATATATTTTTGCGCCTGCGTTCCCGCGCGAAACTCCCACGTCACGCCGCTAAAGTTTTGGGAACCGTCAGCATTCTCCAGCGCCGTTCCGTCCAGGTAGATATCTTTGCCGGTTAGCTGCCCTGCAAACTCCCCTTCGCCAAGCGCAATGAGGATTTTTGCCTTCGCTACAGATTGCAGATCATCAGGCTGTTCGGTAGGGGTTCGTGAACTGGAGCTGCCGCCCTTGCGGCCCTTTAACGCTTTTTCTGTCGCCATATTGCGCCCATAAAAAAAGCCACCTGAAGGTGGCCTGAAAAAAGGTTTGTTATCTACTGCTGATCTTCGACATAAATTCCGGCAGAAATAATCGCTCCGCCTATCCGCCTGCGGCCATAAAGAAGCGGTACCGGATAACCCTGTGCAGCAGTGTTGGTTACTCCACCGAACGCATAAGAGGCACGGTTATCTGCACTTTGTTTGCTGGCGAGTCCGGCAGGTTGCGGTGAAAGCATTTGCACCACCCCTCCGAGCATCATTGCGGCGCCAACTTTATAGAGGAATGGAGAAGCGGCAGCCCAAGGAGTGAAACTCAGGACTACACCAACCGCAACCAAAACTGCGCCCAAAATAGTTTGCAGTACTCCAGCTTTTTTACTGCCAATAATTACCGGGACAATGCGGATGACATCCCCCGTGACCGCAAAGCCGAGATCATCCACACCAATGTTTCTTTTTCCCTTGAAAACTGAAAAAGTAAGCCCTCGTCGTTGGCTGGAAATCATAAACTGCTCAAACCCAGGAATTGTTTTTGCGAGTGCAACGCCTGCTTCGCTTACGCGGGATATCAGACGGTAGTGAACTTTGCCAAACGTTTTTCCAAGAACACTACCTAATTCAATTCGACTCATGACCTCTTGCATATAATACCCCTACGTAAAAAAACCGCCGAAGCGGTTTAATTTGGCTGATTTATTGAGGCGTTTATTTATTAAAATGTTTCTTTTCAATGCTCATTGCTTGATTAAAGAAATTTGTAGCATTAATTACTGCCCTTTCACAATCCTTCTGCCCATAATGTCGATGGCATTGGAATTCAGCATTTATTGCCGTATCGCCGGACTGTTTAACCTTAGAAGCCCGTCCTGCAAGTTGCCTTGTATCAATAGGTGGGAATGTTGTTATAAATGTATCGTTAGCTGATTCCACTCTCATTTTTGTTGCAAACTCCAAATGCTGAGGAACCTTCGACCAAAGATAACTACATTCAGCCTCTGATGAACATGTAACAGGCTTAGTATCTACTACCGGCATTGGTCTATTATCAGCACATCCAGAGATGGCAAGCACCACAAGTCCAGAGAACAATATTTTTTTCACAATTAAGCTTCCCTATTATTGAAAATATCAGAGGAATCCTAACATGAAATTATGGAGTGAGTAATTAACAACTTAACCACTATAGAATTAACAAAATACTTTGTACCGAAGTACTTTCATTGTTCTTTCTTGCCAGTAACCACCATACGGCACTCGCTGGCTCAGATGGCCGTACAGATGATGCAGTAGCATATTGCCCTCAAGCAGGATCCCCGCATGATTCCACTTATCGGCCTGGACCTGCATGATCACCATATCGCCTGGTTGTGGCGGCCCGTCGAATTCCCGGAATCCACACTCATACCAGCAATCCAGGTAAAAGTTGTCAGGATAGTCGTTTTCCCACCAGGGATAATCGACCCGGTAATCTTTCAACTCGATACCGTGTGTCTGCCTGAAATAGCTCATCACCAGCCCCCAGCAGTCGAAGTGCCCAAGCACAAACGGGCGCTCCAGCAGTGGCAGTTCTCCGCGCGGCTGGATGGTACGTAAATCCCCCTCCGGCCAGCTGACAATATGCCAGGGCAGCAACGTTGCATCACATTGCGCTTTGTCCAGTTCACTCGGTTGAGTCGTGGCATCCGGGTGGCTGTGCGCAATCGCGATCACCGTTCCCCAGTCCTCTGCTGCGGCGTAATCTTCCGGCGAAAGGTGAAAGTGTTCAGTCGGTTCTGATGACAGGTTGCGACAGGGGAAATACTTCTCGACCCGGCTTTTCTGCGCCACCACACCGCAGCATTCGCGCGGATATTCCGCTGCGGCGTGCGCCATGATCGCATCAATTGTTTTCTGACGCATATCAGCTCCTGATTAATGACGTTCCGGGGAAGCCTCCGAATGGAAGCTCATTACCATCACCATGACGCAGTTTGCAGGCTGAAAGTGTTCCGTTGCATTCATCCAGTGAAGGGTCACTGACCGGATTATTGTTCTTGTCGAAATACCGCGTTCCGGCATAGTCGCAGCCATCGCCGGTGCGGTATTTATTACGAATACACCAGGTGCAAAGCGAATGAAGTTGCCGGGTAGGGATCATGAGTCCCTGCAAATCCATCGGGCTGGAAAGCGTGAACTCCACCATCTCATTCGTTTCTGTGGCTTTTGCATCGATGTAAAAGACCTTCAGTTTTTCCTGAGTCGGATCCGCTAAGGGATTACCTTCCGGATAGTTTCTGGCATCCAGGTACTGGGCCAGAGTGTCGTGGATACTGACTTTTGCCTGTAACAGGTCATCGTATGCCAGACAAAGCGCCGTGATAGAGCTATCCAGATTCGCCACCGTCAGTTTTGGCTGAGGACTGGAACCATCAGTGGTGGTCTCGATACCTTCAACCTGACACGGCCAGGCCTTATATTCCTGTCCCTGCCACCAGACAGACTTCGCAGGCAGTTTGCTTTCATCGCCACCAGCAGCATCAATCTCCTCTGGGGTGTGCGCGATATTATGCGCATGAAAATTCAGGACGTCTGACATGCCAAACGCCGTACCATCGACAGAAAAAAGCCGGACGTGATTGCCCGGCTCAAGCTTTTGATAATCTGCATTAAGACTCATGGTGCGAACGCCTGCTCGAAGGTTGCAGTAATGGTCATCACTTTGACGTTTTTCAGCGACTGTTTCAGGCTGTCAGGTTCGACGCGCCACAACGCTTTATCACCGAAAGGCGGTGTGAAGATAAACGACTTCGTTTTATGCCGGCGCAGAAAAGCATGTATCTGCATCGCGGTTTGTGGATCACCGGAGAACGAAAACTCATAGGTGAGCATTTCGTCATTCAGCCCTGACCCACTGACCTGGGCATAACCATCCCCAAACTGCGCTTTTCGCACCGAGTCTTTACTGCCGAGCGTGGGCTGGCTGGATGCCTTAATGCCCCAGGTGAATGTCTCTAAAGCCATAAATTTTACCTGCGATTAGTGGCATTCCAGATGAGTCCGCCAGGACGGATAGCCTGAGCAATGCCATCGTTGACAGACTTATCGATGACCTGCTGATATGCCTTACCCAGGCGGTCACCATCGCCTTGTTGCTGCGTTCCCGCAGAGGCATTTTCAACGGTCACAGGCGCATACACGCGCACACCAAAAGGCGTTGCGGCTGGTACCGCACCACTTCCGCCGACGAGTCCACCCGTGGCATACCCTTTCATCATGCGGTACAGATTAGATACGCCGATCCGGCTTGTTGCTTCTTTTGTGAAGACGAACTCGCCACGGTGAACGATACCGGCAGGCTCATACTTCCCACCTGAGCCGGTATATCCCCCCCCATCAAATCCCAGAGCCGTTGTGGCGGAACTAACCAGACCTGCCATTGCCTGCTTCATCAGTATCTGAGTAAGCATGGACAACGTTGAGCGGGTAAAATCACCCCAGTTGGCTTTACCGGTCGTGAGCATATCCGCCATGTTCTGCCCGATACCGTCAAACGTACTTGAGGCAATTGACTTCATTTGCCCGTAGGCATCAGTAGCAGAATCGGCATAATCCGCCCATGCTGATTTCGCACCGGAAAGCCAGTCTCCGCGCAGGTTATCCTGTTCATCGTAATAATTTTTCAGTGCAGTCAGCTCATTCTGATAGCCCGGGGCAGTATCAGACCCGCCAGCGTTCACCCAGCCCTGACGGAGCTGGGCCTCTTCATTCTGACGTTGCGCTGCCCGACTTCCCATACTCCCGCCCGCCACCAGCGCGCGGGTTTTCTCGCCCATCTGGGTGACGTATTTTTGTGAAGTATCCTGAAGACGGTTAAGGCGTTCCTGAGCGGCAATCTGATCACCCAGTTTTGCATTCATCTCCGCGCGCGAAAGCACTTCATCCTTACTGGCCAGCAGGGATTTTTCTTCCACAGAGAGGGTGCGTTTTTTTGCGGCCTCTTCCAGAACGGAGAAGCGGGCCTGCTGCCGCCAGAGCTCCTGCCGCTGCTGACTGATAGTGTCATTGATACCCTTGTGCTCTTGCAGTGTGCGTAACTGCGTCTCAAGCTCCATCGTCTGTGCGGTGGCGGTATCGGTCGCCCGGGTGCCGGCGGGCGTTCTGACCGCTGCGGTCCTTTTCGACGGTTTCTTGAGAGTATCCTCATACTCTTTTTTTGCCGCAGCCAGGTTAATGTTGTAGTCGGCCTGGAGGATACGGCCATCCTTCAGAGCCTTGTTAAGCTCATTCTGGCGGGCCGTGTACTTTTCCAGGGCACTTTGTGTTTTGGCGTAGTTGGCCTGGGCCTGCGCGGCGTACTTTTGGCGGTCAGATTCCGCAGCCGCTTCGCGTGATGCGTTCTCTTCGTTCGCTTTGGCAACGCCCGCCTGCTGCTGCGCCATATCCAGCGCCAGCCTGGCCGTTTCCCTGTCGTTCCAGAACCGGGCACGCGCCTCATCATTCACATAATGATCACCCTTACGCAGGTTCCAGATTTCATCTGCCTTTTTGAAAGCGGCTTCTGCCTTTGCCACCATCTCCTGTGCAGTATCAGGGCGGCCGATATCCAGTGCCGCATCCCACATCGATTTAAAGGCACGCTTCAGGCTGTCTGCCGATGACTCAATCGTTCCCATGTTGTCGCGGAGCGATTTGGTCTGCTCGTTAAACCCGGAGGTCGCAGCATCGTTTGCCGCTTGCAGGGCAGCTGCTTCATCGCCGGCCCGCTGCAATTGCGCCACATAGGCTATCTGCTCAGCAGTCACATTGTGAAATTGCTGGGCCATGGCAATCAGCCCGGATGTCGGGTCTGAGGTCAGTTTCCCAAAGGCGGCAGCAACCTTCTCGACCGGCACACCTGAAGCGTCAGTAAAGCGCGCAACCGCCTGGCTCATATCATCAAAGCGGGAATCCGCACGGACACCCGCATTGACCAGCTCAGTCAGCGCTTCGCTGGTCTGGTTGAATGTCAGCCCTGCGGCCTGCCCGTTTCGTGCCAGAACCAGCATTCTGTCGGCGGTCAGCCCCGCTGAATTCCCTGAGAGCACCAGTGTCTTGTTGAAATCAGACAGCGTTGACGAACCGGCATACCATGCATAGAACAATGCCCCTGTTGCGGCGGAAAGCGCCGTAACGCCCACCATAACCGGGGAGATAGTGCCCAGCAGCGCGCGGAACGTTGGAATAATACCGCCGAAGGAGTCCTTCACCTGGCCACCCTGCTGGAGAAGGATAAGCCACGGACTCTGCCCCCCTGCCAGCTGGGTCGCAATATCAGTAAACTGCGCCGGGAGCATACGCATTGCAGCGTTATATTGCCCGACAGATATCCCGGCCTTACGGGCGGCACTCTCCTGGCGGGTAAATGACTGCTGCATTCGCAACGCGGCATCATTTGCCGCATCACCCGTCTGCTTAAATTCTTTTTTAACGTAGCTGATCTGTTCAGTGAATTTCGTCGAGTTAACGTCAAGGTTAACGACCAGATCACCGACTGCCGTCTGGGCCATAGCGTACGCCTCCTGAAATTCCTGCTGCCTTTGCCATCAGCGTCTCATCGCCAGGCCCATCGATATCGACAGGATCCGATACAGGAGAAAGAATGCTGAAACTGTCGGGGGTTAGTTCCGGATCGGCGAAAAACAGGGTTGATATGGTGTAGAGCAGGCCGGAGAAATGAGCATCCAGCTGCGCATCATGAAAGTAGTTGTCCCGGTAGAAGATTTTCCAGTCGCCATATTCCGTAGAAGACATGCCAGCAAGCATGGCGCGCCAGTCAGGGCGACCGAACTCACGCGCCAGTTTCATGGCAAATATCAGCTCGCTGGCGAGGGCTTTTCCGCCGTAACGGGTTCGGCTTGCTCATTCTGTTCCTCGCCAGGCTCTTCCGGATCATCCGTTACAGGTGCAATCATGCCAGACAGGAGTTTTACCTTAAATTCTGCTTCGGCAATAAGTTCAGCCGGCCAGGTCTGCATGACTTCATCCTGAATTTTTGCCACTTCTGCCGCTGCATTATCGCCCTGAGAGCCTTTCAGGGAATGACCATGCCAGAGAGACATCGCCACCAGATAAGCCCCACTCTTCACGGTGAGTGTAACGGCCGCCTGAATATCGCCCCCTTCTACTGCTTCCATCTGTTTCAGGTATTCAAGGTGTTCAATACGCTGTAATGCTGACAGCTGGAACAATGTGACACTGCTGCCGTTACTTTCAAGCAGTTCGCTTTTTAGAAACATTATCTACTCCAGGAACGGGGCTGACGCCCCGGTTATCAGGAAACAGTCACTTTGCAGATCGCCACAAAGTTACCTTCATTGCTCATAACGATGATTTCTACGGTACCTGCCGCCACGCCGGTGACAGTCAGGGTATTGCCGCTGACGGTGACCGTTGCCTTAGACGGGTCAGAGGTTGCAACCCGGAACGAGGAATCGGAAGCACTGGCTGGCAGCACAGATGCCACCAGCTGAGTGGTCGCGCCAACAGCAACGGCAGCCGTGGCTTTATCCAGAGTGATCCCCGTTACGCCAATCGGTACCGAACCGCTGTCTTCTGCCAGAGACGGCTTACCGTTGTTGGTGATTTTTACGGTTCGCGTCATCGTCTCTTTGGACGTAACTGTCTTGCCAAGGCTGCTCACCCACCCTTTAAAGGCATCGATAACGCCGTTCGGATACTTAATCTTGTAGCCTTTAACAGCGCCCTCATCGAACCAGTTAACCAGGTCCTGCTGTCCGCTTTCACCCGGCAACCAGGCCAGTGTGAAGTTGGTTTCGCCGGCTGATTTCTGGCCCTGCATGGTCGAGGTCCAGTCAGGATTGTCATCATCGAGGTAGGTATCATCTTCGGATTCGGCTGTCAGTTCGCCCGGCTGAATATCTTTAACCTTTGCCAGGCGGAGCCAACTAACATCCGAAGCAGGGTTCGCAAATGGGTCACCGCTTCCGGTATAAACCCACAGCGTTGTACCAGCGCCTTTCGTTGGCGCCAGAGGGTTTGGTGTGGTCATAAAGTCCTCACATTACATAGCTGATTGAGTAGCTGAGATCGGCCGATCCCCACATCATCGCTTCATCATCGCGTTGATAGTCATAACCGCTTGCGCTCATCAATTCGATGAGGGGAAGCAGCTCGGGGATATCACCCAGGGCGGGATACACTTTCTCTTCCATCCAGGCATCCAGAGCGGAATCAGGCTCCTTCGCTTTCAGGAAAACTTCGATATGCAGCAGTGCGGACCACATATCTTCATCGATGTTGTCGTCCGAGGCGCGCGCATCCGTCAGGTATACCGCCACTGCCGGAAGATCCTCCTCGTCAAGGAAGCCAGGGCGACCGTCAAACCAGGTGACCTGTTCGGTAATGTTACGTTTAAGCGCCGCCAGAACGGCGGCACGGATTTGTGGGTGTTTCATCGTGAAAGAATCAACCTCAGCTGGTTTTGCAGATTCTGCCGCATCACCTCAGGCATACGTTCATCCATCAGTCTCGGCAGCTCTGCGCGGAAAGCTTCAGTCAGCGGTACCGCCAGAGGGATGCTGACCACTTCGATCGGATACCGGTTGCGGGTTGTTCTCCGCAGTACATGCCAGCGACCATTTGCCAGTTGCTGAATAAAGGCGCCAGGGAAACGAAACGGTCCGATCCTCAGCACGCTGCTGGCTCCTGATTTATCGCGTTTTCTGCGCGACAGACGAACACTGGCGGTCCCAAGTTTAATTGCGGGTAAATTTCCCCGGTTCACGCGGATAAGAGCGCGGGGTTTGCCGACGGTTGCCCGCAGGATCCGGGCACGCTGTTTAACCAGCTTTCGGGGGACACGGGTTGACTTTGAAACGACTGAAACACTGCGATTGACTGCCTGTCCTGCAATGCGGTTAACAGATTGTGCACTGGCGCGGGGGACGGCTTTTTCACTGATGCTGTTGAGGTTAGCGATTGCCTGTTCCAGGCCTTTAATCGACATAACACCTCCTATTCAATGAAGATACGTGGTTTCCCGTTAAAAGTGTCGTGGCGGGTAACGGTCCAGTTCTTGCCCTCCCATTCCACTTCGTCGTTTCGCCGCGAGGAATACTCTGCACTGAACACCACCAGCGAATGAATATTCCCTGATAGCGGGCCCATCCCCTCCAGAAGGTCGGCTGAGATGGCATCGTGAGACACGCCATTGATCAGCACAGTTTTTCCCATGGTTTTCACCGTGGCCGCGTCCATGCGACCCGCAAGCCGTTCAAACGGATTAGCCATTGATTTTGACTTCAACCACAGTCACGTTTGCACCTGCGGATTCCCAGGCGACCCCGGCCACGACCGCATCGGTTTCCGTCAGCTGCACTTTACCGTCTTTCAGGTAAACCTGTTCCCCGGCAGTGATTGCATCAGCAGCCAGTTTGGGAAGCAAAAACACGCCTTCCGTGAAACCGTCCCCGATCTGGCCAGCTGCAATATCCGTGATGGCCACAGCAATAACTTTTCCGACTGCAACCGGTTCACCGCTGAGAATGTCATCCGTCCCGCCATTCACCAAGGAGATGGTTTTACCGTCCTGTACAAAATTCTTCGCCATGTTGTGCTCCATTCAGCCCCTTTCGGGGCTGGTTTCAGGTATAAAAAAAGCCCTTACGGGCGTCTGGTTATCGAGGCTGTTTATTACTGGCCAGTTGATTTGGTCATGCCGCGATAGTCCAGCGGCGCCACACCGGCATCAATACGCACTTTCGTGGCGATACCATCAGTGGTGAATCCCTCCTGCTGGTCGATGTATGGCGTATCGACCCCGTTCAGATAAGCCACTTCAATGGTATCTGTGCCCTGTGCGGCAGCCAGATACCAGGCTTTTGCATCGGCATCATCCAGTCGCGCTTCCGCAATCACTTCTGCAAAGTTCTGGATAGGGTTGATAATACCTGCATTAATATCCGCCCCTTTCACGCTGGCAGACTTGATGGTCTGGTTTGCCAGTGTTTCAAGGCCAACCGGTACCAGCATGAATGCCGGACGAATATTCAGGGAGCGCTCGCCCTCTTTCTGAAGGCGCATCAGCTTACGCGCATCATCAAGGCTACTGACGGAGATCGCGCCAGATGAAAGGTTTTTATGGTCAGCATGGAACAATGCTTTCCCATCTGACAGTTTCGGGTTTTTGGTCAGAACGGCATAAACCAGATCACCGATGGTACCCTTGGCTGCGCGGCCCATCTTCATCGGCACATCAGTCAGCTGATTGAGGTCATCGTTGATAATAGCCTGACGGGTGATGGAGAAGATTTCACCGTAAGTTGCCAGGGCGATGGTTTCGCCTTTATCGCCAGTGGTAACGTATTTGTACTCAGCCCCTTCACGAACCTGACGCAACGACGGGAATCCACCCATGCCAACACGATGGGCGGTCTTAAAGTCTGACAGCTGCCCCTTTTTGGTCCAGCGCTGGAAGGTTTCTTCAGCTTCTTCCCAGCCCTGCAACAGAGCCTTGTTTGCAACATCGAGCAGGATATTGCCGAAGTCAGATGTACTGTGCGTCAGAGCAAGCCCGACCATCTGCATCGGGTTATAACTGGACACACCGATACCTTTTTCGGTCAGGGCCATACGCGCATATTCACGCAGCGTCATACCGTTGTAGACGTTGTCACGCTCCTGATTTTCATAGCCGGCACGCGCCATCAGCGCCTGGCGAATACCATCGGCCACGAAATTACCATTGCTGGCATGAATATGAGCCTGACTGGTTTTGTTGGATGGGGTGGCAGCTTTACCCAGCTCAGCCAGTAGTAAATCTTTAGCCTGCTCAACGGAACATTCAGGATCGGCAATGCACTTGTTTTGCAGATCCATGTGTTTGTTACCGAACATGGCGAAGAGATCGCCAATACCATTCACACGGGCCTTCTGCTCATTCAGAACCTGAGCGCGGACATCGCCTTCGTTGATGACCGGTGCGGGATTCGGCTGCTGGGATGGATTATGCTGATTTCCCTGGTCACGCTGGGTAGAGTTGCGCGGCGGGGTGATCATATTGCGAATGCTGTTTGGCATCTTTTCAAATTCCTCGATACGTTTTGAATGAATACAGGCCATCGCCTGTAGGGAAGGTGTAACCTGGTCGGCAAACCCCAGCGAGACGCATTCGTTGCCGTCCATCCAGGTTTCGTCTTCCAGCATTGCCGCGATTTCTTCAGTGGTTTTTCCGGTCTTCTGCGCGTAAGCCGGGATCAGCACTGATTCAACTTTGTCGAGAAGGTCTGCATAGTCGCGCATGTCGTTAGCATCACCCCCGGCAAATCCCCAGGGCTTGTGGATCATCATCATGGTGTTTTCAGGCATGATGACCGGATTGCCCACCATTGCGATGACGGAGGCCATTGACGCGGCCAGACCATCAATATGCACAGTGATTGACGCGCCATGATGTTTGAGGGCATTAAAAATGGCGATGCCATCAAAGACATCACCACCCGGTGAGTTGATGTGAAGGTTAATGTGACTGACTTCACCGAGAGCTTTGAGGTCATTGACGAACTGTTTTGCGGTCACCCCCCAGTAGCCGATTTCGTCGTAGATATAAATTTCGGCCGCATTGTTATTGCTGGCCTGCATCCGGAACCACGAATTACTTTTTACGCTGGCTTTCGGACTGTGGACCGCCCGGCTCTTTGACTTCGGCACTGGTGCCTCCTTTATCATTGGAGGGGTCAGTGTCAAACACCAGCCCCATTTCTTTGTTTTCATCAACTTCCGCTTTACGGCGTGACTTCACATCGTCCGGATTACGGCCGCTGGCGCGAACCCAGTCAGATTCAGTTGCAGCACCACCGCGTATCTGAGTTTTCCATGCATTTGCTTCTTTGACAGGATCAATCCAGGGCATGACCGGCCCTGAGTAGACAGCGTTGTAAAGCGTATCCATGTCAACACCGCGTGGAAGGCTGATTTCTCCGGCAGCGACTGCCATCTTCAGCCAGGCCCGATACATCGGTCGGGTGACTGAGCCGATAAACCAGTCCTGAAGTATCAGATACCCATCGGTTGACTCCACCAGCTCCTGCCGCTGAGCGCTGTAGGTACCGTTGTAGTTGCGGGCAGTGCTGGAAAAGCTGAGGCGGCTGCCTGCGGCAACAGCACGCAGCTGACCATTGCGGAACGTCTCAAGGTTAGGGTTAGGTCGGTCAGACTTAATCATCCCGATTTCTTCCCCGGCCTGAAGGTCGTCATACAACATGCCAGGCTGGATCATGAGCTCACGGTCATCACCAGATTTGTCATCGGAGTCAAAACTCTGCCCGTCACCCTTTTTGATATACATGCCCAGTGCTGCGGCAATTCTCGCTGCGGTAAGTTCGGAGTCTTCATACTCCTTGAGCGCACTCAGGCGCATCAGCACCCCAGACAAAAGAGAGGTGCCTCGGGTCTGGTGAAGGCGGCGGGTAAATTTGAGGTGGAGCATGTTCGCCGCGTCTACCTCTTTGGTATCAAACTGTCTCCCGGAAACCGGCAGACTTTTGTAAACCTGGTATTTTTTGGGTCGTCCCCAGTTGTCAACAAAGACCCCCTGATTCATCTTGGTTGCGGCGTCACTGTTCATGGGTACGAAATCAGGCTCAAGCGCTTCCAGCCAGAACGGCACACCCGCGACTGGTTGAAGGCCGTTGCCTGTACCACTAACCAGTTGTGCAAATACTTCACCATCCCGTAACCAGGTGCGCAGCATCAGGCGCTCAAGCATCGGTCGGGTAAACTGGTTAGTCACTTCAGGTCTGACAGACCATTCACCAAACTTTCTACGGATATCCTTTACCAGTTTCTTGGCGATTTTCCCGTTGGTCAGCAGGGGGATCGGTTCAACAATAATCCCCTGCTTACCAATAACCCGCTCTTCAAGCTTATCGAACACGCCAATCACCAGATCGTGATTGTTATCCAGCCAACGGGCCTGCTCACGAAGCGAAACCGCCCCCATCTGGCTGAGCTGGTCGGCAGAACGATTCTCCCGTTGTGCTTTATGGGTCCGGGTAGGCTTTACCGCCTCATAGGCCTTGATTACCGCACGGGCACGCAGGCGTGAAGCTTTCCAGCCCGGCGAAAACAGGCCTATTGCATCATCTAAAAGACTCATCCAAACCTCGCCAGCCTGTAGCCGGGTCTCCCACGGCGTTTGTTGTTGAGTGCAGTAAGACGACGTTCCCACTCCTGTCGCCCTTTTCGGATTTCCGACAGGTTTTCGAATGTCATCTGCTGACCATTAAAGGTGATGGATTTTCCTTCCAGAACGGCAAGCTCTGCTGATGCATAGCGGTCGATCATATTTTGAATATCTGCCTGATTCACACCCATCCTCCTGAGTTTGTCCACGGATTCGCCTCGCTGGTTACGGGCTTCTCACGTTTTGGTTTTGGCTTTGGTTTCGCCGCAGGTATCGGGGATGGCGCTTCGCCAGTTTCCGTCTGCGTGCTCTCGATCCACGTTTCCCGCCGTGCCCATTCAGGAACAGACGGCCATTTGATTTTTTCGTACCCGCTAAGGATGGCGAGGGCATCGGCATAGACGAGAAGGTCAAATGCTTCGTTGGCGCCGCGGCCAGGCTTACTCCATTTCCCTTCATTTGAGCGTTCCTCATAGGTCAGTTCGTCGTAGAACCAGTTGCCCAGCCAGGAGGGAAAATGAACATATCCTGGCCCGGGAGAATCACGCCAGAGGGCATTATTCACCCGGTCTTTCAGGGCATCGGTCTGAAGAAGATAAAGCGGGACATCACCAGTCGCCTGCGCGCGGCGGGTGGACCTTCCGGTGTTATCCGGGAATGTCCTCTGAATAAGTTTGCTGCGGCGTACACTGTCGCCCTTAAAGAGATAAACCCGTTTACCCAGCCCTTCACGGCGACACTTGCGCCAGAATTTGTAAGCGTTATCCGTGACGCCATCCTCACCGCCGGAGTCAACCGCCATCGACATCAGCCTCATGCCTTTTGACGGATCAGATGCCAGTGGCCAGATTTTCTCGAATACATCCGTAAGCAGGAGATCCCAGTCTTCCGGGTAGCTCGCGGGATCGATCTGGATGCTCTCTCCGTTACCATCACATCGCAGGGACTGCCGTATGTTGTAGCGGTCAACTATCCAGCGCTCTCCCATACTCCCGTAACCGGTTATCTGGACAACAAACCGCCTGTTGCGGCCCGCCTGAACGTCCACGGTTGCTGTAAGGAACAGCACGCCGTCCGGGACCGAGCGTTTTGGCACGTCTTCAGCACGTTGCTCCAGCAACTCACTTTTGCGTTGCTCTATGCTGGCGCGGGGTAAATAAGGTCGGCCAAAGTCGGTATTGATAACCGTCTTCAGTGTTTCCTCACTGCGGGTGGTTTCATATTCCTGCTCTGCTGTCAGGAATTTGTAGATCAGCTGAGCCCAGGTCTGGTAAGCAGCTGCCGGACCTTCCATCCAGAAGGAGGCAATACGGGAACGACGGCCATCACCGCTAACCTGGCCTTTCCTGTCGATGGTTTGCCCGTCCCGGAGCCAGACACATTTCATGTTAAGCGCACGCTTCATGTCCGGTGTGATCCTGCCTTTACAGGCCGGGCACTGTAGAAAAGCCGCTTCGCTGGCAAGCACAGGATCGCTGCTGTCGCGGTACCCGGTCATATTGTCCATTTCCGGCTGGAAATATTCGCCGCAATGCGGGCATGGCCAGTAAAGACGACGGCGGTCACCACGGTTATAGAGCGATAAAATTCCGGTGGTCGGAGGGGCTTCATGGGGCGTGGAACGCCGCCATTTTGTGTCTCTGATATCCCTCCCGGGCGAGCTTTCAACCAGCGTCATCCCGGAGGACATGAATGTCGTGGTACGCTTCGATGCCAGTGAAAAAGCATCCCCCTCCCCGTCGATATCTTCCGGAAAGCGGTCATAATCCGTCAGCGCCACACTCTTATAGTCCGAGGACGACATGATATTGACGGATGGCCAGCCAAGCTTCAAATAGTTACCGGCGCGGAATGTACGGTCGTAGACGTTGTTATCGTTACGTCTTGGGCTTAGCCGGGTTTTAACTTCAGGGCTACAGCGAAAAGTACGGTCCAGGCGTTTTTTGGAATGCTCGCGAGCTTTTTCCTCAGATACCTGAATCACAAGCATATCTGCCGGATCGCAGACAATGTTATAAACAATCCAGCCGTCAATCAGCCCGATGGTTTTACCCGTTCGCGCCGGGCCCACAAACACCACCGCATCGTATTCACGCGATGCCAGGCAGTTCATCGGCTCAATCACATAGGGTGCCAGATCCGGATCCCATGGAACTGAGTTTCCCGCCCCCATTGGCACGCGCATATAAGTACTGACCGCATCGGCCACCGGAATACGACGCGGGGCTCGTAAAATACCGGAGACATCGCGGCGGATGTCCCTGGCGGATGCCCGCTTTGCCATCAGTCCTCCTCAGGCTCTTCCTCCTCTTTTTCAGCGTCCTGCACCCTCTCCGCCATCTGGCCGCGCAGATCATCAATAACGCTTTGCACACGAACTACCGCAGCAGGCGTTAAAGCACAGTCGCGCTCGAGCACATCCGGGAGGGTTTCAAGTACCATGACGACGGCTTTCGCCATCAATGAGAATTCTCGCGCCACTTCATCTGCGGGTATTAACTGCCCCGTATCCTGTTCGAACTTCAGCCTCTCATTCTCTGCTTTCCAGTGGGACAGCCTGTCAGAGGGGGGCATATCATCGATGTTGGCCGAAACGGTAGGGATCATCAGTTCGGTCAGAATGTCGGTCACCAGATAGAGCTTTAACTTGCTGTTGCTGCCTGGAGCAGGTTCAACATTTTTCAGTCTCGCGGCAACCGTCTGACGGTGTACGCCGGTTATCCCTGCCAGCTGATTGATATTGAGTTTTAAAGTGGCAATTTCCTGGTCCATGATGGTGAACACTTTTTGAACGATTCGACATCTTGCGAAAATGGCCTCTAATTAAATCAAAGACCTGCGCACATGATGATGATGACCCTGATTCCGAAAAACTAGCCGTTTCCCGCGAGCCAGCCGCCCCGTGGCAGGCCCCCCCTCTGGGAGGACCCATTGATGATAATGACTCTCATTCACTTAAATCAGCACGAACCTACAGCAATTTGGACGTCCAAACGTCCATAAATCATCGATGTGAGATAGCCGCCCAGAGGATGCCGCCTGGCTTGAGCGCATTGCGAAGAGCATCTTTCACCGCTTCGTGCATCGCCTGTTGCAAGCCAACTACTGAAGCTGTTTGCGCATCAATCTTTGCCTGGAGGGCTGCGAACAAATCGCTTTCGCGTACAGCCTTGAGAACCAGTTCTTGCATCTCGTCGGTTAGTCGCGTCTTGGTGGCTGTGCCTATCGCTGAAGCAATTGAACTGATTGGTTCAGCGGTGGCATTATTGCCATCAGCGGGATTAGCTCCATCATGACTAATTGCCCCAGGGAAACCACCAAAAGCCAGACCACCATTGAAGGCCGTCTCTTCATTATTGCTGGCTGATTGAGCGGCTTCATTCACCTTAAAGCGGTCAGCCTCAAACACGACCTTGCGCTGGTCACCTTCAATGCAGACGGCCATGCCAGCAACGTGCAGTTTGCCGCCGTGGTTCACGTTCATCTTTACGCTATAGTTGGCAGACACTGCGGCATCACCAATCATCGTATCGGTAATATGCACCTGACAGTGAATCGGCGTTCCGTTTATCAACTTTTCAAATGCTTTGCTGCTGCGAATCTCTTCACAAATTTCATCGAGCGCCTTTTGAGCGCATTCAAGCTCAACCCCGAGCGGGGAGTAGTATTCCTGCTTCACCGTCTCACCAAAGCGCGTATTGACCAGGTGCTTAATAGCAAACTCCTGCCCTTCAGCAGTCAGGAAGGTGAAATAATTTTCCTTTTGATACTCCGTCGCGGTATGGCGTGTTTCAGCGAATCCCAGCTCCCGAAGCTCAGAAGCACCAGATTTAGCTGGCAGGTCACCAGACTGAAGCGCGCCACGGAAAAACAGTGCATAAAGAACATCCGTCGCAGCGCCGGACAACGTAATGATTTTCTGACCCATGATTTATTTCCTTTTAGGCGTGAGCCTGTCGCACGGCAAAGCCGACGAAAGTTAACGGTTTGCCCAGGCTCACAGCTGAAAGACTTTCTTCGATAGGAGCGTACAATGCTCATTAAAATGCCCCGCAAAACGGGGCATAAGAACAAACATATACAAACGATTAATTTAAAATTTAGTTATAAATGAAGGCTGAACAGCTGGCATTATTACCTTCCTCTTAAAATGTCTATGAATCGCCACGGATAATCTAGACACTTCCGAGCCGTTGATAATACTGGTTTTCA
>OLRM01000764.1_pt1 | contig 17591 bp, 20 predicted proteins | sample 1643211 | NCBI WGS metagenome assembly OLRM01 (sample SAMEA3136690, study PRJEB25190) | human gut metagenome | biome: human gut; feature: human-associated habitat; material: faeces | place: Austria | collected 2013
AGGATGTAGGTCATGAGCGCCTGTGCGAGGTAGCCGGACAACAGGTCCATGGCGTTTTCGTCTTCAGCGAGCTCGCTCGCGCGCTTGCCGCCCCAGCGCTTCTTCACGCCAGGGCCGGCGATGAGGCCCTCAAGACAGCTGCCGTGATAGGGGCAGCCGGAATCTTCGCCGATCGTGTCGGAAGGATTGCGCGTGACGAGGACGTGGCCTGCCTCGGGGTGCAACATGCCGTGGATGAGCTGGCCGCCTATCATGACGCCGGCGCCCACGCCCGTTCCTATGGTGAGGTAGACGACGTTGTCGTAGCCCTGCGCACAGCCAAAGGTGCACTCGCCCAAGCAAGCGACGTTCACGTCGGTGTCATAGCCGCAGGGGACGTCGAGCCCTCGCTGGAGGGCGCCGAGCATGTCGAAGTAGCGCCATGCCGTCTTGGGCGTCTCCAGGATCTGACCATAGCGCTCCGAGCTGGGGTTGACCGCGGTCGGGCCGAAGGCGCCGATGCCGAGCGCGTCGATATCGCGCTCCTTGAACCAGGAGCAGACGAGCGCCATGGTCTCATCGGGAGTGGTTGTGGGGAACTGCTCGGATTCGATGATCGTTCCATCGGCGCGTCCGATGGCGCAAACCATCTTGGTCCCGCCCGCCTCGAGTGCGCCGATCAACTTGCTTTCCATGGTCATACCTCCTGTTTCACGAGGATAAACTGCTGAAACAATCCGTTTCAGACAGCATTATAAAATGAATCAATCCGTGATTCCCCGTGTTTCATAAAAGGCGATCCAGGAAGTTCACCTAATATCATCGATAAGGCTTTTATACAGGGAATTTTGCATACACTAACTTATGAAACAACGTATAAGACCAGCTAAAGAGTACATATAGGCGGATGGCCTTGATACCCGTGGAATATAGATGCGTTTATTACTCATAGAGAGCTAGACGCCGTTTACGGTAAATTACATACCGTTCACCCCATACTGTTTCATGGAAAGCACGACGCGTTTCACAAATTGTTAGAGTATGAAACAACGTGAAACACACGAAACACACGTGAGGAAGGAACGGACATGGCAGATTTCTCCATCTCCAACGTTATTGACGAGAAGCTGATTGCCCTCGACATGGACGTCACCACGAAGGAGGAAATGCTCGAGCGTCTGACCGACCTGTTCGACGAGCAGGGCAAGCTGAACAATCGCGATGCGTTCCTCAAGGATGTCATGTGGCGCGAGGGAGAGGGTCAGACTGGAATCGGCATGGGCGTCGCGATTCCCCATGGCAAGTCCGCCGGCGTGAACACCACCTCGCTCGCCATCGGCGTGTCCAAGAACCCCCTTGCATGGGAGTCTCTTGATGACGAGCCCGTCACTGTGGTGATTCTGTTCGCCGTCACCGAGGGCGACTCCGATGTCATCCATCTCAAGCTTCTCCAGCACGTCGCCATGCTGCTGGCTCACGAGAGCTTCGTCGAAAAGCTGCACTCCGTTTCCAGCACCGCCGAGATGCTGGCGCTTCTGGAGTCCAATCCCGACGACTACGACGACTAGTCATCGCTTCAATCGGAAAACAACGTCGCCGGCCGCGTCTTCGCCCGGTTGGATGAAACGACGTATGTCAGGCGAGATGGAAAGGGGAATGCAATGAAACTCGTCGGAGTCTGCGCTTGCACCAGCGGTATCGCCCACACCTACATGGCCAAGGAGAAGCTCGTAAAGGCCGCTCAGGCCCTCGGCCATGAGATCCACGTCGAGACCCAGGGAACCATCGGCGTCGAGGATGAGCTCACGCCCGAGCAGATCGCCGAGGCCGATGCGGTCATCCTCGCGATCGACATCAAGATCGACACCTCCCGCTTCAAGGATAAGCGTGTCATGGAAGTTCCCACGGGCATCGTCCTCAAGGCTCCCAAGCAGATCATCCAGAAGATCGAGGAGAGCCTGAACTAGTCGGGCCGAGCCGTTAATTGTTGCCAATTCGTCTCGTCGGGGCGAAGTAAACGTACATTATTGAAAGGGGAATGTATGAAAGGCAAGTTCACCTTGGCTGAGATCAAGAAGCACGTGCTGACGGCCATCAGCTACCTGCTCCCTCTGATCGTCGCCTCCGGTCTGCTCATTGCGGTCGGTAATCTCATGGGCGGGCAGGTCATGTCCTCTCTCGAGGATCTGACGGTCCCGAGCGCCTTCACCTCGCTCGGTGTATTGGGCATGGGGCTCATCCCGGCCTTCATCGGCGGCTACATCTCGTACTCCGTCGCCGACCGTCCCGGCATCGCCCCCGGCTTCCTCATGGGCTGCATCGCGTCCTTCCTGAACGCGGGCTTCCTCGGCGGCCTCGTCGGCGGTCTGCTCGTTGGCTACATCGCCCTCGCCATCGAGACCTACATCAAGGTTCCCAAGTGGGCCCAGGCCCTCATGCCCATGATGATCGTTCCGACGCTCTCCTCCATGATCGCCGGCCTCATCATGTACTACATCCTCGGCGGCCCGCTGCAGTCCTTCACCATCGCGCTCACCAACTTCATCACCGGTCTCGACCAGTCCCAGAAGGCCCTCTACGGCTTCGTTATCGGCTGGCTCGGCTGCCTTGACTACGGCGGAGCGATCTCCAAGGTCCCGAACCTCATCTGCGACGGTCTCATGGCCGACGGCGTGTACGGTCCCGAGGGCATCAAGGTTCTCGCCGCCATGGTCCCGCCCTTCGGCGTCACCTTCGGCTACCTGCTCTCCAAGGTCGTGAAGAAGCCCATCTACAAGGCCACCGAGGTCGAGAACATCAAGGTCGCCTTCCCCATGGGTGTCTGCATGATCTCCGAGGGCGTCATCCCCATCGCGATGAATGACCTCTTCCGCACCGTGGTCTCCACCTCCATCGGCTGCGGCGTCTGCGGCGCGATCGTGTTCTCCATGGGCGTCGAGTCCATGGTTCCCTCCGGCGGCGTGTTCGTCATCCCGGCCATGACCAACCCGCTGTGGGCCGTCATCGGTCTGCTGGCAGGCTCCTGCGTGACCGCCATCCTGCTGGTCCTGCTCAAGAAGCGCCTCACTCCCGAGGAGATCGACGACCTTGGCATGGACGAGGACGTCGAGGAGGCCGAGGTCGACCTGTCCGGCTTCTCCCTCTCCTAGTAGCTTCCCCAGATAGCTGCCCCCTAGGGCGGGGGCCTACAAGCCCCCGCCTCTTGCATCGCAAACGAAAGGAATGCACTCGATGTACGAATCCATGAAAGGGATGCTCGCGAAGGCGAACGCCGAAGGTTACGCGGTCATGGCGATCAACGCGTTCAATCTCGAAACCGCCCGCGGCGTCATCACTGCGGCCGAGGAGATGAACGCTCCCATCATCATCGACCTGCTCCAGGACCATGTGAAGGCGTATTTCGACTGCGACGTGCTGACCGCCCCCATCATCAAGATGGCTCAAGCGGCTCATGTGCCCGTGGCGATCAACCTCGACCATGGACATGACATCGCCCATCTCAAGCGCTGTCTCCATGAGGGGTTTTCCAGCGTGATGTGCGACGCCTCGGCCTGCTCGGATGAGGAGAACGCCCGCATCACCAAGGAGGTCGTCGAGCTCGCCGATATGTTCGGCGCCTCCGTCGAGGCGGAGGTCGGTAACATGGGACGAATCGCCGAGGACGGCGTGATGCTCACGGATGCCGCGATGTACACCGATCCGGATGCCGCCATCGCCTTCATCGAGAAGACCGGTGTGACCGCGCTGGCGATTTCCTACGGCTCGACCCATGGCGATTACCCCGAGGGGTATGTCCCGGAGTTCCACTTCGATATCGTCGAGAAGATCAAGGCCGCGACGGGTTGCCCGCTCGTCCTCCACGGCGGTTCCGGCGCGGGCGATGACAACATGCGCCGTTCCGTCGAGGCCGGCATCAACAAGATCAACGTCGGTACCGACTACATGATCGCCCAGCGAGACTTCATCGCCAACGCCCTCGCCGAGGATCCCTCCTGCGACTTCCCTCAGCTCATCCAGGATAGCTGGCGCGCCGGAGTGGACACGATCAAGCACTATATCGAGCTTTCCGGCTCGGCAGGCAAGGCGTTCTAAATCCCGCGAGCGCTTTGAGCGCGGGATTTGAACATAGCAATGTAAGACACAGGCAACGTTTCAAAACAAAAGGAGAAAACAATGCTCGTCAACATGAATCAGATGCTCGCCATGGCCAAGGAGAAGCACTTCGCCGTCGGCGCCTTCAACGTCTCCGAGTCTAATCTTTTCCGTACCGTGGTCGAGGCCGCTGAGGCCAACGACGCTCCTGCAATCATCGCGGTGCACCCGACCGAGCTCGACTACTGCAAGGATGACTTCATCAAGTACGTCGTCGCCCGCTGCTCCAACAGTCCGGTGCCCTTCGTCATCCACATGGATCACGGCGACAGCATCGAGAGCATCATGCGCGCCGTCCACTGCGGCTTCACCTCCGTCATGATCGACGGCTCCTCTCTGCCGTTTGAGGAGAACATCGCCAAGACCGCCGAGGTCGTCAAGTACTGCCACATGGTGAACGTCTCCGTCGAGGGCGAGCTGGGTACGATCGGCGACACCGGCACCTCCATCGAGGGTGGCATGTCCGAGGTTATCTACACCGACCCCGAGGACGCCAAGAAGTTCGTCGAGGCCACCGGCATCGACACCCTCGCCGTCGCCATCGGCACCTGCCATGGCCTGTACCCCAAGGGCGTCACCCCGAAGCTGCGCATGGACGTGCTCGAGGCCATCAAGGAGAAGGTTGACCTGCCCCTCGTCCTGCACGGCGGCTCCGGTAACCCGGACTCCGAGATCGCCGAGGCCGTGAAGATCGGCATCCAGAAGGTCAACATCTCCTCCGACTACAAGAGCGCCTTCTTCCTCAAGGCTCGCGAGATTCTCTCCCAGGAGGGCTCCGGCTGGGATCCGAACAACCTGTTCCCCGAGTGCATCGAGGCGGGCAAGGCTGTCATCAAGCAGAAGATGGAACTCTTCGGCTGCGTCGGCGCTGCCAAGTACTACCGCGAGGCCGGCGTCGCCCAGTGGCGTCAGGAGCTGAACTAACATATGGCCGCGTGAGCGGCGCATGTTGAGCGTCGAGGGGCCCGCATATTGTGGGCCCCTTGTTCGCATCGCTGCCCCTCCCATTTGTTGACGGGGGGGGGTGGTCAGTGTTTCAATTGCGAAATAACATGTGTGAGAGGCGGGGCCATGGAGCCAAAGGGAAGCGTCATTAACGAGATTTGCTCGCTGTATGACCAGTTGAGCGGCGGCGAGCAGGCTATCGCCGACTTCGTGATGGCCCACCCTTCTGATATTGCGTCGATGACCACGCGAGAGATCGCACAGGCGAGCGCGACATCGGCGGCGAGCGTCTCGCGTTTCGCCCGACGTCTGGGTTACGAGAGCCTGTCGGCGTTGCGCGGCGCGCTGCTCCGAGATGAGTGGGCCTACGATGAGCAGGGCGGACTCTCGGTCATCTCCATGGACTCCCCGAAAGCGGCTCTCGAGACGGTGCTCATGGTCAAGAACCGGGAGCTGACCGACACCTTGAGTCTGCTCAAGGAAGATGAGGTCGTGCGCGCGGTCCATCTGCTGGAAAGGTCGGTCTCCATCACCTTCGCAGCGGTGGGCAACACCATCCCCTCGGCCCTCTCTGCGTCCTTTCTCATGGGCCAGCTCGGTCTGCGCTGCAATTGCGCGCCCACCACTGAGGCCATGATGCTCAATTCGCTGTCCCTCACCCCGCGCGATGTGATCGTGTTCCTCTCGAAATCCGGGCACTCCCAGCGGTTGAATAAGATGATGGATAACGCTATCGACTCCGATACGCCTACGATTGTCATCACGAATCAGCTGGGATCTCCTTTGGCAAGGCGCGCCACGTGCGTTCTTCATGCCGCTACACACGACAAGATGCTCAGTCCCGATATGCCCTTCTCACATAATTCGATCAACTACATCATCGAGGTGCTATTCTTGCTCCTCAGTTCGGATATCCCGAACTTCCGTGCCCAGGCGGGCTTGCTGTGGAAGGCTCTGGGCGAGGATAAGGGCGTACCCGGAGAGGGGTTCTAACTTGTCGCAGATCGAAATCGACCGCAATCCCAAGGGTCAGAAAATCCCGGGCAAAGTCGCCTTTGTGGCCACATTGCTCCTGCCCATCCTCGGCGCGGCTTGCCTTGTCATGCCCGAGCCCGTGGCCGAGCACCTTCCGCACCTCCTCGGCAGCGTCATGCTGTTCGTCGGCGCAGCGGATATCGTGACGGACATCTTGGAGCGCAACTCGAATCCCGGCAAGATCACCGTGGGTACGGACGTGGTAATGATCGTGCTCGGTATCGTCACGTTGCTCAACACGCATGAGTCGCTCAACGTCATCGCCGTCATGTGGGGCCTGCTGGGTCTGGAGAACGCCGCGGCGGAGATCGACGAGTCCCTGAAGGCGTACGCTGCCGGCCACAAGTGGATCGCTCCGCTCGCCTCCGGAATTTTCGAGCTGGTGCTCGGCACCATGCTGCTGCTCGCGCCCATTGCCAACTTGGTCCATCATGTCCTGCTGCTCGGTCTGGAGCTCGTGGTTTATCCGTTCCACGTTGCCAGCCACGAGGAACAGCCGAGCGCGTAGCGGCGCGGCGGCGGCACGGCATCGCCCGGTCTTCACACATGGCCGCCGTGGCATCGGTACAATAGTCAGCTAACGGTTCATATGCGCCCGCCATTGCGGGCGCTTCGCATCTGCGCGCTTGCCTGGGCGCGATAAGGGAGTTCGCATGGCCGAGCAGCACGATATGTTCGACGACATCATCGAGATCAGCAAGGGCGTCGACGCCCTCAAGAACCCCTTTGGGGGCATCACGGACGCGCTGCTGGGCACCGTGGACGAGAGCAAGCCGCATTGGAATCCCGCCGATTACAAGGAGCGTCCGCGCGTCAACTGCATTCCGTGCCTGGCCTGCAAATCCGAGAAGAGCAGCTGCCATGCGTGCATGGACGTATGCCCGGTGAACGCGATCGAGATCGAGGACGGCGCGATCGACGTTCTGGACAGCTGCCGCAAGTGCGGCCTGTGCGTCGCCGCTTGCCCCACCGAGGCGTTCGTGAGCCCTCGTCTGCAGCCCAAGAAGGTCTACGACGCCGTTGCCCGCGCCGCCACCGCGCATGAGACCGCGTATGTCACCTGCACGCGCGCCCTCAAGCGCATCCCACGTGAGAACGAGGTGCTCGTGGCCTGCGTCGGCGACGTGACGCGCGAGACCTGGTTCTCCATCCTGACCGACTTCCCCAACGTGAGCGTCTATTTGCCGCTGGATATCTGCGCCAACTGCCGCAACACCTGCGGTGAGGAGATGCTCGGCGAGGCGATCGGCGAGGCCGAGGGGTGGGCCGGCCGCGGTATGGGCCTTGAGGTCGAGCCGCGTGACCTCAAGTGCAACAAGCGCCGTGAGTACGAGCGTAAGGAGTTCATGGACAAGATCGTGCGCCAGACGGGCCTCACGGTGTCCAAGCTCACGCCTGCCACGGCTGCCGTCGCCAGCGTGACGCAGCGCATCCGTGAGCACTCGAGCCGCGTGAGCGCGCTGGAGAAGACGCTGAACAGCGCCTGCGGCGTGACCACGCAGAAGCGTCGCCGCATTCTCACGCAGGGGCGCCAGCTCATGCTCTCCACCTTGCAGCAGCATCCTGAGCTTGCGGAGAACGTCCGCGTGCAGTTCCCCGAATTCGACCACGACAGGTGCACGATGTGTGGCGCGTGCGTTGAGGCGTGCCCGACCTTCGCCTGTGACCTGCTCAACGGCGGCAAGCTCGCCATCGAGCCGACGTATTGCATCGGGTGCGGTCTGTGCGCTGAGGTCTGCTCCGACCATGCCCTCAAGATGGTCCAGCGCGATGGATCCGAGCTCGTTGTTCCCGATCCGGAAGCCGAGCGTAAGGCCAAGCTCGCCGCAGAGGCCAAGGCGGAGTACGCGGAGGCCAAGGCCGAGGTCAAGCAGAAGCTCGGCCGTGCCCTCGACCAGATCGAAAAACTCGCAGACTAGGCGCCGTAGCGCCCTATGGGCCCTTACGGTCTATAATGGCAAGGTTTACGTATACGCAGCGCTTGCGGCGCTGAGCTTTGAGTAAAGGAATCCCATGGCACTTTCCATCGGAATCGTCGGTCTGCCCAACGTGGGCAAGTCCACGCTGTTCACCGCTCTCACCAAGAAGGGCGGTCTGGCCGCGAACTATCCCTTCGCCACGATCGACCCGAACGTCGGCATCGTCGATGTGCCGGACGACCGCCTGAACGCGCTCGCAAAGATCGTGAACCCCGCTCGCATCCTCCCGGCCACCGTTGAGTTCGTCGACATCGCCGGTTTGGTGAAGGGCGCCGCTTCCGAGGGCGCAGGCCTGGGCAACCAGTTCCTGGCCAACATCCGCGAGTGCGATGCCATCTGCCAGGTGGTCCGTTACTTCAAGGACCCGGATGTCATGCGCGAGGCCAATCACACGGGCGAGTTCGTCGACCCGGCGAGCGATGCCGAGACCATCATGACCGAGCTCATCCTGGCCGATATCCAGACGCTCGAAAAGCAGCTTCCCAAACTCGAGAAGGAAGCCAAGCGCGACGCCGAGCTCGCCCCCAAGCTCGCGGTGGCAAAGCGTCTGGTTGAGTGGCTGAACGAGGGCAACCGTGCCATCACGATGGAGATGACCGATGAGGAGCGCGCTGCCGCCAAGGGCCTGTTCCTGCTGACCATGAAGCCGATGCTCTACGTCGCCAACGTCGACGAGGACATGCTCACCGAGGACCTCGACGCAATCGACGGCGTGAAGCCCATTCCGATCTGCGCCAAGGTCGAGGCGGAGCTCTCCGAGCTCGATCCCGAGGAGGCCGCCGAGTTTCTGGCTGATTTGGGGCTCGAGCGCTCCGGCCTCGAGGTCCTGGCCCAGGCCGCATACAAGCTGCTCGGCTTGCAGAGCTTCTTCACCGCCGGTGAGGTCGAGGTCCGCGCTTGGACGGTTCGCCAGGGCGCCACGGCCCCGCAGGCCGCCGGAGTGATCCACACCGATTTCGAGCGCGGCTTCATCAAGGCCGAGACCATCGCGTTCGAAGACTACGTCGCCCTCGGCGGCGAGAAGGGCGCCAAGGAAGCCGGCCGCCTGCGCATGGAGGGCAAGGACTACATCATGCAGGACGGCGACGTGGTCCACTTCCGCTTCAACGTGTAGATGCCCAAGGCCGCCGGGGGAGACCTCGGCGGCCTTCGCGATGTGATTCCGAATGCCGCCACAAGGCGGCTCATCTTCGAAAGGTGCGCTATGTTCTCTTACGGTAAATCCGCCGGCATGAAGGCCCTGCTGGCCCTCATGATCGCCTTCGTCCCTGTGCTCATGGTCCTCATGGCCTTTCCCGAGTTGGGCGACCAGGTGCCCATGAAGGTCAACGCCGCGGGCGAGGTTCTTCGCTACGGCAGTAAGGGCGAGCTGCTCTTCCTGCCCGTTATGGGCTTCATGCTCAGCGCAGCGACCGTCGCGATGGGCCTCAAGCAGGCCCGTAAGTACGGCGACGACCTCACCATGGCGACCATCACCTTTACCCGCGCCGGCCGTAACGCCATCGTCCAGGGTGTGGTGTTCGTCGCCGCGACGGGCATCCTGCTGTACGGAGCGCTCTCCGGGCACGGTATCGGGTTCTAGCAGAGACCGTCTTCCCAGTTATTCGCCACTGTCATATTTTGCGGTGCAAAAGCCGCTCCAGTTCGTTTCGCGGGCCGGGGCGGCCTTGTTTTTGCGTCCGCGTTTTTTCTCGGGATGGCGATTAAACGCTTCAAGCTGCAGAAATATCTCATTTGGCAGTCTATATCGAGGTGAAACCCGCTACAATTTTGACCTGATATGCGTCGCGGCCGCGGTTTATGCGCGGCCGCGCACAGTTGGGGGAAATATGGGAGGGAAGCCAATGTTTTCTCTGCACAAGACAAGGGGCGGTGTGCATCCGCCTCAGTGCAAGGACATGCGGGACTTTGCCTGCACGTCCATCACTCCGCCCGAGCGAGTGCTCATTCCGCTGAACATGCACATCGGCGCGCCGGCGAGCCCGGTGGTGAGCGAGGGCGATCATGTATATGTAGGTACGCTGATCGGCCAGGTGAACGGACTGGGTTCACCCATCCACGCGAGCATCTCCGGCACGGTGACCAAGGTCGCCACCGAGCAGCTGCCCACGGGCGCCACTGCACCTGTGGTGGAGATCGTTTCCGATGGCAAGATGGAGTCCGATCCCGCGCTCAAGCCGCCGACCTATTCGAACAAGGAGGAGTTCATCGCCTGCGTGCGTGACTCCGGTATGGTCGGTCTGGGCGGCGCCTCGTTCCCCACGTGGTTCAAGATGCGCGCCCCCGAGGGCAAGAGCTTCGAGTTTCTCGTGGTCAACGCCATGGAGTGCGAGCCCTACATCACGAGCGACTACCGTCAGATGATGGAGCATTCCGAGCGCGTGATCGACGGCGTGTTCCGCACCATCGAGGCGCTCGAGATCCCCGCCGCCGTGATCGGCGTCGAGGACAATAAGCCCGAGGCCATCCTCGAGCTCAAGCGCGTGGTCAAGGAGAAGGGTCGCGAGGACCGCATCGAGGTCATGGAGATCCCGACCAAGTACCCCGCTGGTGGCGAGAAGGTGCTCATCAAGGCCACGACCGGGCGTGACGTGCCCGCCGGCGGCCTGCCCATCGACGTGGGCTGCCTCGTGGTCAACGTCACCACCATCTCCCGCGTGGAGCAGTACTTCCGCTACGGCATGCCCCTCACCTGCAAGACCGTCACGGTCACCGGTGACTGCATCGCCAATCCGGGCAACTATCGCATCCCGCTTGGCATGAGCGTCCGCGACGTCATCGAGGCGACGGGCGGCATGGTCAAGGAGCCGAAGAAGATCATCATGGGCGGCCCCATGATGGGTCGCACCATCACGAACATCGACTGCCCGATCCTCAAGGCCAACAACGCCATCGTGGCCCTGCATGACGCCGCCGTCCTTCCGGACGAGACCGCCTGCATCCGCTGCGGTCGCTGCGTGCGCGCATGCCCGCTGGCCCTCGAGCCGTTCGCGCTTGATTCCGCCTCTCGCAGCCATGACGTGGTCGCGCTCGACGAGCTCGCCGTCATGAACTGCATGGAGTGCGGCTCCTGCGCCTATGTGTGCCCGGCCCATCGCCGCATCACCGCGTCCATCCGCGAGGGCAAGGCCGTCTATCGCGGCGAGGTCGCTCGCCTGACCGCCCCGTCCGAGAAGAAGGAGGCGTAAATCCATGAACCTCATCAACGAGGCCTCGCCTCACTTCCACGGCAAGGGCTCCACGCAGTGGATCATGGGCATGGTGTGCCTGTCGCTTTTGCCCACGCTCGTGGCTTCCGTGTTTCTGTACGGTCTCGGCGCCCCGCTGCTCGTTTTGGTGTGCGTCGCCACGGCGCTCGTGACCGAGCATGTGTGCTGCCGCCTCATGAACCGCGAGAGCACCGCCGGCGATCTGTCCTGCGTGGTCACTGCCATGCTCTTCGCCTTCACGCTGCCGGCCGATTGCGGCTATTTCCCCGCGATCCTGGGCACCGTGTTCGCCATCGCTGTGGTGAAGATGCTCTTTGGCGGTATCGGCTGCAACTTCGCCAACCCCGCCGTCGCCGCCCGCGTGTTCATCATGCTCGCCATGCCCATTGCGCTCGGTGCCTACCCTGACATCATGGGTCGTCCGCTCGACGCCATCACCGGCGCCACCCCGCTGGCCATGAACGCCGCCGGTGACGCGCCGTACAGCTACATGGATATGATGTTCGGCCTGCACGCCGGCGCGCTCGGCGAGACCTGCATCATCACGCTGCTCGCCGGCTATGTGTTCCTGCTCGTGATGCGCGTCGTCGACGCCTGGGCCACTGTGCCGTTCATCGCCACGGTTGCCGTCATCACCGGGTTTGCCGGTCAGGACGCCATCTACCAGGTGCTCTCCGGTGGCCTGGCCCTCGGCGCCTTCTACATGGCAACCGACTACACCACCACGCCCATGACGCCGAAGGGCAAGATCATCTTCGGCATCGGCTGCGGTGTCATCACCGCGCTTGTGCGCCTGTTCGCCGCCGCCCCCGAGGGCGTGGCGTTCTCCATCCTGTTCATGAACATGTTCACCCCGCTGATCGACCGCTACACGCGTCCTCAGCCCGCTGGAGGTGTGAAGCATGCCCTCGTCTAACAAGTGCCCGATGGCCCGTCGTCGCAACGGCGCCATCTTCTCCGCCTTTGCCGTCCTTGTCGTCGCCCTGCTGTGCGCGGGCGTGACGGCCGGCGTCCACCACGGCCTCGCGGGGGCCTTCGAGCAGTCCGACCTCGCGCTCGACGAGGCCAAGGGCGGCGCGCAGCGCAAGCTGCTGTTCCCGGATGCCACGTCCTTTGAGTCCCAGTCCGCCCCCGCGGTCGAGGGCCTGAACTCCGTGTACAAGGCCGATACCGGCGCGTGGGTCTTCGACGTGACCTCCGCACAGGGTTATCACGGCGATGTCGAGCTCATGGTCGGCATCAACGCCGACGGCACCGTGGCCGGTATCCAGGTCGTGGCCGAGGACGAGACCGACGGCATCGGCACCAATGCGCTCACCGAGGAGTACTTCGGCGGTTTTGCCGGGGCGACTGCCGCCGGTGAGCTCACGGTCGACGAGGCCGGCGCTGACCAGACCCACGTCGACGCCGTCTCCGGCGCCACGTTCACCTCGCGTGCAGTGGTCGACTGCCTGAATATCGCCTTTGCCGCCTACGCCCAGATGGGAGGCAACTAATGGCTCTGAACGAGAACATCGTGCGCGAGCAGGACGCTCGCATTTCCAAGATGGTTCACACGCCCACGTTCCTAGTCGTCGCCGGTGCCCTGCCGGGGCTCTTCGCCGCGACTTCGCTCGAGAACGGTCTTATCATCGGCGCCGTGACCGCCATCGCCATCCTCGTGATGGCGCTTATCGCGTCCGTTCTGCGCGCCTTCACCGGCACGTGGTCGCGCACCGTGGTGATGCTCATGGTGAGCGTCACCGTCGTGACGCTGCTCGGCTTCGGCGTACGCGTCATCAACCCCGTCGTGTTCGAGGCTCTCGGCATCTACCTGCCGCTCGTCGCTGTGAACGCGATCGTCGTGGCGTGGATCGCCGGCGACGGCTTGGTGGTCGCGCCCGCCAAGTCCCCGCTCGCCACCGCCGCATTCGCTGCCGTGTGCGCGTTCGCCACCCTGGCGTTCGTCGGCTTCATCAACGGCATGCTCACCACCGGTCAGGTCTTCGGCCTCACCATGGGCGAGCTTGCCGCCTCGCCGATCGCCGCCTTTGGCAAGCCCACCGGCTCGTTGCTGGTGCTGGCACTCGTGGCTGTGTTCGTCCAGTCCATCGAGCAGATGTGCGCCAAGGGCGCCGATGCCGATGCGACTTCCCATGAGGGAGGTGAGCGCTAATGGCGTTCCTGAACGCGCTGTTTACCGCCGCTCTCGATAACAACCTGGTGTTCGCCCAGCTCATCGGCATGGTGTCCGTGATCTTGGTCGCGGCTCGCCCGCAGGACTCTTGGCGCTTCGGTGCCATGATCGCCATCGCCACCGCCGTGGCGGGCGCCCTGGGTTGGCCTCTGTACGCGCAGCTCCTGCAGCCTTGGGGCGTCACGTTCCTCGCACCGCTCGCTTACGTGCTCGTGAGCTGGACCGCGATCGTGGTCGCAGCCACGGTGCTCGGCTCCGGCAAGACCGCCGCCGAGCGCGAGCGCCTGCTGCGCGTGTGTCCGATCGTGGCCTGCAACGCTGCCGTTCTGGCAGTGGCGCTCGGCAACGCCGCCGTGGCCGAGACCCTGACGTGGGACGCTGCCCTGGGCGCGTCCGTCGGTGCCGGCCTGGGTGTTCTTCTTGCCGTCGTGCTCTTCGCCTTCGTGCGCAGCCGTATCGACGAGCGTCTGGTTCCCGCCGCCCTGCGCGGCCTGCCCATCACGCTCGTGACCGCGTCGCTCATGGCGCTGGCGTTCACCGGTGTCGCCGGTATCGCCGGCGGCCTGTTCGCCTAAGGGGGTTTGAGCCATGTTCGAATCTGTGTTCTACACCGTGGCGCCCATGGTCGTGATCGGTTTTATCGCCGTTCCCGCCGCTCTCGTGCTGTCCATCTGCGCTGGTGTGCAGAAGTACACCGAGTGGCGCGAGTACAAGGCAGCGCTTGCCGCCGAGGTTTCCGCCGCCGAGTCCGCTGCTGACGGGGAGTAACCTCGTTACAGGCGAGCCTTCTGGCGCCACGCAAGGACCTTTTGGAGGATATGAACGACCAAATCGTTCATATCCTCCATTTTTATGCCGATTCGCTGTCTCATCCGCAGCTTATGAACGATTGGTCGTTCATAAGCTGCAAAGATGCCGTAGAAGGGGCAAGGGCATGCGGATGCAAAGAGGCTTTTGCATCGCGATTGTCGAACCGGGTGGTAGCAGTGGGTAGAATTGCGGCATCAGCAGGGGGGGTGCCGCATTGCGCCCCCTCGGGGTCGTGGCTGTTCGTCAAGAAGCTGCCTGCCTGTTTGGCCCATGTGGAATGGGGGCGAGAGATGAACATCGCATCGAGGGTCGGGTCGCGCATTCGCACCTTGCGGGAAGCGGCGGGATTGACGCAGTCCGAGCTGGCTGCCACCGCATACGTCACGCGTCAAAGTGTGGGTAATTGGGAGCGCGGGAACACGTTGCCCGATGTGCAGAGTCTGCAGCTCGTTGCCAAGGCCCTCAACACCACGGTTGACGGGCTTTTGGGCGATGAGCTGCCCGCAATGCTAGAGGAAACTGTGGAAGCGCGTCGTCAGCTGACACGCTGCCTTGCTGCATTGGGCGTTATTTTTGCACTTGAGCTCATACTTGCTTTCTTGTATCCCTCTTTTTTCGTGCGCCTGGAAGTGGAGAGCTTCGCTTGGTGCTCAGCGGGATGAGAGTGGTGCTCTGTTTTGCCTCCATGCCGATCGCGAAGAGGTTTCGCAGCATTGTCTCAGAGCAAGATTTGGGAGACGCCATCAGCATCATGATGTTCGTCGAGGGTTATCCGAAAGGGAAGGAACCGCCGGCCACGTGGTTCTATCGAGTGCTCCTCACCAACCTGCCGGCGTTCTATACGCTCTATATCGTGCTACTTGCCGCCGCGTTGATTACCGTCGCGTACGCTTAGAGATCGATGTGGTTTAAGGTAATACCAGCTCAAGGCATGTGTTAAAGGGAATAGACAAGGGTTTCCGAGGTGAATTGCAAGGTCGAGGTTTAGGCGGGTGTACACTCAGCGCATGGAGTCCCAACCATGATGATGGGGAGGCCGCGATGTGGCAGGAAAACGTTGTCGCACAGCAGACGCGTTCGGAAGATCCTGGCATCGATTGCGCTAAGCACGATGGGCCGGACGTGAATTCAAGCGGGCTTACTAGTCCGCTCGCCAAGCGAATCCGAAGCCTTCGCGAGAGTGCGGGCATATCGCAAGCGCGCCTAGCCGAGCTTGTGTTCGTGTCGCGTCAGACGGTGATCAACTGGGAAAAGGGGCGTACGTTACCGGACGCCGAGAGTCTGAAACGCCTTTCCGCTGCGTTTGGCATCACGTTGGACGCGCTTTTGGACGAACGTTCGGAGGAGTACCTGCGCCAAACCGCGCGCGATCGAAGAACAATCAAGATCGCAACCGCGCTCGATTTCCTCTGGATGTTAGAGATACTCGTGGGCATCGTCGTCACATCGATCGCGCACAAGTTCCTTTCCCCCGATCAGGCGTATGCGATCTCCGACGCGGAAAACATCGTACATACGACAATTTGGATTGCGAGTATCGTTGCCTCGTGGAAAATGCAGGGGATCAAGATTGAGCACAACCTTGAGAGCGTCGTAGATGTCGCGGCGTTTTTGGAGGGGTATGAGCCCGGCGCGGCGCTACCACAGACGTTCGTATGGCGCTGGCTGCTGCCACATTGGACATTGGTGACCACCGTGCTTTCGATCTGCGCCATTGCGTGGACCTTCGTCCTTCTGATCGCTTTGAAGCTGGCGTGATGCGGTGCCGCGCGTGGGTCCGTATGTAACAAATTGGGCGCCGTACGCGAAAATGCGCACGGCGCCTATGCAAGATGGCCCGAATTCCGTGCGGAGCTCGGTGGCTCATTGCGGGTGTGCGGGTCTCTGCGGTTGGAACGGCCCCTTACGGCATGATGCTGTTGGCGCCGTCCACGATGACGCTCTGGCCGGAGAAGTAGCAGGAGTCAGGACCGGCGAGGAAGGCGATGACGGGCGCGATGTCCATCTCGGGGTCGCCGAAGCGTTTCATCGGGTTGAGATTGACCTGCTTGGCGTACTCCTCCGGGAACTTCTCGGCCCATGCCTTGGCGGCCGGGGACTCGGCGCCGGGCAGCACAACGTTGACGGTGATACCGTACTGGCCCCACTCCTTGGCGGCGATCTTGGTCAGACCGCGCAGGGCCTCCTTGTTGGAGCCGTAGGCGAGCTGGCCGGCGATGCCGAACATGCCGGTGGCGGAGGCGAAGTTGATGATGCGGCCCTCGTGCTGCTCCTTCATGTGGGGGAAGGCGGCCTGCATGTAGTTGAGGGAGCCGATCACACCGGACTCCCAGGCTTTGAGCATGTTGTCGTATTCGGTGTCCTCGACGGGCTGGGAGGGAACGATGGCCTGGCCGTTGTTGACGATGACGTCGATGGAGCCGTAGGTCTCGACGGCCTTCGCAACGACCTCGAAGACGCGCTCGCGGTCGGCGGAGTCGCAGGTCATGGCAAAGCCCTCGCCGCCGAGCTCACGGATCTCGGCGATGGTGGCCTCAATGGGCTTCAGGCGACGGCCGGTGGCGATGACCTTGACGCCGCGCTTGGCCAGGCACAGGGCAATGCCCTTGCCGATGCCCTGACCGGCACCGGTGACGACGGCGACCTTCTCGTTGAGCTGCTTCATGATGGTTCCTCTCTCCTCTGAAGCCGGCGTGCGCGGGATTGCGCAGGTACATTTGGCAGTGCGCACGCATTTGCACGGTTTGTATCCAGATGCCGACGCTTTAAGCGGGTGAACTGGAATTCACCGCTGGGTGGCGACCCGTTATTCCGTTATCGGTATGCGGAGGAGGGAAAGCATCCGCGCGCGATGGTACCCTGTATTGGTTCAGATTCGACTAACGGGAGGCCCACGTGACGGAGCAGCAGAGCTTGTTTGGCGATATGGCGGCGGAGGCCGGTGCGCGGATGGAGGCCGGTGCGCAGTCGGATGGCGGCGCGCGGACGGCCAGCGCATCGGCGACTGCCGAGTCCCCGCAGGACGTCCGCGCTCAGGCCGCAGCGCGCGCGGCCGAGCTGCGCCACCTGCTCGATTACCACGCCTATCGCTACTACGCCCTCGATGCCCCCGAGATCACAGACGCCGCCTTTGACAAGCTGCTGACCGAGCTCCAGCAGATCGAGGCGGCCCATCCCGAGCTCGTCACCCCCGACTCCTACACCCAGCGTGTGGGCGGTTATGTGTCCGAGCAGTTCACGCCTGTCACGCATATGGCGCGCATGTATTCCATGGACGACGCCATGAATCTCGAGGAGCTCGACGAG
>OLRM01000786.1_pt1 | contig 16917 bp, 7 predicted proteins | sample 1643211 | NCBI WGS metagenome assembly OLRM01 (sample SAMEA3136690, study PRJEB25190) | human gut metagenome | biome: human gut; feature: human-associated habitat; material: faeces | place: Austria | collected 2013
CCACGGTATTGCAAGATTTACGTAAAATTTGCACGCCACAGGCGTCATTATCAGACGAAGCGTGGGAAAAATTAATGTTGTCTGATGAGAGTAACAAACAACATATCCGCGAAGCTATTGTGGCGATGGAGCGTAATAATCAGAATAACTACTGGGAAGCGCTGGGTAAGGTGGAATGCCCGGATATGTGAATTTCGCACACCTCCGCGCTCAGGCCAGCAGCCGCTGACGTACGCTCGCACATCAGTAAATCACCTGCTTTTTCAAATTCCAATCAAAATTGAACCCATTCATCAGGATTGTGGATAAATTTCCCTCTACATTGTTTTCATTTCATCACATAGAAAATCTTATCTCATTGAAACAATACTTGTTTTTAATGCAGAAAAGGAAGCCCAACGGATGGGCATAAAAATGAGCGAATTTTGATATCACCACCCTCAAAAAAATGGTGAAGTCTGAACAAAGAATGTTCGAAAGGAGAGAGTAGAGATGGAAAGCGCAAATCTGGATTTAGAAGAAAATAAAGAAATTGCCAGTAAGTTCGAACGTGCATTAGGTATGGGAGCAACACTTGCAGAGCTGCATGGCATTACTCCGGATACCCTTGAAGGCGTTTATGCTTACGCTTATAACTTTTATGAAAAAGGAAGACTTGACGAAGCTGAACTCTTTTTTAAATTTCTCTGTATTTATGATTTCCAAAATTATAACTACTTAAAAGGATATGCCGCCGTTTGTCAGTTGAAGAAAGATTATCAAAAGGCATTCGACATGTATCATATCTGTTTAATGCTATCTCCCGATAACGATTTCTCTTTGGTTTATTATATGGGCCAATGCCAGATGGGCTTAAAAAACATTAAAATGGCCACTGAGTTATTTAATACAGTCGTAACCTACAGCCAAAATGAAAAAGTTAAAGAGATGGCTACTGCTTATCTTGAACTTTTGACAGCCAATACCGAAGAGGAAGTTCAAACAGAGTGAGTCGGCAAAATGAACATAAACGGAAAAAACGCTTCTTTTACGCCTGAAGAGTTAACCAGGAAATATCATGAGGAAGCCCCGGTTGATTTAAAAAATAACCATGGCGATAAAATAAATGAGAAGAATAACAATAAACACATTACTTACTTTCCCGTTGATGCCATTTTAGATGGGAATAAACATCTGCCATGAGTTAAATAAAAAAGAATTAATTACACCCGATGATAGCTTAAAAAGGAGGTGAATTATGTCGGCACCGATTACGGGACAAACGATCACATTTGAACAAATCAGCGAAACATTGCGTACACAGTATAGCGATGCGGAAAAAAGACTGCAGGACAGCAGCAAAACGCAAGTTGATCCCATGCGGCTTAATAAAAACCCGAAATCCCTTGATAATGATATTCGCGCTCGTCTTGAAAATAAACCGATGCTTGCTCCGCCTGCAATGCAGGTTTCAGATTCCGACAACGCCACTACAGCAAAGACGAACGATGCCCGCCTGACAATGATTTTGGGTAATCTAACAGGCATTGCCGATCAGGATATTACAACACGTTTGCATAATAACCTTGACAGCACCCTGCTTCGACACGAAATGGCACATAATAAGTTTCGTGAATTAAGTGACGCTTACTCATCGTCATTAGATTCCGCGCAAAAAGCCGACGACATCATGCATCAGGCCAATAATAATTACAATGCGGTCGATAAAAAGGTGCAATCGCTGGAGAAAAAAGTCAACACATTGAATCAAGAGCTCTCGCAACTGCAACCTGGCGATCCGCAATATAATAAAGTACTGACGCAAAAAAATGCGGCTGAAAAAACACTCACGCTGTCATTACAAAAAAAATCGTTAGCTGAGCAATCGTTAAATACAGCCATTATGGATGCTGATGCTGCGATCGGCCAAAGTATGGAAATTTTTGACGAAATTCAACAGCAAGAACAGATTAATAACTTCACCACCAATATTTGCCTGACGCAAGAAAACCAGAAAAACAGAAACGCGACAGCCACATTTATCCTTTTGATTACCTCAGTAATGGAAGTTATTGGTGATACCAATTGCGACTCTATTAAAAATCAATCTGAGGTAATGAAAGAGATTAACCATGTCAGGGAAAATAAACTCAATGAAACAGCGCGTAGCTATACTACATGGACAAAAGTTTTAAACATTATTAATGAGGTCGTTACTGTAGTTACATTTGCCGTAAGTGCAGCCTTAATTGTGATTGGTATTGTCGCAGCAGTTCCAAGTGCTGGGGCAAGCTTTGCTGGAGCGCTGGCACTAATTGGAGGAATCGCGGGGGCAGTAGTATTAGGTGTTGATATTATTTGTCAAATCACTCTGGGTACCACGGCTACCGGTTGGATTTTGGGAAAACTAACTGAAGGTCTTGCGGGTATTATTTCTAAATATGACCCCACACTACTCGCAATCTGCGCTCTTCTGGACGCCTTGGGTGTCCAACAAACGACTATTGATTTAGTACAAGATATTTACTCATCTGCAGCCGCTTCTATTGTTATGGTAACATTAATGATTGGTGCAACATTAATTTGTTCAGTAGCAATAAGTGAACTTGTAAAGGCACTCTCAAAAACTGCCGCCGAAGATATCACAAAAGAAATAACTGACAGTATAAAATCCACCGTGGAATCTATGATCAAGTCAGTATCAAAAAAAATCATGTCAGCATTAAATTTTCTCGGTGACAAAATAAAAGCATCATCACAATTTATAATGATATTTGCAAAAATAACTATTCTTCTTGAAAAAATTGCCTCGGGCGTTTGTACAATAATTACATCGAGCATGAATCAATACGCTGCCAGTAAGTCTGCAGATATCGAAATTCTACAACAAGATATAAGCAATCTATCAAAAACGCGCGAACAAATGCTTACAGTGATGCAAAGGATAGATAAAACCGTCGAACAAGAGGTAGCTCAGATGGTGCGTGTATTACAACACCGAACTGAAGCTTTGAAATTTGCTTCTCATTCTATCGTATAAGAGGATTCAAAAATGACCAATAATATTAGCAATATAAACAATACAGCTCATAATAAGAATCTCGATAAAACAACATTCGATGAACAACCTGCTTATGAAACAAGAGTATCACAAGCTAAAAAAATACTGCAAAGTTTTGCGCCAAATGATATTAAAGTTGATACAAATACTAAATTTATTAGTCTGATAGAGTCTGTCCGTGCTCTCTCTCCTGAATTACAATGTAAGGTACTAGATGGTCTTAATTATGCTAAGAATACACTACATAATATAAATCAAAATTCTGCCATAGCAACAAAATCATCCTGTCAGTCTACCGAGTCAATAGAGAAAACCATAACATTTAATATTCTCGATATGTTAGATAATTTGACGATGAGACAACAGAACATTATGGAGGCCTTTCTAAGAGTCTTTACATCAATGTACAATGCCTCTGCCAAGGCTGATGCTAGCATGAGCATCGTTTTTGAACAGCTTGTCCATCTTCAGAGTAGCGAAACAAAAAATGCTTCTTGGGCAAATTTTGCAGGTGCATTAGCAGGCTCAGCTATTAATGCTACGGGAGCTGTATTTATGGCAGGTGCAGAACTTGCGAAGCCCGCGGGAAAGATAGATGATATCGCAGAAAACCAGGAACAAAATACAGACAAACCAGATAGCCAAACTCGGATAAAATCAAAAGAAGATATGGCAAATGCGAAAGCCAGACTTGCCGAAATAGAAAATCAACAAAAAGATTTATCAAATAACAAGAATATTGAGGATAATGACAAACAAGAGCAATCAAGTAAGTTACAAAAAGAAAAAGAAAGTATCACTAATAAAATTAAAGACAAAGAAAAAATTAATAGTCACAATCTAAGATATGGTATTACCAGTTCTATTTCTCATACCAATAATCTATTTCAGTCTATTGCAAATCTATCTCAATACGGCGGAACAGTGGCAGCAGAACATACTCGTGCAGAAAAAGACTTGGCTGAGCAAGCTAAAAATGTTATGCATTCAGTTATGAGTAGCTATCTGGATCAAATTAATCGTGATGTTCAAGGAAGAGATCAAGCACTCAATTTATTACAGCAAATAATACAAACCATTATTGATACTGATAGTGCAATCGTTCAAGGCATTCGCTCATAAATTATTGCAATAATAGTTAGTTATATTTAAGGAGGAATGGCACATGATTAATAAAGATAATAATCTAAATATAGATATTTTACGTCAGCAGAATGCAAACATTCCTCTTAAAGAGGCATCCTCACAAAGTGAGGAGCCTCATCAACTGGAAAACAGCAAAAGCGAGGGTAATTTGTATAACAGCGCCAGTATGGATAATAATATTGGCGCTATGCTCAAGAAAGATGTTGAAAAACTATCAACTTTAGTCAGTGAACGTAGCCCGCGAAATGAAGACTGGAAATGCCAGCATGACATACAACTCAACTTCGTTAAAAACATGCTCAGAAATTTCCCAACTGAGAACCTGTCAGAGAAGGGATCTGCGCTCTTACACGAAAGTTATTCGCTGATAAAAAACGTTCTGCAGCTTACAGAAAATGTTAATACTATTGACGGAAAATTAAAGGATCCCGCTAAAATATTGACCTTGCATAACTCTGTGAGAAAAACCCTGGCTAACGTTGCTGACAACACAACCGGGTCAAGTGCAATGGCATCGACCAAAGGTACCTTAAATCACGCTATCGCTTCTTTAGATAGTTCTGCACCTGAAGTGAGAAGTTCAGCAACCAGCAGTACTTTAACGGCCAGTAGTTCAAACGAATTTAAAAGTGATAAATATATATGCAGTGATATTGCTGATTTGATGAGTGTGCTCGGTAGCGACTACCTCGAAATCTATGCAAATAGCGTTGAGATAATGAGCGCATACTGGCAGGACTTCAGTGAACATATCCAAAGCAATATGGGAAAGTGGACTCACTCTAATAAAAAAGGCGATGCGATAGTTTTTGATGTCAATGCATTTCAAAAGGCCTTGATGCATTTTTATTATATCGATAAATATCCTAATGGTGACTTTCATTATCACTACAATCCAGAGTATGTTTTATACCCTCCGGCACCTGCTGACAAAATTGGTGTTCCACTGGAAGAAGCAGAAAAATGGTGCGCCGCTTTAGGTCTTCCGGTAATTCCACCCGATCCCAAACACCGCACACCTTCTCCTATAGTCGAAGTTGAACCGCAAGGTAGCGGTCTGTATGTTATTATTCCCAACCCTCAGATTATTGACAGTATGAGTCAGTCTTCAGACTCAATGGTACACAGGGACGATAAAGGGAAGGAAAAAAATATATCTAAAGAATTCACCGGCTACGAAATAAGCACGGCTGAATACCAGGCATGGCTTGCGGGTTATAACAGCCAGGCAGAAAACATGAAAACCGACGTGCAGGTTATCACGACTAAATACAGTACAGCCAACTCCACCTACGATACAATTATCAAATTATTATCTTCAACCATTACTGCGTTGTTTGATTCAGCAAAAGATTATTTACGTTTCTGATTAAGTAACACCCACAATTATCGCCCACTATCTGGTCCCGAAAAATGGGACCAGTGTTTCATATTATTAAGCATCAGCTTTCATTCATTTCTTCATCACAATCTTACAAAATGAGCGTTTTTTGATAGAGCAATTCTGCCAATACTTTATTTTATATTGATCAAATTAATACTATGAATAGAGAAAACGGAAGGAGCGTTCTATGCAACTGCAACATGGAAAAAATAATACACAACAATATATATTTGGCGACTTTGTATTAAAAAACAATGGAATATTATTATTCAAAAACAAAGAATATCATATTCCCCCGAAAGAACTTGGCGTTATTATTCTATTGCTTAATGCTGACGGTGAAATTGTTAGCAAAGAAGAGATTATCGATAAGGTCTGGAGCGCGAGTGTTGCCAGTGATGAATCTCTAACACGATGTATTTATGCATTGCGCAAACTTTTGCATGAGAATAAACAGTGTAAGTATATCGAAACGGTCTATGGTCGTGGATACCGTTTTACTGTACCTATTGTGATTGTGACCGATAATGAACCGGTAAAGTCGACCACCACTCTTGCCGTTTTTCCCTTTCGTACTGAAGGTTCGATCAATGTTCTAAAACTCCATTACGAACTTGTCCAAGGCCTTTCTAAATATGCTTTTTGTGGTTTAGATATTTTACCCGCTTCGGTAACAAATGAGGCCAGTGATTTCTCCACTATCCATCAGTTTATCAATAAAACAGGTCCAGAATATTATATTATGGGTCAGGTCGTTCACTATGGTAAAAACTGGCGTTTATTTATTGAGTTAATTCATGCCAGAACACATAAATTGATTGATCATCAAAGTATTGATTTCAACCCCGACAATCCTCTTTCCGTATTATTATCACAAGTAATTAATATTCTTATTGAAAAAATACCCAATATTAATTTTAAATCTATTAATACACAACAAATGCCATCTCTGGATTCTGCTGTTATGTATATGAATGGCAGAATGGAAATGTATCGTTATACACCAGAGAGTTTGAAACGAGCATTAGTAATATTTAGAGATTGTGTGAGTACGCAACCGCAAAATACCTTGCCCTACTGTTGCCTGGCGGAATGCCATATATCATTAGCCCTCCTTGGACTCAGTGAACAAAAACAAGCAATAACTACGGCAGTAACCTCCATTGAAAAGGCTCTTGAAATTAACCCTTCAAATTCTCAGGCATTGGGTTTACTGGGTTTAATCAGTGGGCTAAAAGATGAACATTCAGTGTCTAATGTGCTATTTAAGCAAGCACATTTACTCAAACCTAATTCGCCAGACGTTTATTATTATCAGTCTCTGCTATGTTTTTTGAACGGTGACCTTGCAAGAGCATTTAATCTAATAGAAAAAAGTATTGCTCTTGAACCCAATAAAATGGGTATAAGCATTCTTAAATTAATTATACTTTATTACACATCCCCCCTCGATAACGCGATATCTTTTGCATTAAATCTTAACAGTCAAAACACCTGTAATAATCCAATTATTACCTCTATTCTGGCTATGTTCATGGCACTGAAAGGACATAATGACAAAGCCAAAAGTTTATTGCTTAAACTTGAGCCTGAACATGGTCTTGATTACACCTGTGTTAACTCGCTTTATACGAAATTTCTGATCTATGGCGCATCTATAAAAAATGACATTATGAAGTTACTGGCAAATATTAACACCAACAAAATCAATGGTGTTATTTTGCCGTTGATTTACACTGTTTATGGTAAGAAAGAATATGAAAAGCGCTGGCAACAATTAATTAAAGAGAATGATTTATGGTCAAATGTTTTGCTTCATGACCCCCGTTTGCTCAGTGTGAAAAATGAATTTAATACTATTGGTTTGATGCGTACTTCTGCGTAATAACGAATATAAATTGCCCTGCTGATGCAGGGCAATTTAGTGATTACTTCGTTAATAATACTCTACGCACAAGCCAGAGGACTTTCCTGTTCCAAGCTCTGATATACCAGTTTCAGGATTAAATTTCTCGTGTACTCCCATGAGCTGAGTGCTTGTCCAATAATCCGTACCGCTAAAAGCGTTCCCATAAGTTTTTAAATTACCATATTCGCCCCACAACGTACCTACTTTTCGCGGTACTACCCCACCGCTTGGCCGCTGCGCTAATTCTAAAGATGACGGCATTTGACCATAACTACATGAAGTATTTATGATATCCCAGGTATTACTACTGGTAGCACCTAAACTAGTAAACCATTTTTTAATCTTGAATTTAAATACAACATCATTCCCTTTACCATTCTTGGGTTTCCCGGTAATAGTGACTTCACTTCTTATCAGCACAGATAATGTTACTTCTCCATTACTGTCAACATTAATTCCATAAATCCCAGCCGTCCAATTATAATCCGTATTTTTCATATTATGGGTTAGTAACAGCGTGAATTTTGCACCATCAAACCCTGTTTCTGGAAAACCATCTGCCGCCCTGAATTTTGCACCATTAACACTCAGCGACTCGACTTCCACAAAAGGAAGGATGGTATAAGACGGTTGCCCGTTTACATACCAACCATTAATATGTAGATATGAGTTTAAGTTTTCTCCTTCTTTGTAGGCCCTATAGGTACGCTCATATCTGCCTTCAGCCACAGACACCCATTTAGCCCCCTCTTTCTTTTCCACATTTTGTAAGAACACCGCATCCTCTGTCAGCAATTCCAGACCGTTATCAACCGGATTACCAAAATCATCAACTAATAAAACACTGACAGGTAAATCCGCTCCAGCAACCAATAAAACTTCGCGTATACGAAGCTGTGAGCGCTGCATACTTACTTCACCAGGTTTAATCATGTAGCTATTTGAATAATTGGCATCGCTCCAACCAGACATCTTCAGTTGCGCATTCAAATTCGCTTCCGCAAAATGCGCCATATACTGTTTTTGATATTGCCCATTGCCGTTGTAAACCCAATTATTGCCCTGGATAGGATCCGCATTCCTGACTTGTACGTTTTCCTCATTAAGCTGAAAAACACCATCAGTAATAAAGTTACCCTGGGCATCTTTAAGAACAACGGTCACCGTTATGCTATCCCCAGCGATATATATCGTTTTGTCCGCGACAATCGTTGATTGAGTTTTTGCCGCTGCACCTGGTTGTATCCCGTATAGCGAGGACTTAATCTCCTCTGCCCATGTTTTTAATTTCAGACTGGCAACCAGATTTTCCTCGGCAACCCATGCTGTCCAGACAATGGTATATTCACCATTATTCTGCTCGACCCACCGCATAGCATCGTGAGTTGCGCCGCCTACCGCGAAACTATCAATATAAGACTCGATGACTTCTGATGTCAGCCCTAAAGCAGGGTTACCAAACTCATCCCGCAACGTTATTGTGACGGTTAATGGCTCCCCGGCGATATATGCCGATTTATCTGTCCTGATAGCAGAATTTGCCTGCACCGGAGCACCGCTGTGGATGGAATAACTCTCTGATTGTTTACTGCTGCCCCATTCAGACAACTTCAGCGTCGCGTGGTGAGAGTCTCCCGCCATTTGCGCCGACCATGTAGCAGTATAAACACCGGCGGTTTCAGACCATCCTCCTGAACGTACGGCTCCTTCTACTGTTACGTTATCACCAGACAATAAGGACTCGCCCCCTTCAACCAGGTTACCGTGCGCGTCTTTCAGCGTCACAGCGACGGTTATAGTGTCACCTGCGGTGTAGGCGTTTTTATCCGTAGCGATAGTTGATGTGGCTTGCGCCGGAGAACCGGACTGTATGTCATAGCGATCTGACGTTACGCCATCACTCCACGTCTGCAATTGCAGGTTGGCGTGCTGATTGGTACTGGCAATCGTCGCCATTCGGGTTGTGGTATACACGCCACCTGATTCAACCCAGCTTCCCATTTCTGACGGGTCAGTGCCAGCCACCGTCAGCACACCATCAGCGGCTAACTGTGAAGCTGCACCGGTTACCAGATTATCGAACGCATCCCGGAGCGTTACCGTGATGGTGATTGTCTCTCCAACCGTATAGTTCGACTTATTTGTTTCAACGGTTGAAGTGAGCTGCGATGCGTCACCTGGTATAAAGGTGACGTTCTGGCTCAGGCTGCTGTTGTTGATGCTGGCGGTGACTGTACTGGTGCCCGCCGTCTGACTGGTGACAATGATCTCCACCGTGCCATCCGGCTGCGTGGTGACCGTCGGAGCAACCGTTGCGCTGTTGCCTGCCGTCACGCTGACCGTCTGCCCGGCAAGCGTATTACCGTTAGCATCGGTGACCTTCACCTGCAGCGTATTCGCCGTCGAACCGTCTGCCACCGCGTTATCCCGGATGACCTCCAGTTCAGCGATCTTCGCCGTGCTGACATCGGCGATAAATGTCACGTTCTGACTCTGACTACTGCTGTTGATGGTTGCAGTGACTGCACTGACTCCCGCCGTCTGGCTGGTGACACTGATTTCCACCGTGCCGTCCGGCTCGGTGATCACCGTTGGGGCAGTCGTTACGCCGTTGTCCGCCAACACGCTGACCGTCTGGCCGCCAAGCGCATTACCGAACGCATCCGTCCCCCTCACCCGCAGCATGTTCGCCGTCGAACCGTCTGCCACTGAGCCGTCCTTAATGACCACCAGATCAGCGATCTGCGCCGTCCTGACATCCGCGACAAACATCACGTTCCGGCTCAGGCTGCTGTTGTTGATGGTTGCAGTGACTGTACTGATCCCCGCCGTCTGGCTGGTGGCAGAGATCTCCACCGTGCCGTCCGGCCCTGTGATGACAGTCGGAGTGACCGTTGCGCCGTTACCTGCCATCACGCTGACCGTCTGTCCATTCAGCGCATTCCCGAACGCATCGGTGACCTTCACCTGCAGCGTATTCGCCGTCGCGCCGTCTGCCACTGAGCCGTCCTTAATAACCACCAGGTCCGCTATCTTCGCCGTCCTGACATCGGCGACAAACGTCACGTTCTGGCTCAGGCTGCTGTTGTTGATGCTGGCAGTGACTGTACTGGTTCCGGCGGTCTGACTGGTGACACTGATTTCCACCGTGCCGTCCGGCTGAGTGGTGACCGTCGGGGCAACCGTTGCGCCGTTATCCGCCAACACGCTGACCGTCTGCCCGCCCAACGTATTACCGAATGCATCGGTCACCCTCGCCCGCAGCGTGTTCGCCGTCGAACCGTCCGCCTCTGAACCATCCTTAATGACCACCAGATCAGCGATCTTCGCCGTGCTGACATCGGCGATAAATGTCACGTTCTGACTCTGACTACTGCTGTTGATGGTTGCAGTGACTGCACTGACTCCCGCCGTCTGGCTGGTGACACTGATTTCCACCGTGCCGTCCGGCTCGGTGATCACCGTTGGGGCAGTCGTTACGCCGTTGTCCGCCAACACGCTGACCGTCTGGCCGCCAAGCGCATTACCGAACGCATCCGTCCCCCTCACCCGCAGCATGTTCGCCGTCGAACCGTCTGCCACTGAGCCGTCCTTAATGACCACCAGATCAGCGATCTGCGCCGTCCTGACATCCGCGACAAACATCACGTTCCGGCTCAGGCTGCTGTTGTTGATGGTTGCAGTGACTGTACTGATCCCCGCCGTCTGGCTGGTGGCAGAGATCTCCACCGTGCCGTCCGGCCCTGTGATGACAGTCGGAGTGACCGTTGCGCCGTTACCTGCCATCACGCTGACCGTCTGTCCATTCAGCGCATTCCCGAACGCATCGGTGACCTTCACCTGCAGCGTATTCGCCGTCGCGCCGTCTGCCACTGAGCCGTCCTTAATAACCACCAGGTCCGCTATCTTCGCCGTCCTGACATCGGCGACAAACGTCACGTTCTGGCTCAGGCTGCTGTTGTTGATGCTGGCAGTGACTGTACTGGTTCCGGCGGTCTGACTGGTGACACTGATTTCCACCGTGCCGTCCGGCTGAGTGGTGACCGTCGGGGCAACCGTTGCGCCGTTATCCGCCAACACGCTGACCGTCTGCCCGCCCAACGTATTACCGAATGCATCGGTCACCCTCGCCCGCAGCGTGTTCGCCGTCGAACCGTCCGCCTCTGAACCATCCTTAATGACCACCAGGTCCGCGATCTGCGCCGTGCTGGCATCGGCGATAAATGTCACATCCCGGCTCTGACTGCTGCTGTTGATGGTTGCGGTGACTGTACTGATCCCCGCCGTCTGACTGGTGACACTGATCTCCACCGTGCCGTCCGGCTGCGTGGTGACCGTCGGAGCAGTCGTGGCACCGTTGCCTGCCATCACGCTGACCGTCTGTCCGGCAAGCGCATTACCGAACGCATCGGTGACCCTCGCCCGCAGCATATTCGCCATTGCACCGTCTGCCACTGAGTCGTCCTTAATGACCACCAGATCCGCGATCTTCGCCGTCCTGACATCGGCGATAAATGTCACGTTCTGACTCTGAGTACTGCTGTTGATGGTTGCAGTGACTGCACTGACTCCCGCCGTCTGGCTGGTGATACTGATCTCCAACGTCCCGTCCGGCTCTGTGATGACCGTCGGGGCTGTCGTTGCGCCGTTATCCGCCAACACGCTGACCGTCTGCCCATTCAGCGCATTCCCGAACGCATCGGTCACCCTCACCTGCAGCGTATTCGCCGTCGAACCGTCCGCCACCGAGTTATCCCGGGTGACTACCAGATCAGCGATCTTCGCCGTCCTGACATCGGCGACAAACGTCACGTTCCGGCTCTGGCTGCTGTTGTTGATGCTGGCGGTGACCGCACTGGTTCCGGCCGTCTGGCTGGTGACTGAGATCTCCACCGTGCCGTCCGGCTGCGTGGTGACCACCGGAGCAACCGTTGCGCCGTTGCCTGCCGTCACGCTGACCGTCTGCCCGGCAAGTGCATTCCCGAACGCATCGGTGACCTTCACCCGCAGCGTATTCGCCGTCGAACCATCAGCCACTGAGCCGTCCTGCGTCACCACCAGCTCCGCGATCTGCGCCGTGCTAACATCAGCAATAAAGTTCACCGTTTTACTATCGCTGCTTTGATTGATCTTAGCCTCAACAGTGCTGGCATCCGCTACGGTACTGCTCAGATCAACCTCTGCCATGCCATGCGCATCCGTCCTGATATCTGCGCTCTGCCCTGCATTGGCAAATACAGCCGCCCCCTTCGTCACCGTAAAGGTGACGGTCTGCTCCGGCAGCACATTGCCAAACTGATCTTCCACCCGGACATTCACCGTATGTCGATCGCTGCCATTCGCCAGCACATCCGGGTTACCCGTTGTCACTTGCATCGCGACAATTTGTGCGCTGGCGGCATCGCCACTAATACTGTAATCATTTGAAGTCAGAGCGTTCGCCCAGCCGGACATCTGTAGCTGTGCTTTTAAACCGGTGCCAGGGAGTAAGGCGGTATACGTTGCGGTATAAATTCCTTTTTGATCTTCATTCCAGGCGATGCTTTCCGCTTTTGTATTTGGCAGCTGGATAGCCAGGTTGATAGCGTCTCGTTGCCCCCCGACCAGGTTTTCATAGCTATCCTTGAGTGTTACCGTAACTTTTATCGCGCCGCCCGCGGTGTAGGTCGTTTTGTCGGTAACGATGGAGGAATAAGCCAACACAGCTCCGCTTTCGCGGATGGCATACGCATCGGATTGCTGCGCGCTACTCCATGTCGATAGTTTCAGCGTGGCGTAATGGCGATCGCCAGCAATCTTCGCGGTTCGGGTGGTGGTGTAAACGCCATCAGACTCTTCGCTCCAGTTACCCGTTTCATTTTTATCTGTACCGCTCACCTCGACCACACCGCTACCCGCCAGCAGCGAAGCCATCCCTTTCACCAGGTTTTTCTGCTCATCCATAAGGGTAACTGACACTTTTATCTTGCCACCCGCGGTGTATGACACATCGTCTGTCTTGATGGTGGAGGTCAGCTGAGAGATATCGCCAGTAATAAAGCTCACTTCCACAGACTGACTACTGCCATTGGTCTCGGCCTTGATAAGACTGTTTACCGCCTGGTCACTGGCAAGGTTAACGCTGGCAATCCCGTCTTTATCTGTCGTCACAATACCGCCATTTGGATCGGCAAAAACCGCCGCACCATTCACGACCGTGAAGGTAACATTTTGTCCCTGCAGCAAATTTTGATGCACATCCCTGACCGTCACAGCGACGGTATTGTGATCGCGTCTGGCAACTGCGTTATTCGCGGTGATCTGCATCGCAGCGATTTTGGCGGTATCTTTATCACCCGCAATACTGAACGCATCCGAATGTTTGGTTTGCCAGCCGGGCATCGTCAGCTGGGCCGTTAATTTGTCGCCAATGAGATGGGCCGTATAGCTTGCTTTGTAAATTCCCTCACTTTCTTCCGTCCAGGCACTCACGGCATCAGCCTTCGTGTTGTCAACTTTAACGGTTTGTTTGAGAAGTTCTTTTCGTCCGGTAACCCCGTTGCCGTTATCATCTCTCAGGGTCACTTTAACGACTATCGGCTTACCCGCGACGTAATTATCCTGGTCTGTCTCAATCGTGGAGTCAGCGCGGGATGCTGTATTCGCCACGATAGCAATCAGCGCTGGCGTCTTAGCGATATCATCGCCGTTAAATTGCGGCATCAGCGATAACGCGCCAGACGTCTTCCCGGCGGTAACTATTTGGGTATAGGTTCCGTTACCGTTGTCTTTCCATTCGCTTAAGGCGAAATCCTGCAAACCTTTTGCCTGTGTTTTTAACGTCATACCGGGGATCGGCTTGCCGCTGGAATCTCGCGCGGTATAGGTCAGCGTTGAGGTTGATTTTCCATCAGCAAGCAGGATTTGCAGATCGACAGAAAGCGTTGAATCGGCGAGGCTTAATGTGGGTTTTTCCACGACCACCATACTTTCTTCACGCCGGGAGAAATTTCCTTTCGAATCTTCCGCTGTAACCGCTATCGGGTAAGTGTTGTCGGTTTCAGGCATTGCCGTGAATCGGTAGGGAGGAATAGTGACCTGAATATCCTTGCCGGAAACTGCTACTTTTCCGCCCGCTGATTGCAGGGAGGCGGCTTCAATGTCATAACCTTTCAGCGCATATTTGGTTTGTAAGGAAGAAACCAGCGATTTAACCTCGCCCGGCTTGCCTTTCAACGGATCGGTCAGCGTCAGCCGCACCAGCTCTTTCTTGCGATATTCAAGGACAATATTGTTATTACGATCGACCAGGTCATAGCGACTGCCCACAAGGCTGCGTCGTGCTGCAACTTCAGCCGGATCGAGCTGTTTTTGCAGTGAATGACCGAGTTGCAACGTCAACTCCATACCAATTCGGGTGTCGTTTTCTCCCTGTTTGCCCTGCCGTTGCTCGGCACTAAAGGAGATCAGGGGAACGGGGGTGTAACTCAAACCTGCGGTAATCGCGTGAGGATCATTTTGTCGCTCGTCTTTACCAAACAGCGCCACTTCATCGCCATAATATTGTTCATAGACCAGCTTGCCGCCCAGCTGCGGCCAGGCCGGTAACCAGCCTTCGGCGCGAAGATCCCACCCGTTCGCCGGACGTGCTTCATAGTCATTGTCGAGTTCCGGTGCACTACGCCAGTTACTGAGGCGCAGATAACCGTTGCCGCTCAGTTTCAGGTAATCGCGCCAGTATTCAACGCCCATCCCGGTTCGGGTGTGATAGCGGGTCAGGTCATGATCGATAAACATATTGACGCCAGACATCCAGCTCGGTGTGAAATAACGCCAGCCGATACCGTGGTTGGTTTGAGCGCGATCATCCGTACGGTGAAGTGTGTGCTGGCTGAAGACCAGGTTATCCGGCGTTTCGTACCAGGGATGGAGAAATTCAAATGACGAGCTTTTAAGGCTGAAATCTTCATCCACACCAAGAGATACCCGGGCAGTTCCCCAACGACTGAGCCAGTCCGTTGCCTGCGCAGATACAGAAGAAGCCACCCAGCCACGCGCCATACTCGCCGCCTGTTCGCTGTCCATATCGCGAGCTAAAAGTGTTCCGCTTTGCTGCGCCATTTCCGCGACCTGCATTTGCGGATCTTTGCCGTCGCGCTCCATCTGCATTGCTTTCAGGTTGCGCGCTTCAGGGCTATTACTGTTAATGAGGGGCACATCTATTTCATCGCCCTGACGCACATTGTCAAAGCCCCGCGCAAAGGTACGGAACTGGTTCAGGCGACGTAATTCATCAACGGTGATACCAAAGCGTGCCGCGACCGTTGGTGGCGATTCCAACGCACCCAGGGTATATGGAATAGTTTTAACGTTCGGCAGGATCAGTGACGCGGCAGTATCCGAATGCGCAGGATTAATATGCGTAGGGGCAGCAGCCATAACAGGGAAAATAGTTTGTGTTATTAGGCAAATACCGGCGGTCAGACGACGTAAACGATCCCCCAATCCACATATGGTGTTATCGCCCCGACGATCGCCGTTCCCATGCGCTTTCCCTGCCATTTGTCATCCCTGTTGCTATGCGTTCAGATTAAATGACCTTTCTTTAACATGAGAGAAAATGATGATTCATGATTAGCAAATGATGAATACAGGCGGAATAATGGAAATAACAACAAGATAAGAACAATACCTGATCAAGGGTTATCAGGGGGAAGAACAGGAGAGCTTTCCCGCCAGAGCAATAACCCTCCTGTAAATACGTTACTTCATTTTCACCTTTGCGGTGACCAATAACGCCGTCAGCAACATCAATGTGCCGGACAACATCAACGGCGAAGTCAGACCAATATTATCCAGCGCATAACCGCCGATTGCCGCGCCACAGGTATTAGCAAGCTGAATAACCGCCACCTGAATAGACCCGGCTTTTTCTGCCTGATCGGCCAGTGAGCGGGTGATCCACGTTGACCAGCCGACAGGAACCAATGCAAAAGTTAGCCCCCAGATAATCGCCACGCCGGTAGCAACGATTTTATCGCTTCCCCACAACGTCAGCACCAACGCACTCACAGCCAGTATTAACGGCGCGCCTGCTAAGGCCAGTTTTACCGAACGTTTAAGAATGAACGACGAAAGCGACGTACCAATAAAGCTGGCGATACCAAAACTCAACAGCACCAGCGTTAAGCCATCCACGCCGAATCCCGCCAGGTTCATATACACCGGGCGAATATATGTGAAGAAAGCAAACTGCCCGGCGAAAGACATGAAGATGGCGATCATCCCTGCCATCACACCCGGACGTTGTAATAAGCGGAAAGTATTTTGTTTCTGATGCGAGGGTTCGCCTGGCAGCGAGGGCAATGATTTGATAATCCAGAAAATACACAGCACGCCCATCACCGCCGCCGCATTAAAGACATTGCGCCAACCGATAAGCTCGCCTAAAAAACTGCC
>OLRM01000796.1_pt1 | contig 16467 bp, 14 predicted proteins | sample 1643211 | NCBI WGS metagenome assembly OLRM01 (sample SAMEA3136690, study PRJEB25190) | human gut metagenome | biome: human gut; feature: human-associated habitat; material: faeces | place: Austria | collected 2013
GCGCGCTGCCGGGCTTATCCTGCGAGGGGCCTTCGCCTTTGGACATGGCTCGGAAGAGGGCCGTCCCTCCCATGCCGACAAGCGCGATGAGGACGAGCGCCGCGGCGATTCCTGCGAAGCGCGTGCGCGAATTGCGCGGGGTCCGGCTGGAGTGCGGGGTCCGGTCGGAGCGCGGGGTCCGGCTGGAGCGCGGGACCTGGCCGCGGCGCGAGGCTTGACGGGAGCCTGTCGCTCGATTGGGGTGCGGCGCTCGGCGCATGTGCGGTTTGGCAGGGGCCTGCGGATGATGTGCGACCTGGGGGCGAGCCACGCCCTGTTGACGAGCGGGTTGCTGCGGACGGCGCGCGCCCTGCGGGCGGGTTGCGTGTCGGTTGCGATCACTGGGGTTCACGTCGGCCTCCTGCGGACGATGGGCGTCATGGCGTCGAGTGTAACGCGAAAACGCTCCGAGAATAGGAGCGTTTTTTGCAAGTCGTCTTATGAAATTGTCACGCAGTTGTTGGTGGCGGAGCTTTTTCGTACTGATTTTGAGAAACCCGGAGTATGGGAGGTCTTGCGAACAACAAAACCGCAGGTTGCGGCAAGGCGCAAAGAGTACGTATTCGGCAAATCGGGAAAACAGTACGAAAAAGCTCGACCTTTCAGCGGGGTCACCGCGCCGACGCAGTACGACCCTACTTGAGGAACATGTTCTTGAGGTTAAACTCTGCCTGCACGGTGCGCAGCATGAGGTCCGTGTCGTCGAGGCCCAGGTGCAGCTCGTTCTCGTCGGCGGCAAGCGTCCCGCGGCGACGTGCCCAGTTCTGCAAGCTCGCCGGCGCGCTCTCACGCGGGAGGGTGCGGACCTCGCCGTCGACGGAGCGGCAGATGTGGCGCGAGTCGATGACGATGATCTTGCCCGCGCGGCGCGCCTCAGCGTAACCGGGCAGGTGCAGCATGAACCAGCTGTCCTCGAAGGCTGCGTTGTGCGCCATGATGGGGTAGCGCTTCATGAGCTTGAGCAGCTCCTTCTGCAGCTTCACGTCCTCGCGGAAGGGCGTCTTGCCGTCGAGGTCGGACCACTGGATATGGTGGATGTCGGCCAGCGGCACGCCCGTCTCGCGGTACATATCGGGGATGCCGCAGTAGAACGCCTGCGGGTCGTGCGGCACGGCGTCGCTGGTGAGCTCCATGATCTCCCAGCCCACGTTGATGATGTAGCCGCGCTCGGGTGCGCGCCCGGTGGTCTCGATGTCGATGCCGAGCACCGTGCCCTTGATGGGCTTGCGCACGTAGGCGACGGAGTAGGCGTCGCGGTCGCCGCGGACCTCGCGAGCAACGGCGCTGGCGGCACGGCCCTGCATCTTGCCGATGCCGGCGCACAGGTCGGCGTCCGTTAGGTTGCGCGCGAGCAGCGGGCTCGAGAGGTTGCGCAGGCGCGCCTCGCCGATCTGATCGCAGAGCTCGCGGTTCTGATCGGCCAGCGTGAGGACAACGCCGAAATCGAAGCCGGGTTCCTCGTTTGTGCGCCATTCGTCGAGCAGCGCCTTCATGGCCTCCTCGCCGCGCTGGCGTTCGGATTCCATGGCGTCGTAGTCGCCGTAGATGAACATGGGGATGAAGGGCTGCATCGAGTATTCGAGTGCCTGCTGTGCGTTCATGGGAAGAGCTCCTATCGTGAAGAAAGCGGCCGCGCGGCGGTGCTCGTCGGAGTATTTTGGCGGGCCCGGGCGCGGTCTAAGATCGTTCGAACACGAGTATAGAGGGTCTCGGCGGGGCTGAAGTGTTTGAGGTGTGAAACTTATTTAGTGACAATTCGGATGCGGCCAACGTGGCCGAGACGATATCCATCGGAACAAACTAGTTCCCGATCGCCGAGCGGCGGATCCAGATCTGCATATGTGTCGCTCGACTGCGGAAGGCCGTGGCCGGGCGGCTTTTTGTTGTCTGGAAGGACTGCTGTTCGTTACGAGTTATCCAAAGGAAACTTCTAGTATACTGGTTTACTCGCATATCGTGCGTTTGCCAAGTGGTGCGCGGGGTATGTAAACAGCTACGCCTCGGGGCGCTGGGCCCCGCTGGATGTTTCCGTTGAGGAGAGTCGGCCGTGGATCTGCTGCTGCATTTCATAGAGCATGCGCTCGAGGACACCCTTGTGCTCGTGCCGTTCCTGTTCGTGACCTATATTGCGCTCGAGGCGCTCGAACATGCCGCGGGCGCCCGTGCGAACGCGGTGGTTCGCCGCGCGGGCGCTGCCGGACCGGTTGCCGGCGCGCTGCTGGGCGTGGTCCCGCAGTGTGGCTTTTCGGCCATGGCGGCCACGCTCTATGCCGGTCGCGTGGTGACGCTCGGCACGCTCGTGGCGGTGTTTCTCTCCACGTCCGATGAGATGCTGCCCATGTTGGTGGCCGAGCGGGTCGACGCGGGGCTGCTGTTCCGTGTGCTGGGGTTGAAGGTGCTGGTCGCTCTCATCACGGGCGTGCTTGCCGACCTCGCCATCCGCGCGCTGCGCAAAAACGCCCGCGTGCACGCGTTCTTGCGTCGCACGGTGTTCTCGGTGCGTCGCGACGGCATGGAGGCCGACGTGGTTGATCAGATGGCCGAGGGTGGGGAGACCGCCGAGCACATTTGCCGTCTGTGCGAACAGGATCATTGCGGCTGCGGCCACGATCATGCGCATGTGCATGAAGGCGAGCACGGCCATGCGCACGGCCATGAGGATGCCGACGGTCGCGTGGCGGGTTGCGACCATGATCACGGTCACGGCCACAGCCACGGCCACGGCCACGGCCACGGCCACGGCCATGGCCACGACCACGACCACAGCCACGCCGGCGGGCGCTTCGGAATCGTCGGGTCGATCTTGATGAGCGCCGTCTCGCACACCGTGCAGGTGAGTCTCTTCATTTTCCTGGTGACGTTCGCGCTAGTGCTCGTTCTGGAAACGGTGGGTGAGGATGCCTTGGCCGCGTTCCTCTCGGGCAACCAGCTACTCGCGGTGTTCGCCTCGGCGCTGGTGGGCCTGGTGCCCAACTGCTCGGCGAGCGTGGTCATCACGCAGCTCTACCTGGAGGGCGTGCTGGGCTTCGCGCCGCTCATGGCCGGCCTGCTCACGTCTGCCGGCGTGGGGTACCTGGTGCTATTCCGCACCAACCGCCACCCGCGCGAGAACGCCGTGATCGTGGTTGGGCTGTTCTTGGTTGCATGCGTTTGGGGTCTAGTGTTCGCAGCGCTTGGGATGTAAGGCGCCGTCTGGTGCGTTTGTAAGGGGGCCTCGGTGCCAGAGCGGTACCGAGGTCTCTTTGCGTTTGAGGCGGGCGTGAAGGGGGGTGCGGTTAGCTGTCGAGAGCCTCGCGCAGGAGCTGGGTGAGGTTGCGCTGGAAGCGCTCGCGGTCGTCGTCGGTGAAGGCGGCCGGCCCCTGTGTGCGTCCGCCCGCGCGGCGGACCTTCTTCTCCTCGTGGCGGATGAACAGCTGCATATCGATGGTGGCCTTGTTGTAGACGTGCCCGCGCACGCCGATGGCGGCGGCTCCGCGGCCGAGCACCATGCTGGCAAGGCCGATGTCCTGCGTGACCACCACGTCGCCGGGTTCCAGGCGCTCGATGATGGCAAAGTCCGCGCTGTCGGCGCCGCATGAGACATCGAGGGTCTCGACCCAGAATCCCGGGTGCGTCGCGTCGCGCCCGCGAGCGTGTTCGGCGTCGCGCGGGTCGTCGCGGCGGATGCGCCGGGCGAGGTTTTGCGTGGAGTTCCCGGCGATGAGCACGGGGATGCGCGCCGATCGCGCGCAGGCGAGCGCCTCGCGTGTGACCGGGCACGCGTCGGCGTCGATGATGAGGGTGGGCATGGGGGAGATCCTAACATTATGAAGCGGTAAATGATCAAAACCTGATTCCACCTGTATCATAATCTGCCGCGTGGGGTCCGTGTGGGGTACAACATCGAGGACAACGGCATCAGAATCCATCGCATGGACGACGCGGTGTGTCAAATGTACGACTTTGCCCAGGGGCGCTGGGTCCACAGCACGGAGATCATGGACATGTTTATCGGCGAGCTGTGGGCCGACGAGGTGAGTGAAGTCGAGACAAACAGCGTCACTCCGCGTGTCTCAGCAGAATCCATTCCCTGCGATAATGGTGCCGATTCGTCCGGACAAAAATCGATGCCGGCGGCTAAGGGTGCGAGTCAAAGCTTGCATAGGGACCCTGAGTGCCGCCGCATAACGGGGAAGGGTGGAGGGATGGAAATGGGTGCGAGAAGAAGCGGGTCGCGCATTTTCATCGTCATGCTCGCAATACTTGCGTTCACGCTAATCGTCGTTGGTGCGGTGCTTATCGCGATGGGGCGCCTTTGCATCACATCTTCGCATCGCCCCGTCGACCGGTACGGAGGGGGCCTCTGGGGCGGGCGAGGCCGGCCTCTCCGCCGACCTCGCTGCCATGGTTGATGCCGACTCCGACGGCATCGCCGACAACGACGATGTCCTCGCCGCTGCCCTCGTCTACATCCAGACCCGCCCGCACTACAAGAGCGTCTATTACCCTTCAGGTTATCCCGATGACGAACACGGCGTCTGCACCGATGTGGTTGCCATCGCGTGCCGGGAGGCGGGTTACGACCTTCAGGCACTCGTCGCGGCCGATGTTGCGCGGCGTCCAGAGGCCTATGCGATCGAGATTCCGGATCCGGCGATCGATTTCCGTCGCACGCCCAATCTCAAGGTCTTTTTCGATGCTCATGCGCAGCGCCTCACGTCCGACGCGCGCAACATTTCTGAATGGCGCGGTGGGGACATTGTCTTGTATGAGGGGCACATTGGGATCGTCTCCGACCGTCGCAACGAACACGGCGTTCCGTATCTCATTCATCATTCCGGGCCGTTTCAGTTGCGCTATGAGGAGGACAAGCTGCAAAGCTATGGACACATCGTCGGGCATTATCGCTTGGATCCCACATGCCTCGCGCTGCTGTCACAGGGCGCAGATTCGCATGATTCCGCTACCTGACTTGGGCAGCTCTTCAAAGGTGGCGCCACAATGAAAATCAAGGGCCTCATATTCTTCGACATCGATGGGACGCTCGCGCGCGGCGTCATTTCGGCCCGCTATCGCGCGTGCGCGGCTATCGCATCCCGTAGCCAAGCGGCGCAGCCGGCGACGTTGCCATCGTAATAGGCGGTGAAACGCTCATCTGCGACGTACATCTCCGCGAGACCCCTGTGCGCTTCGGGCGTGTAGAAGTTCCAGGTGAATCCGAGCCACTCTCGGTGGAGGCGATAGATGCGTTCTCCCTCGTCGCCCGTGGGATCGGCATTCGCACTTACGGCCGCTTCGAGCGATTCGTTGATCGTACGCCCCAGCTCCTGGAAGCGCTCGAACTCGCTCTCGCTCAGGTTGAGCATCTTGCGGTTTGCCTCGTCCGCGGCGGTGTTGCCCCAGCGCTCGCGCACCTCGGCGCCGTGCTTGCGCTCGTTTTGCTCCACGAGGTCGCGCTTCATGCCCTCGAACTTCGCCTTATCGTCCATGGGGACTCCCTTCTCGATGTGCTCGATTGAGCGTTCGACGGTGCGGATGAGGGTATCGAGTCGCTCTCGTTCGGCCCTGAGCGTTCCAAGATGGCGCGCGAGCGTTCGCCGGCGCTCCTCTTCCGTTGCGCTCAGGGCGCTTGGAATCTCCGCCACGCTCATTCCCATGTGGCGCAAGAGCAGGATTTCCTGCAAGCGGTCGAGGTCCGCAGGGGTGTAGCGGCGATATCCGTTGGCTGTTCGCGCGGGTACGAGCAGTCCCGTCTCTTCGTAATATCTGAGCGTTCGGGTTGAGACCCCCACGATGTCGGAGACCTCTCCGATGCCATAAGCTATGTTCGCGCTCACATGCCCCTCCCGTTCCGTTTCGCCCGTAGGATAAACCTTTACGTAGCGTGAAGGTCAAGGGGTAGTTTTTGGGAGTTCAGGTAGACAAAACCGCCCGGGCTTTTTGCAGGTGCCCGGGCGGCGAGTATCGGTGTTGGATTGAGGACGATGCGCAAACGGGGCGCGTCGCGAACGCCGCTAGCGTGAGATCTTTCCAAAGGTGAACGCACGGGCGAGCAGCACGCCGCCCAGCACCGCGAGCGCGATGCCAGAGAAGACGATCATCAGGTCGACCGATTCGAGCGGGAACATGAACACGGCGATGCCCGCGACAATCGACAATACGCCGGAGAGAATGGAGAGACCGCGGTTGTGCACCATGCCCGTCTCGACGAGGGTTACCACGCCCTCGATAATCCAGCCGAATCCGATTGCGATGGCTGCGAGCGTCGCGAGGGCCGCAGCGGATGCGGTCTGGTTCTTGAGCATGATGATGCCGCAGAAGAGCAGCAAGAGGCTGGAGAGGATGTTGAGCGCGCGCCAGCCCGCAGGCATGAAGGGCGTGCCCACGGCCACACCGATGCGCACGACGCTTGCGATAATGAAGTATGCTCCGAGGATGACAGCGAGCACCACGAGTGTCTTCACGGGCCAGATGAGCAGGGCGGCGCCGCCGATGAGTCCGACTACTCCGGTTACGCCGTATAGGAACCTGATCGCCTTGATACCACGGTCGATCATCCCAAACTCGTCAAAGCAGAAGGGATCGATGTGCCGTTCGCCCTCGTCGTCGATGAATTCTCTCATGGCCACTCCAATCGACAGAAGTTAGATAACGTACATATGTAATCCTACCCATGCGAAAGGAAAGGGATACCTTTGGACCCTGCGAGCGCTGTCAGCTCATCGATTGATACAATCGGAACACATTGATATGAGCAAATGCGACATCCGTAAACATGATGTCACATCGAGTGGGGGCTTCGATGAGCGGTGACCTGTATCTTGTTCGACACGGCCAGACCATGTTCAACGAAAAGCGCGTTATCCAGGGCTGGTGCGACGCCCCGCTCACGCCGGAGGGCGAGGAGCAGGCGGAGCGCATCGGGCGGTACTTTGCGCGCGAGGGGATCGCGTTCGACCATGCGTACACCTCAACGCTGACGCGCACCCAGCAGACGATTGAGCGCATCATGGATATGCCTTACGAGCGCGTGGAGGATCTGCGCGAATGGGGTTTCGGGGTCTTCGAGGGGGAGCGGGTCGACCTTATGCCACCGTTTCCCTGGGGCAACTTCTACGTTCCGTTTGGTGGGGAGGGGCAGATGGCCGTCCGCGCCCGCGTGAGCGATGCCCTGGCACGGATTATGGAGCAACCTGGGCATGGGCGCGTTTTGGTGGTGAGTCACGGGTCGGCGTGCCGTGAGTTTCTGACCAAGTGGGTGCCCGATGGCGGTTTTGGCTGCGGTAAGGTGCCGGGCAACTGCAGTGTTATGCATTTCACATTCGACAAGGGCGCGTTCGAGCTGGTCGAGATCCTCGAGCAGGATAAGTTGCGAGATTTGCTCAGGGAGTAGGAATTTCACTCCCGGTGTGCTTCGAAGCTTGTCGTTGATTGGGCTGTGGCCGGTGTATCGTTTGCCCAGCTGGATTCAGGGTTTAGACGAAATGTATAAATCGCGGCTATTTGCTCTGCATCATGCATAGGTTTTTGCATCTGAGGCGACGCGCATCGTACGTTTTTCGAAGTGTGGTCAAAATACCCTGATTGTGCGCTGAAGGGTTTTGTCGCGGGCGACAAAACCCCAGGATTGCCTAAGACGAATCTTTACGTGTGAGCGGCTCTGTCCTGTCGGGCTGGAGGCTTGCGGCAAAACCGCAGGATTGGTGAAGGCGGGAAAATATGCAAGGCAGAAACCGGAAGGATTTGAGCGCACAATCAGGGTATTTTGACCAAATGCTCGGTTTTACATGAAAATGGCCTCCCTTTTGAAGAAGGGAGGCCATGCGAATCACTGGTTTTGCCAGGTGAGCGCCTTGCGAAACGATTGCTATTTCGCGATGCGATGGATGAACAGGCCGCTGCGCAGCTTGGGCTCGAACCACGTGGATTTGGGCGGCATAACCTCGCCGGCGTCGGCTACAGCGAGCAACTGGTCGATGCTCGTCGCGCACATCGTGAACGCAACGCCCTCGGCGCCCGCTTTGCACTCAAGTTCCTCGGTTCCGCGGATGCCGCCGACGAAGGAGATGCGCGGATCGGTGCGGGGGTCCTTGATTCCAAAAATAGGAGACAAGATACAGCTCTGCAGGATTGAGCAATCAAGTGAGTTTGCTGGGTTGGAGGCCACTTCGTCATCTTGACTCGACCTACCGCTGCGGCGCTCGTCATCCTCGGCCGATCCCATCTCGGCGTTGAAATCGTTGCCGGCATTCTCCGCGGCATAGACCCTCGGGTTGGGGTCGTCCGCCCGCAGCTCGTACCAGGTGCCGTCGGTGTACATCCCGAACACGCCGTGCTCGCGCGGTTCCACCGGCCCCTCTGCCTCCACGATGCCGAATCCTGCGCCGCTCAGCACCTCGAGCAGCTCGTACGTATCGAGTCCGTTGCGGTCGGAAACCACGCGGTTGTACGGCAGGATGGTGAGCTGGCTGGCGGGGAACAGGACGGAGAGGACGTAGTTGAACGGCTCCTTTCCGGTGTAAGTGCCTGCCGCCCGCGCTTCTTCGCGCATACGGCGCGCAACCTTCACGGCGCTTGCGGCCCGATGATGCCCGTCGGCGATATAGGCGCACGGAATCGTGCCGAGCATGGCACGCAACGCATCGACGGCATCGTGGCGCACGACCTCCCAGACGGTCTGGCGCACGCCCGACTCATCGGCGAAGTCGTACAACGGGGTGGAGGTCGTGGCCGCGCCGACGATCATGTCGAGCACGGGCTGGTCGCGGTAGGTGAGGAAGATCGGTCCCGTCTGGCAACCGAGCGCTTCGATGTGCTCGATGCGGTCGCGTTCCTTATCTTCGCGCGTAAGCTCATGGCGCTTGATGACGCCACTTTCGAATTCGTCGACGGCGCACACGCAGACGATGCCGGTCTGCACGTGTCCCTCCCAGGCAAGGCGGTAGATGTAATACGCCAGGTTGCGGTCCTCCACGAAGGTCCCGTCCTCGAGGCGCTCGTGCAGCAGCTCCGCTCCACGCGCGTATACCTCTGGTGCGTACATGTCCTGATCAGCGGGAAACTGCGTCTCGGGTCGGTCGATGTTCAAGAAGGAGAGTGGCCTGTCCTTGACGTACTCGGCCGCCTCGCCGCGGTCAAAGACGTCATAGGGAAGAGCTGCCACCTCGGCGGCGTGCTCGGGGACAGGGCGAATGCAAGGGAAGGGAAGCGCTCTCATGGACGGTCCTCTCGCGCGGGTCGATCACATATGGCGTTATCGTACCCCGCCTGCGCCACGATGGATGAAAAAAGCGGGGCTCGGGCGTAAACTCGAGCCCCGCTTTCGCGAGCGTCGCCGCGTGGTGCCGAAAAGCCGGTCTCGCCGCGTGCGAATTCCTACCCGTTTTGTCCCGGGTGCACCATCGCGAGCGTAGCTGGGCACGGTCTGCGTGTAGTCTGCCGCGGCCCGCGCTTCCCGAGTGCGGCCTGCGCTATTTCTCGTTCTGGCAATCGCCGAAGTGCCCCAGGCGCTCAAACTTCTCAAGGTCGGTATCTGCCATACCCTGTTGCATGCCCTCGAGACGCTTGGTGTACATGGGATCGTTCTCGTCGTTCCAGATCTTCTCGGCCACGGGCGCCCACGCCGCCGCGCCGGCAACGGTCTTGCGGCGGAGGTCCTCCGGGGTCTCCGGTTCCACCAGGTCGGTTCCGTGCGCACCGGATTCGGCGACGAGCCTGCCGAGCTCGTAGGGGTTCTCGAGCATGGGGCAGGGCCGCAGGTGATTGTCGTTGAACGGTTGGTTCTCGTGGTACTTCATGAACAGCGGCGATTTAAGGGCCTCGAGCAGCGTGACGTCGTGGATGTTGACGTTGCTGTAGTGGATGAACACGCAGGGCTCGACGTCACCCGCGGCGTTGATGTGCAGGTAGCGGCGGCCGCCGGCGATGCAGCCTCCCACGAACTCGCCATCGTTTTGGAAGTCCATGGTGAACAGCTCCTTCTTGGAGCGCATGTCACGCACGAAGTGGTACATGCGCTCGCGCTGCTCGGGAGTGGGCATGAGCGAGGCGGGCGAGGAGGCTCCCACGGGCATGTAGTGGAAGTACCAGCAGAACAGCGCGCCCTTCTCGATCATCCAGTCCATGTTCGCCTCGGTGGCCACGGCGTCGGCGTTCTCGCGCGTCCAGCAGCAGGAGATGCCGAATGGCAGGCCGTTTTCGCGAAGCAGGTTCATGGCGCGCTCGATCTTGGCATACGTGCCCTTGCCGCGGCGTGAGTCGGTCGTACCCTCGTCACCCTCGGCGGAGATGGCGGGAACAAAGTTGCCCACGCGGATCATCTCCTGGCAGAACGCCTCGTCGATGAGGGTCGCGTTGGTGAAGCACAGAAATGCGCAATCCTGGTGCTTCTCGCACAGGCGGATGAGGTCGTCCTTGCGTACGAGCGGCTCGCCGCCGGTGTAGATGTAGATATGGCAGCCGAGCTCCTTGCCTTGGCAGATGATGGAGTCGATGTCCTCGAAGGAGAGGTTGAGCGCATGTCCGTACTCAGCCGCCCAGCAGCCCGTGCAGCGCAGGTTGCAGGCACTCGTGGGGTCGAGCAAGATCGCATACGGGATGTTGCACTGATGCTTTTCGCGCATCCTTTCCTGCTGGGGCCATGCCAGAACGCTACAGTCCACAATGAGCGTCTTGAGCAGCTTGGTGCGTACTTCGGGGTTGAGGTCGAAGATTCGCATCATGAGTCGGTACCAGTTATTGCGTTCGCGGATCGCGGTGTCGAAGGCTCGGCGTTGCGAGGGGAGCACATACTCGGGGACGAATTTGTCCACGAGCGTCATGATGGTGTCGATGTTCTTCTCGGGGTCCTCGTCGAGATAGTCGATGATTTTGTTGAGGGCCGCTCGTTCCGCCGCTTGTGTGAGTGCCATGCTGTTCCTTCTTTCGACGCACTGGAGGCGACGCGGGGCATGCCTACAGTTCGAGTCGCGAAGACGGAGGAACGACTCGCCGCGTCGCCTTGCCGTGAATAGTAACAGCTGTGGTATATTCTACAAATGTGGAATAAGCAACTGTGTCTATTCAACGAAGTGCAGATAGATGTGGGTTTTGCCTCAAAGGATACGAGCTGTGGAGGAGCAAAGGGTATGGATGGGTGTCGTTTGAGGATGGTCGAGGAGCGAGGGGCCTCAAAGACGTCCGCGCCGTCCGCGTCCCAGTGCGAGCGCGTCGACCGGCGCGTGCTCCGCTCGCGTGCGGCCATGGTCGCGGCGTTCGAGGACCTGTTGGCGGAGAAGTCCTATGAGGACATCACGGTCACCGACATCGCGCGTAAGGCCGATGTGGACCGCAAGACCTTTTACAAACACTTCGGGTCGATCGACGGCTTGCTCGCTTATGTGCTCGACAGCCATATCGACGATATCGTGGAGAACACGCACGGGTTGCTGGCGTGCACGGGGGAAAGCGAGCAAGGCGGCTTTGCCGTTCGCATCCAGGTGTTTTTCGAGATGGTGAACAGGGCCATCATGGAGAACATCTCGCTCAAGCGGCGCGTGTTCGAGTGCGTTCCCTTCGACCTGATGTTCACCTGCATCAAGCAGTCCATGTATGAGGAGCTTGAGCGTTACTGCATGATCCCGGCGAGCGTGCGCTCCGATCAGCTCGACTATTATCTCTCGTTCGTGTTCGGCGGGATTTTGTCGGCGTACCGGCAATGGATCATGATGGGCGGCGATACCCCCATCGAGAACGTCTCGAGCGCGGCGAGCGCCCTGGTTGCCCGCGGCCTTTCCTCGCTCGAGGGGTTCGAGCCCGCCGAAAGCGGCCTCGCCCCGGGCGCTCCGCGCGCGGTGGAAGAGCTCGGGGCGTAGGCGCTTCGAGCTTTATTTGATGACGCGCACGCGATACATGGACGGAATCGTTCTCAGTGCTGCGATGGTGGCCTCGTCGAGGTGCTCGTCGGTGTCGAACATCGTGTATGCATTTTCGCCGGCGCTCTCGTTGACCATGCGTTGCACATTGGCGTTGTCTTTCGCGAGGACGGCGGTGATCTGACCGATCATGTTGGGCACGTTTGCGTGCAGGCATCCGATGCGGCTCGCGGCCCGGGCCCTGCCCCTGGAGCAGGTCGGGTAGTTGACCGAATGGGCGATGTTGCCGTTCTCGAGATAGTCCTTGAGCTCGGAGATGGCCATGTCCGCGCAGTTCGCCTCGGCCTCCTTGGTGCCTGCGCCCGAGTGCGTGGTGATGAAGGTCCGCGGCATGCGAACCGTCTTGGGCGTGGCGAAATCGCAGGCGAACCAGGAAAGCTTGCCGGCGCGCAGGGCGGCGTCGACCGCGTCCTCGTCGATGATGGATTCGCGTGCGAAATTGACGAGCACCGCACCGGGCGCGAGCAGCTCGAGCTGGTCGGTCGAGATCATCCCGACGGTATCTGCCTTTGCAGGCACGTGCAAGGTGAGGTAATCGCATCCGCGGCAGAGGTCCTCGAGCGTGCCCACGCGCTGGACCTCGCGATTGAGTGACCAGGCGTTCTCGACCGAGATGAACGGGTCGTAGCCAAAGACGTCCATGCCAAGCTCCACGCAGGCGTTTGCCACGCGGGACCCCACGTTGCCGAGGCCCACCACGCCCACGCGTTTGCCACGGATCTCGCGCCCCACGAATGCCTTCTTGGCCTTCTCGGCGTCCACGAGGATGTCGGGGTCGTCGGCGTTATCGCGCACCCATTGCATGGCTTGGACGATTCCGCGGCTCGACATGATCATCATGGCGATGACGATCTCCTTCACGGCGTTGGCGTTGGCGCCTGGGGAGTTGAACACCACGACGCCCCGTCGCGCGTACTCCTCGATGGGGATGTTGTTCACGCCCGCGCCGCAGCGTCCGATGGCGCGGATGCCCGCCGGGAGTTCGTAGCCGTGCAGGTCGGTTGATCGCATGAGGATGGCGTCCGCGTCCTCGGTACGTTCGACCAGCTCGTACCCCGCTCCGAAGTCGACCTGTCCGTCTTTGGTGATGTCATCGATGGTCTTGATATATCGCATGGTGAGTTCCTCCGTATCCCGGCGACCGGTACCCATGAGGTTCGGCGCTCAGACAGTCCTGCTCGCACGAAGAGCCCACTGGGATCTTCTGCTCGTGCGGAAACTCGCGGCGGACCCCATGGGTGCCGGTCTTTGCGTTTCGTAGCAGAAATAACAAACGGTACTGACGAAGCAGAATGAATGGGGCGTCGAGCCCCTAGATAGATCGGCCGCCTCGGGAGGCCTCGAACTCGCGCATGCAGGTTGCCAACGCGCCGACGGAGTCCATGGTCACGGCATTGTAGATGCTTGCTCGCAAGCCGCCCGCCATGCGATGGCCCTCGATGCCCTCGATGCCGCGCTCCCGGGCATAGGCTATGAAAGCCTCGTCCGTCTCGGCGTCGCACGTGCGGAAGGTGACGTTGCTCATGGAGCGGCTTTTGGGGTCTGCCGTGCCCTGGAAGAGGTCGCTATCGTCGATGGTGCGGTAGAGCAGGTCGGCCTTTGCTCGGTTGCGCCGCGCCATGGCGACGAGCCCGTCGGTCTGCTCGATCCAGCGGAAGACCTTGCCGCACAGGTAGATGCCAAAGGTGTTGGGTGTGTTGTACATGGAGCCCTTTTCGGCCTGGATGCGCATATCCAGGTAGGTGGGGCATATGTCGGCGCGAGCCGGCCCGTTTGCGATGAGGTCCTCGCGCACGATCACCACGGTCACGCCCGCGGGCCCCGCGTTTTTCTGCGCGCCGGCGAACAGCAGGCCGTAGCGCTCGATGTCGAGCGGACCGGATAGGAAGCAGCTTGACACGTCGGCGACGAGCGGTGTGTCCGCGCAGTCGGGGAGGGTGTGGAACTGCGTTCCGAAGATGGTGTTGTTCTGGCAGATGTAAACGTAGTCGAGGTCACCCGATGCCGCGCGATTCTCGACCGCGCCGAGCTCGGGGATGCGGTCGAAGTTCGTGGCCTCGCTGCTCGCAAGCACCTCGGCGTCTCCGTATTTGCACCCTTCGCGCCAGGCGAGTTTGGCGAAATTGCCGCTCACCACGTATCCGGCTCGTCCCCGGCGCATGAGGTTCAGCGGGATGCCCGCAAACTGCAGGGTCGCACCGCCTTGCAGGAACAGCACGCGGTGGGAAGGCGGGATGTCGAGCAAGCGGCGCAAGGTGGCCTCCGCATCCTCGATGATGGCGCGATACGCCTCGGATCGATGGCTCATCTCCAGCACGGACATGCCGCTCCCGGCGTAGTCGAGAAGCTCGTCCTGTGCTTCGCGCAGGACGCATTGGGGCAGTGCGGCGGGGCCGGCTGAGAAGTTGTGCACGCGTGCCATAGTGGGCCTCCCTCGGGTGTCGTGCCATTGCCAAGACTTTAGCATCATAAAGTGCTTGTGGTGTCGATATTGGTCGAAGCGTTCATTTGTTTACATGATGCGCCTTCGACTGGATGAGCGTGGCCTCGAGTGCGAAGCGCGGTACAATAACCCTAACGTTCAAGTTGACCTTTAAGGGGTACAGATGGCCATCTTCGTCGTCTCGGACATCCACGGGCATGCGCGCGCCTTCGACCGCGCCCTCGAGCTTGCACAGCCCGGTTCGGACGACACCGTCTTCGTGCTCGGCGATATGGTCGATCGCGGCCCCGACCCGTTGGGCGTGATCGACATGGTCCGCGCGCTTCCGAATGTGCGCGTGCTCATGGGCAACCATGAGGAGATGCTCTACGAGTCGCTCGAGAGCGATGACGAGCGCGACAAGCTGACCTGGCACATGAACGGTGGCTACACCACCTACGAGCAGCTCGAGCAATTGCCGCGTGATCGCTATGTGGACGTTATGGACTGGCTCGTGAACCTGCCCACGTTCGCGGTGGTGGAGGTCGATGATCGCAGACCCTCCGCGGCGCGGGGCGATCGTAGGAGCTACCTGCTTGCCCATGCCGGCGTGGACGCGCCGCGCCTTCGGGCCTCCCTGGATGCGCTCGGTGTCTCTTGCAGCGAGGCGACAGGGTATGCCGCGGCGACCCCGGACGATCTGCTCGCAGCCATGATCGAGCAGGACGTGAACGACCTGCTGTGGATCAGGCGCGATTTTTGGTCGACGCCGACGGGCCTGGTGGGGACGAGCGGCTTGGGGCCGGTGGTGGTTGCGGGGCACACCCCTTCGATCTCGATGCCGCGTTACGCCTCGCTCATGTGCGGGTCGGGGGTTGACGAAGACCTGCGCGGTGTGATGGTCGAGGTCGGCTGCTCGCGTGACACCGGCGGCGTCGCGGATCGCGTCTGCATCGATTGCTCCGCCGCAGCGGGCCATCCCAGTGGCCGCGTGGGCATTATGCGCCTCGAAGATCGCCGCGTGTGGCTCGCCGATATCGAGGAGGGCGAGTAGGCCGCGCTGCGAGACCGTCATGCGCCGGAACGGCTCTATGCGTGGAACGGGGAGCGGTTTTTCTCGGATAGGTCCTGCCTGATGCGGTGGTACTCGATCGACAACAGCGCGAGAAGCAGGACCATAGAGGCGAGGTATCCCGCCACGGCGCCGGTAAGGCCCATGAGCCAGATGAGCGCGGTGGGGGCCACCAGGGAGAACGCGAAGGTGATCGCGTAGGGCTTGGTGGCGGAGCTCTGCCGGCGCAGCACCGTGATGATGGCGTAGAGGAAATCGATCGCCGCGCTCACGCCGCCTGCGACGATCATCAGGTAGGCGATTCCGCGATACGCCTCAAAATCCACGCCGTACATGAAGTTCATGATCGGTATCCCCAACCAGCCCATGAACACGAGCGTGCCGGCGGTCATGAGCGCGATGACGGCGATCATTGCCAGGACGATCAGATCGAATTTGCGGCGCCTGCGAGGGTTCGACCAGATGTTGGCGAGTCTCAGCAGTTGCGGTTTGTACAGGAACCCGGCGGCGAGCAGGATGCCTTGGGCGGGGAAGAACAGCGCGTTGAAGTACAGCTGGCTGTCGTAGGGGAGCATGCCCTCCATGGCGAACTTGGGCACGCTCTCGATGAGGTTGAACATGAAGAGCGCCGAGAAGAGCGGGAGGCAGTGACGGAACAGCCCGCCGATCTCCAACGGGCTCATGCGCCTCGAGGCTTCGGTTTCCAGAAGGGCGAGCGGAATCGTGACCAGGATGAGGGTGGCGACGGCCACCAGGCCCGCGACCGCGCCCGCCAGGGCGATGCTGCGCGTGATGAACAACAGTACGCTGAAGGCGATGATGACCGAGACCGACCTGAGCGCCTGGCTGATGCCGGCGAGGTAGAGCTTGTCCGCCTGTTGCAACCGTCCTTCGTACACATCGGCGAGTCCGTCGACGATCTTGTAGATGTAGATGCCGATGGAGAGCATGAGCATGGTGGCATCGTATCCACGAACGGTGCAGTACAACAGGCCCGCAAGAACAAGATTGTAAAGACGCTGACCGGCGGAGTGGAATATCTG
>OLRM01000804.1_pt1 | contig 16199 bp, 8 predicted proteins | sample 1643211 | NCBI WGS metagenome assembly OLRM01 (sample SAMEA3136690, study PRJEB25190) | human gut metagenome | biome: human gut; feature: human-associated habitat; material: faeces | place: Austria | collected 2013
ATCGTCAACCGCGAGACGCTGCTCGAGATCATCGACCACTACCAGGCCGCCGACTATCTGGACCTGCTCGAGGCACTCCAGGGCGACTTTGGCAACATCGACGTGTGCAGCTACGAGTACAAGGGCGAGGTCGTGGGCGTGTTTAGCGAGAAGTCGCTGTATCGCCGCAGCATGGACCTGCTCGACCAGACCGTGGCCGACCAGCTCTTTGACCCCGAGCGCCCGATCCTGACCAAGGCTCACGACGTGCCGCCTTCGCGCTATGCGACCGGCAGCCACGCCTGCAACTCGATCATCTCGGCCGGCTGCATCATCAAGGGCACCGTGCGCAATTCGATCCTGTCGCGCGGCGTTGTGGTTGAGGAAGGCGCATCGGTGACCAACTCGATCATCAACCAGAGCTGCATCATTAAGAGCGGCGCCCGCGTTGAGAACGCCATCCTCGACAAGAACAACGTGGTTCCCACCAACACCGAGCTTCGCGGCACGCCCGAGAACATCCTGGTGCTGGGCAAGGCTCCGTTAACTTCCGATACCACGATCGTACGTTAACGTTGGCACCGCAACATCGCTCGTAACATGTAGAATAGCCGCCCGGTTCGCGCCAGGCGGCTATTCTCGAATAACAACATGGGAGACAATATGGCTGATTCCAACAAAAAGATGCAGATCGTGTTTGCCTCGGCCGAGTGCGCGCCGTTTGTGAAGACCGGTGGCCTGGGCGACGTGGCGGGCTCGCTGCCTGCAGCACTCGTGCACGCCGGCGCCGAAGTCATCGTGATGGTGCCCAAGTACGCCACCATCAAGGACGAGTACAAGGCGCAGATGGAGCACTTCTCCGACTTTTACGTGAGCCTGGGCTGGCGCAATGAGTACTGCGGTCTCGAGAAGCTCGAGCACGACGGCGTCACCTATATGTTCATCGACAACGAGCGCTACTTTGCGCGCGACTATCCGTACGGCTTCTTTGACGACGGCGAGCGTTTTGCGTTCTTCTCCAAGGCCATCACCGAGAGCCTGCAACACCTGCCGGCCGGCTTTGAGTGCGACATCCTGCACTGCAACGACTGGCAGACGGCGCTGGCGCCCGTGTTTTTGCGCGAGTTCTACCAGGGCCTGCCGCTGTACGACCGCGTCAAGACCGTGTTCTCGATCCACAACGTGGCGTTCCAGGGCCAGTTTAGCGACACCGTGATGGAGGACATCCTGGGTGTGGCGCATATTCCCGCGGCCTCCTCGCAGCTGCGTTGCGACGCCTGCAGCATCAACTACATGCTGGGCGCCCTGCGCTATGCCGACGCCATCACCACGGTGAGCCCCACCTATGCTAACGAGATCCAGACGCCCGAATTTGGCGAGGGCCTGGACGGCGTTCTGCGTGAACGTTCGTACGCGCTGCAGGGCATTTTGAATGGCATCGACGTCGCGGGCTTTGACCCGGCGACCGACAAGCGCATTGCCGCCAACTACACCGTGGAGGACCGTTCTGGTAAGGCCGTGTGCAAGGCCAAGCTGCAGGAAGAGCTGGGGCTCGAGGTTCGCGACGACCGTCCGCTTATGGTCATGGTCACGCGTCTGACGCGCCAGAAGGGCTTGGATCTGGTCATGTACGCGCTCGACCGCATCCTGGCCGGCGGCGTACAGGTGGCGGTGCTGGGCACCGGCGACCGCGACTACGAGGACGGCCTGCGTTACTTCCAGGACAAGTACCCCGGCACCATGGCCGCACGCATCGAGTTCGATCCTGCGCTGTCGCAGCGCATGTATGCCGCCGCCGATATGTTCCTGATGCCTTCGAAGTTTGAGCCTTGCGGCCTGTCGCAGATCATTGCCATGCGCTATGGCACCCTGCCCATCGTGCGCGAGACCGGTGGCCTGAAGGACACCGTGATCCCGTATAACGAGTTTACCGGCGAGGGCACGGGATTCTCGTTTAGCAACTTTAACGGCGACGAGATGGGCGACGCGGTATTCCGTGCGGCGCGCCTGTTCTGGGATAACCGCGACGCTTGGAACCAGCTGGTCACGCAGGCCATGAGCCAGGACTTTAGCTGGACGCGCTCGGCCGACAAGTATCTGGACCTGTACTTCTTTATGCACCCGGAGATTGAAAGGCCGGCAGCGGTTGTCGACGAGTCAGAGGCTGTTGCTGAGCCGGTGGCCGCTGAGGAACCCAAGGCCGAGGAGAAGCCGGTTGAGGTTGAGCCCGCAAAGGCCGAGCCTGAGGTGAAGGTCGAGGCTGCTCCTGAGGCAAAGGCAGAGGTCAAGCCCGCTGCAAAGCCCGCAGTTAAGAAGACCACGACCCGCAAGACGACCGCTAAGAAGGTTACGACGACCAAGGCTGACGCGACCAAAACAACGGCTGCCAAGACAACGACCACACGCAAGCGCACCACCGCAGCTGCCAAGAAGGCCACCGAGGCCGAGGCTGTTCCCGAGATAAAGGCCGAGGCCGCCGTCGAGGCCAAGCCCGCCGTCAACGCACCGGCCAAGTCCACTGCCAAGAAATCGACCGTGACCACCAAGAAGACAACGGCAGCCAAGAAGACCACGGCTACGAAGTCGACGACCACGAAGGCAGCCACGACCAAGGCAGCCGCAAAGTCGGCCGCCAAAGTCGAGGAGACGCCCGCCGAGTCCAAGGCCGAGGTAACCGTCGAGGCCAAGCCCACCGCCAAGACCACCACGCGCAAGCGCACGACGACGGCCAAGAAGGCCACGACAAAGACCACGACTCCCAAGGCAGAGACTAAGCCAGCTGCTGCCAAAGAGGAGCCCAAGGCCGAGGTAAAGACCAAGCCAGAACCCACCAAGGAGACTCCGGTCTCCCCCGCCGCTCCGGCCGAGGAAAAGGCTCCGACTAAGAAGACGTCAGTCCGCAAGGCCACGGCCACCCGCAAGCGCCACTAATCCGATCGATTAAAACTTAATCATCAACGCAAAAGAGGGCGCCCCAACCAGGCGCCCTCTTTTGCGTTGAACTTCTCTATTAAATGGGCCGGTTTACTACGACAAAATGGCTCCGGCCGACCACGGAGAGTATTCTATGAAATTGGCGACGCTTCTACCTGCGGTTTTAATATCTCTAAAATGACTGTGGTTGAGATCATTCAATTCGTCGTAGTAAACCGGGGTACTTTTGTTTGGCTACAAATAGTATCGGTATAGGCGTTTCTGAATATCGCGATAATTTAGGTGGTAAAACGATTTTCTAGGACAACCGTTCGCCGATGGTAAACGGATGTTGTTTATACAGCCTGTGTACAACAGATATACTTACATCCTGTGCGTAAAGCCCATGGCCCGCAGGCCGTGATTCTATTGAACTGGACCGTATTATGAGATTGATACACAACAGCCGTCTACCGCAGTTTCGCACTCCGTTTGGCGCTGTGACCACTGGAACTACCCTTTCACTCTCCGTGATTCTGGAGGATGCCGATCCCAACCAGGCAACGCTTACGCTGCGCACCTGGGTCGATGAAATCGGTGAGTCTCGGTATCCCATGACACATGAGGGCGACGGCATATTTACTGCAGAGCTTGAGTGCACCGAGCCCTGTCTTATTTGGTACAGCTTTATCTGCAATATTGAAGGCCAGCCCGAGGTCCGCTTAGGCGCACCGCAAGGACATACCGGCGGCGAAGGCGTAACCTACGACTACGCCGAGGTGCCGTCATTCCAGGTCACCGTCTACAAACACCGTGAGAACCGTCCTACCTGGTACGAGCGCGGTATGGTCTACCAGATCTTCCCCGATCGCTATGCCCGCGACGAGCACTGGCGCGAGCGCACGCTGGCCGAGGTCGAAAAACCGCGTAAGGGCATTCAGCGCCGCATGGTCGAGGACTGGAACGAGCCGCCTGTGTACGAGCGCGCCGAGGATGGCTCCATCAAGACCTGGGACTTTTACGGCGGCTCGCTCAAGGGTATCCAGAATGACCTGCCCCGCATCGCCGAGCTGGGCTTTACGGCCATCTACCTCAACCCTATCTTTGAGGCCGCGAGCAACCACCGCTACGACACGGCCGACTACACCAAGATCGACCCGATCCTGGGCACTGAGCAGGACTTTACGGAGCTGTGCGAGGCGGCCGAGAAGCTCGGCATTTCCATCATCCTGGACGGCGTCTTCAACCATACGGGCGACGACTCGATTTACTTTAACCGCTACGGCAACTATCCCGGCGTCGGTGCGTGGCAGAGCGAGGACTCGCCATGGCGCGATGCGTTTTATTTCCACGAGGACGGCTCGTACGACTGTTGGTGGGGCGTAGGCAATATGCCTGCCATCAATGAGAGCTCCGAGCTGGTGCGCGAGCGGCTCCTGGGCAAGGACGGCGTGATCCGTAAATGGCTACGTGCCGGCGCTCATGGCTGGCGCCTAGACGTGGCCGACGAGCTTTCCGATGACTTCCTGACCGAGATCAAAAAGGCCGTGCTCGCCGAGAAGCCCGACGCGCTGCTGCTCGGCGAGGTCTGGGAAGATGCCTCCAACAAGATCAGCTACGGCCATCTGCGTCGCTATCTGCAAGGCTCCGAGCTCGACTCGGCCATGGATTACCCCTTCCGTGACATGGTCATCGGCTTTTTGATGGGCTACAAAAACGCCTACCAAGCTGCCGAGGATATCGAGACCCTACGCGAAAACTATCCCCGTGAGGCCCTGTCCTGCGCACTTAATCTGCTTTCGAGCCACGACCGTCCGCGCATTATCTCGGTGCTCGGCGGCGGCCCCAACGAGTCACAGCTGCCCGAGTGCGAGCGCAGCAAGTGGCGCCTGGACGAGAACGCAATGGGCCTGGCCAAGAGCCGTTTTTGGCTCGCGACGCTCATGCAGATGACGTTCCCGGGCGTTCCCTCAATCTATTACGGTGACGAGTACGGCTTGGAGGGTCTCACCGATCCGGGCAATCGCCGCACCATGCCGACCAAGGACCAGCTCCACGACTTCGATACGCTGGCCATCGTTAAGAACGCGTCTGCTGTACGCCGCGCGCTGCCCTTTATGGTCGATGGCGAGATCAAGGCCTTCGCGCTCAACGACGAGGTACTCGCCTACACCCGCACTGGCAAAGACGGCGAGGCCGCTACGGTTATCATCAACCGCAGCCTGCGCAATTCACACCGCGTGACGATTCCGGCGCTCGGCGAATGCGCGAGCGATGTGATTAGCGGTCACGAGTGCGAGATCCACAACGGCACGGTCACGCTCGACCTGTACCCGCTGGGGTCGTCGATCATCTATCACCATGCCGAACAGCGTCTGCAAGAGCCGCTCGACTACGGCGCGGGTGTAGTTTGTCACATCACCTCGGTACCGACCGATGACGGCAAGCCCGGTACGATCGGTGCGCCCACGCGTCGCTTTATCGACCATCTGGCCGCCATGGGCATGCGCTACTGGCAGGTTCTCCCCGTCAACCCCACGGACTTCTTCCGCTCCCCTTACGCTGGTCCTTCGGCCTTTGCAGGCAATATCGACCTGCTACCCGAGAGCCACGAGGAGCTGGGCGCCGACTTTGAGACCTGGAAGGCCCGCGGAGGCGAGGATGCCGATCCGCTGTACACCGCGTTTAAACATCGCAATGCCGATTGGCTTGAGAAATACTGCGTCTACATGGCCGTTAAGAAGTACTTTGAGGGCGAGTCGCGCCATGATTGGCCGGCAGATGTCGCGCGCTACAACGAGCATCTGATCGACGACAAGCGCTTCCACAACGAGGCCGAGCTTCAGGCGTACATGCAGTACCGTTTTGACCTGGCTTGGTGCGAGCTCATGAACTATGCGCACAAGAAGGGCATCGAGGTTATCGGCGATATTCCTATGTACGTGTCGGACGATTCGGCAGACGCGTGGAGCGAACCCGAGAACTTCTGGCTGTCCGATACCGGCAAGGCAATCGAGATTTCTGGCGCGCCGCCCGACAACTTTGCGCCCGAGGGCCAGGTGTGGGGCAACCCGACGTTCCGCTGGGACCACATGAAGCAGAACAGCTATAGCTGGTGGATGGATCGCCTGCGCCGCGCGTTTTCGCTCTACGACCGCGTGCGCCTGGATCACTTCCTGGGATTCCACAGCTATTTCAGCATTCCCGCGGGTAAGGCTTGCGCCGACGGTCGCTGGCTGGCGGGCCCGGGCAAGGACCTGTTCCAGACCGCCTACGACGAGCTGGGTCCGCTCAACTTTATCGCCGAGGACCTGGGCTATTTGACGCCCGGTGTTCGCGCTATGGCCTCGACCTGTGGTTTCCCCGGCATGGACGTGCTGGAGTTTAGCGACTACGACGTTCGTTGCGGTGTGCATCCCACGCCCGGCAAGATCCTGTACACCTCGACGCACGATACGTCGACGCTGGCCGGTTGGTGCACACGTTCCTTTGCGGGCGGCGATGAACCGAGCGGTGTTGAGCTGGCGGCCAAGCTGATGAGCGACGCGCTGGCGAGCGACGCTCCCCTGGTGATGATGCCGCTGCAAGATGTTCTGGGGCTGGGCGACGACGCGCGCATGAACGTTCCGGGCGTGGCCACGGGCAACTGGACCTGGCAGGCTGACGAGGCTGACGTTGCCGCCGCCGAGGACAAAACCGCACAGCTCCTGCGCAACAACCATAGATTCTGGGGCGAAGCGTGATAAAACCCCCGATATAGGGTACAGTTACAGACGTTTGAATTTTTGCGGGCAGAGTAATCTGCCCGCTTTGTGCTGAAAAGGAAGTATTATGGCGCGCTACGATTACAAGTGCTCGAGCTGCGGCAACGTGTTTGAGGTTGAGCATCCCATGTCCGAGACTCCCGAGGTCGTGTGCCCGAGCTGCGGTGCCCCGGCAGCCAAAACGTTCTCGGCCAGCGGCATTAAATTTGAGGGCAGCGGTTTCTACAACACTGACCAGCGAAGCGGCGGTTCCACCACTAGCGCCACCAGCGGCTGCTGCGCCAACTGCCCGCATAGCCACTAGGAACCAAACAGCCCCGCGACCGACACCGATCGCGGGGCTGTTTCTTTGGCTACCCAGGCATCACTATGAGTTGCGGTGAAATAAGGACTGTTTGGCGGGCAGAAGCCGCTATTCAATCCCTATTTCACCGCAAATTAGTAGTTACTTGTGGACCAGACGGGCGCAGAAGTGGCCGTCGTAGGAATCGGCGTTTACGGGGACGCTTTGGAAGAGGCCACGATCGTTCTGGCGTACGGAAACGAGCTTCTCGGCCTGATCGAACTCGGGGAGTTGCAGAATCTGTGCCTCGGAAAGCGGCGCCACGCTAAAGCCGGCGCCCTCTGGAGAAGCGAGGAACGCGTCCACGACCTGCGTGTTCTCCTCATCGAAGACCGAGCATGTCGCATAGATGAGCTCGCCGCCGACAGCCACGCGCGCGGCGGCTTCCTTGAGCATCGTCAGCTGCAGTTTGGGCAGCTCAACCGTCACATCCTTTTCGGTCAGTCGCCACGGAATCTCGGGATGACGACGCATGGTGCCGGTGCCCGAGCAAGGCGCATCGATAAAGACCGTGTCGAATTTAACCGACTCAAACGATGTGAGTACCTCATCAAGCTCGCAGGCATCACCCGAAACCGTACGAACGCCCTGAATACCGGCCTTATGCAGGCGAGCGAGATTCAGATCGCACTTGCGATCATGTAGATCGAGCGCCGTATGCTGACGCTCATAGCCCGCGCGCTTGGCCTGGCACATCATCACATAGGTCTTGGTTCCGCGACCGGCGCCAATCTCAAGGCAGCTTCCGGGGCGCGTGGCTGCCGTGGCGATGAGCTGGGCGTTGAGATCAGATGCCACCGCGGCGGCACGCTCAAACACACCCGAAGCAACGGTAACCTGGGCATCAACCGGGGCATGACAACCTGGGAACACGGGTACCACAAGCTGCGAGAGAAACGGATCGGACTTGGTCGCAAAGGCGTTCTCATGCAGGGCCAGCGGTGCGGGGGCCAGATTGCCGGCAAAGTTAAGCGCACCCTCAGGCGTGTCGAACGATGCCATAATGCGAGCGCACAGCCAACGCGGCAGTCCCATCAGGCGCGACAGACGGACCAAGCGTCGCTCAGACTCATCCACATCGGATGCTGTAGCAAAGTCCTCAACATTGTCCGCAACCTTATGCAGTACAGCATTGGCCAAACCGGCGGCAGACTTAGCTCCGCTGCGCACCAGCTCAACGCCCTGACTCACCGCAACGCGGCCAGGGGTATGCAGATAAAGCATCTCGAAGGCTGAGATACGAAGCGCCATGCGAACACGCGGCGCAACCTTTTTAGGCTTATCAAGAAACTGATCGAGTAGTTCGTCCAAAATACCCTGTGTGGCGGCAACACCCAGCGCCAAGCGGGCAGCAAAAGCGGAATCGCGCTGGTCAATAGCCTTGGCCGATGCGCGAGAGGACAGCACGTCACGCGCATACATACCGCGGCGATCGGCCTCCATTAGCACATCGAGCGCAAGCTTGCGCGCGGGAGACAGCTTGCTCATGACAGAACACCCCAGATAAGATCGGCACCCTGCAGGCCAGCAGCCCAGGCAGAAGCAGCCATAGCACGCTTGCCATCGGGCTTAACCTCGAGCAATTCAACCGCACCATCGGAAAGACCAAGGTAAACACGCTTGTTCTTAACGGCAACGGCGCCCTCACCAAGCGACACATCAGCCGGCGCAGCATCGAGCACGCGCACGGTCTTGCCAGCAATCACGCAACGAGCAGGCGCAGTATCGGACGAAGCAAGCACATGACGCACGCAATCGAGCCCCGCCATCTGCGGATCCAGACGCATCTCCTGCTTGGAAATCTTGGCAGCATGAGTGACAAGCGACTCATCCTGCTCAGTCCAAACAGCCGAACCATCGGCAAGCGAGGGAAGCGTATCAGCCAGCAGTTTGCCGCCAAGCTCACCAAGCTCCATGGTCAGCGCCTCGGCATGCTTACCAGCAACCGAGGTGGAAGCCTGGGCGCAATAAGCGCCGGTATCCACGCCATGCCCAATACGCATAATGGAAATGCCAGCAACCTCATCACCAGCGAGAATCGCACGCTGAATAGGAGCAGCGCCACGCCAACGCGGCAGGAGCGAAGCATGAACATTCACAATACCAAGCGGAGCCATATGCAGCACCTCATCAGGCAAAATGCAGCCATAGGCAGCCACACAGAAAATATCGGCCTGGGCAGCCTGGAGCGCCTCAACAACCTCAGGCGTCATACAATTAGCCTCAACAACCGGCAACCCCAGCTCAAGCGCCTTAGCCTTAACAGGAGACGGCTCCAGCTTCTTACCACGCCCACGAACAGCATCAGGACGAGTAACAACAAGCGCAATCTCATTCCCAGCCTCAACAAGCGAAACCAGCGAAGGCACAGCAAAATCAGGCGTACCCATAAACACAATACGCATAAAGGACGTCTCCCCTCAACCAAAGCCGAGACGGCTACAAAGAACAGCGGAAAGCCAAGTACCCGGCCCATCCGCAAGAACAATTCAACAAAAACAAATATACCCAAAACCAAAGAAAGAGCCGCAATAAAAGCAGCTCTTCCAACAAAGCAATTATCAGCGAAGACGCCCCTCCCTGGCCCAACGGCACCCGGGCGAAACGGAGCGCGACAACGTAGTCCCTGGGATGGGGCCCACACATATCGTCCCGCGCGCAGTTTCGCAGCAAAGCGAGAATGTTTGAGCACGGGATGATATGTGTGGGCCCCATCCCAGGGACGGACAAACCTACTCCGTCTCGCCCGGTCGAGCGCCGCGGGCCAGGGCGTCCTGGTACTCCTTGACTGCCTTGATCCTCTGCATGGGCTTCAGTCGCTCGAACATGGTGTTACCGTGCAGGTGATCGATCTCGTGCTGTAGGCACACGCAGAACAGATCGCCCGTGGCCTCGTAGCGAATCAGGTTGGCGTCCAGGTCATATGCCTCTACGACGACATGGTCGGGACGCTCGATCTCGCAGCTAATGCCAGGAATGGAAAGACAGCCCTCGCTAAAGGGCACCAGATGGTCGCTCTGCTCAACAATGACAGGGTTGATGAGCACGTACGGGTCGTAGTCGTTCTTGTCGCTGTAGTCGCAGTCGATAGTGACGAGCTGAATGAGCTCGCCGATCTGCGGGGCAGCCAGGCCGCAGCCGCCGTTCTCGAACATCATCTTCTTCATCTTCTCGGCAAGCGCTTCGATTGCCGGGGTGATCTCCTCGATGACGGCGCACTCCTGGCGCAGACGAGGGTCGGGCGACAGTACGATTCCGTTAGCTTCCATGGCCATCCTTTCGGGTTGCTACATCAAATCATAAGCGTCGACGTCAACGCTCACGCTCACGCCACGCACAGAACCCACCTCTTTGAGGCAGGCGTCGATATCATCAGAGACATGGTACCCCACGGGCGACTTCACAAGCAGATGGAAGCGGTAGCGGTCCTTGGCTCTCTCGATTACACACGAAGCCGGGCCCAGCACCTGCGGCACGGAACTCCCCGCCCGCAAAAAGTCGGGCGCGGCGGCATGCCAGCGGCGCTTAAGAAGCTTTGCGATACGCCCGACGTAGTCCTGCGCGTCGTCTCGGTTCGCCGACCACACCAAGATGTTGACCAGGCGAACAAACGGCGGGTACAGCGCGTCGCGGCGCTGATCCAGGTCGTAATCGGTAAAGATCGAACGGTCATGCTCGGCGACGGCGCGAATGACCGGGTCTTCGGGCAGGTAGGTCTGGATGATCACCTCGCCGGGACGATCGCCGCGACCGGCACGGCCCGCCACCTGTTCCAGCAGATCGTAGGCGCGCTCCCCTGCGCGAAAGTCGGGCAGCTTGAGGGCGAAGTCGGCATTGACCACGCCTACCAGTGTGACCTCGGGAAAATCGAGACCCTTTGCGATCATTTGGGTGCCCAGCAACACGGCACAATCCGCCGCATCGAACTGCTCGAGCAGCTTTTTGTGCGCATCCTTGCCGCGCGTGGAATCGGCATCCATGCGAATAATGGCGACGTCCTCGGGAAGCATCTGATGAAGTGCGTCCTCGATCTGCTGAGTGCCCAGACCCATTTTTGCCAGGTAGCGACTGCCACATTTGGGGCAACGGCTCGTGGGCGCGGGATACGGCTGCACGCGCCAAGACGAACCGCAGGTGTGACATTGCAGCGCGTGCGTGCGCTCGTGATATGTAAGCGAGGTGGAGCAGTGGTTGCAGGTGGGGACGCATCCGCACTCGCGGCACATCAAGAACGGCGCAAAGCCACGGCGGTTATGCAGCAGCACGGCCTTCTCGCGGCGTTCGACCACACGCTCCAAGCCCTCCATCAGCGGTTTTGAGAACATGGAGCGGCTGCCGTGCGAGAACTCACGGCGCAGGTCGGCAATGCGGACTGTCGGCAGCACGGCGTGTCCCGGGCGCTCGGGCATCTCGACGCGCGTCCAGGTGGCACCGTTATACGTGCCACGGCGGCAGCGGTCGAGGGCCTCGGCCGAGGGCGTGGCGGAGCCCAACACGAGCGGACAACGGTAACGCCGCGCCATCTCGGCCGCCACCTCGCGCGCATGGTAGCGCGGGCTGGAGCCCTGCTTGTAGCTGGTCTCGTGCTCCTCGTCGATGATGATAAGGCCCAAGTCGCTGAGCGGGCAAAAGAGCGCTGAGCGGGCGCCGACGACCACGCGGGCTGCACCGCTGGCGACCATATCCCACTGGTCCAGGCGCTCGCCGGCCGAAAGGCGCGAATGGAACACGGCGACCGTCTCGCCAAAGCGAGAGCGGAAGCGGCCGACGGTCTGGGCCGTAAGCGAGATCTCGGGCACGAGCACGCAGGCCGAACGGCCGGATGCCAGCACGCGCTCAATCGCCGAAAGGTAAACCTCGGTTTTGCCGGAGCCGGTGACGCCGTCGACAAGGACCACGTCGCCATGAGCGTCCAGACGAGCGCGCTCGATCTGGTCAAGCGCCTGCTGCTGGCCGTTGGTAAGTGCGACCGGCGCCTTGCCGCTTGCCGAGGACAGCGTAGTCTGCTCGCTGCATCCACGCCACGCACGGCGCTCCTCCACCACCACGACACCGCGCTTTTCGAGCGCCTTGATGGTCGCCGACATGCTGCTATAGAGAAGGTTGAGGTCGCGCGTCGTGACCGGTCCGCACTGGAGTGCCTCGATGAGCTGACGCTGACGAACCGCCGTTTTGGGAGGCGTGTAGTCGAAGCCCTCGGGCGTAAGCATGACCCAGCGGTTTTGGATAGGCTTCACGGCAGGGCGTTCAACGGCCCACACGCCGTCGTCGCCCTTGACCACGCGCGTGCTTCCACCCGGGGGCAAGAACAAACGAAGGCACTCGGAAAGCGTCGCGACATACTCGCGGCTCATCCAACGGGCGATACGGGCAGCCTCGGCGGTAAAGAGTGGTTTACTGAGGATAGACTCGATGGCTTTAATGCGCGCAGGGTCGAGGGCGCTGTTGCCCTGCAGGTCGCGCAGCTCAGGCGCAATGTCGACGATATAGCCCGCGGCTGCGCGGTTGCCAAAGTGAACCAGGACCGTGGATCCGATCTGTGCCTCGTTGGCAAGGGACTCGGGGATGCCGTAAGCAAACGGTTCGGACAGCGCACGGGTGGGGATGTCGAGGACCACGCTCGTGTAGGCGGCAGTGGGCTCGGGTGCAGGCTTAGGCTGAGCCGAGGCGGCGGCAGGCACGGGCTTCGCCGGAGCCCCCTCCGGTTCCGGCGAACCAAACAGCGAAAGTTGCTCGGCCATGGCCCCAGACCTCCTATCCCATACGTCTACAGAAACAAGAACCCCGCTCTGAGTGAACGGGGCTCGGATACATACGTTTGCGCAGCGATTACAGCGCCATCGTGCGGGCGCGGTCGATGCGCGCCAGGCAGTCGTCGCGGCCGACGAGCGCCATGGTCTCGCCCAGCGGAGGACTAACCATGTTGCCGCAGACGGCGACGCGCACGGCCTGGAACACCACGCGCTTCTTGAGGTCCATCTGCTCGGGCAGCGGCTCAAGCGCGGCGTCGATGTTGGCAGCCGTCCACTCGTCCACACCCTCGAGCGCGGCCTTGGCGGCATCAAGAATGGCACCCATGCCCTCCTTGGCCAGGCCCTTGTTAACGGATTTCTCGTCATACACGAGCGTCTCGGCCGTGGCAAAGATGGGGGCGGCGACGGTCACGGCGTCGGCCGGCATCTTGGTGCGCGGCTTGACGATGGCGGCAAGCGCGTCGATCCAATCCTCGCCGTACTCGACATTACCCACGATGAGACCCGCCTCGTGCAGCTCGGGGACCATGATCTCGTCGGCAAACTGAGCATCGGACATGCCATTGATGTACTCGGCGTTGACCCAATCGAGCTTCTTGGGGTCGAAGGTCGCCGGATTCTTAGAGATGCGGTCGAGCGAGAACTTGCTGGCCAGGACATCGCGCGGGATGATCGTGGTCTCGCCGTCGAGCGACCAGCCGAGCAGCGCCAGATAGTTGACAAAGGCGTCGGACAGGTAACCGGCGTCGCGGTATTCCTCCACCGAGGTTGCACCGTGGCGCTTGGAAAGCTTTTTGCCGTCGGCACCCAAGATCATGGAGATGTGGGCGAACGTGGGCACGGGCGCGCCGAGGGCCTCGTAGACCATGACCTGGCGCGGGGTGTTGGACAGGTGGTCGTCGCCGCGGATGACATGGGTGATCTTCATCATGGCGTCGTCGACGACGGTAGCGAAGTTATACGTAGGTGTGCCATCGGAGCGGAAGATGACAAAGTCGTCGAGCTCCTTGGCGTCGAAGGTCACCTCGCCGTGGACGGCGTCGTGGATGACGACGTCGCCGCGGTCCTCGGGAACCTTGATACGCAGGACGTAGGACTCGCCGGCCTCGATGCGACGGCGGGCCTCCTCGGGATCAAGATTGCGGCAACGGCGCTGATAGCCCTGGAAGGGGTCCTTGCGCTCCTGCGCGGCCTTGCGATCGGCGTCGAGCTGCTCCTTGGTGCAGAAACAGGGATATGCCTTGCCCTCGTCCCAAAGCTTCTGGGCGGCCTGTTTGTACAGGTCCAGGCGCTCGGTCTGGGCGTAGGGACCAAAGTCGCCGCCCACCTCGGGACCCTCGTCCCAGTCCAGGCCCAGCCAACGCATGGCGCGCAGGATGATCTGCGTGTTCTCGTCGGTGGAGCGGGTGGGGTCGGTGTCGTCGATGCGCAGGATGAACGTGCCGCCGTTAGCACGGGCGAAAGCCCAGTTATAGATAGCGGTGCGGGCGCCGCCGATGTGCAGCTTGCCCGTCGGTGAGGGTGCAAAGCGGACGCGAACGTCTGATGCCATGGAAATCTCCTCGATTGCAGGATGGATGTCTAACCGCATCAGTATAAAGCATCAAAGCAACCTCCGCACAAAGGGCACCTACCTACTCATTGGGGACAGACTTAAATGACCAATCGTTGGGAACGTTCTTAGTTTAAGGCTGGTCATTTAAGTCTGTCCCCAATGAGTAGGTGCGGAAAGGGTGTGAATGTTTGATTTACGCGCTATGATGTGCCCTTGCATAGAGAGCCCGGCGGAATGGTAACGGTCGCCGGGACACGTTTTTGAAAGGACAATCATGTCAGAAGAACTTCGTTCCATCCCGCCCCAACACGGATCCTTTGTTTTTACGTCGGAGTCGGTGACTGAAGGTCATCCCGATAAGATCGCTGACCAGATCAGCGACGCCGTCCTCGACGCAATCCTCGCCAAAGAAATAGAGCTCCAGGAGCAGGGCTACATCGCCCCCAACGGTGTGCCTGCCAACGTGGAGAACGTCCGCTGCGCTTGCGAGACCCTCGTGACCACCGGCACCGTCATCGTCGCCGGCGAGATCCGCACTCAGGCCTACGTCGACGTACAGGAAATCGCCCGCGGCGTTATCCGCCGCATCGGCTACAACCGTGCCAAGTTCGGTTTTGACTGCGACACCTGCGGCGTTATGAGCCTCATCCACGAGCAGTCGCCCGATATCGCCCAGGGCGTTGACGAGTCCTTCGAGATCCAGACCGGCGCTACCACCGACCCGATCGACCTAATCGGTGCCGGCGACCAGGGCATGATGTTTGGCTACGCCTCCAACGAGACCAAGACCTTAATGCCCATGCCGCACTACCTTGCAAGCCGCCTGGCCGAGCGCCTGGCCGCCGTGCGTCACGACGGTACCCTCGCCTATCTGCGTCCCGACGGCAAGACCCAGGTCACCGTGCGCTACGAGGAAGGCAAGCCCGTCGAGGTCACGACCATCGTCATCTCCACTCAGCACGCAGCCGAGATCGAGGACATGGGAAAGATCAAGGCCGACCTCATCGAACACGTCATCACCCCGGTCATGGCTGCCGAGAACATGCCGTGGGACAACGCGGACATCTACGTGAACCCCACCGGTCGCTTTGTCGTGGGCGGCCCCATGGGCGACACGGGCCTGACCGGCCGCAAGATCATCGTCGACACCTACGGCGGCTACGGCCGTCACGGTGGCGGTGCCTTTAGCGGCAAGGACTGCACCAAGGTTGACCGCTCCGCCGCGTATGCCGCGCGCTGGGTCGCCAAGAACGTGGTCGCCGCCGGTCTGGCCGACCGCTGCGAAGTCGAGCTTGCCTACGCCATCGGCGTTTCCAAGCCCCTCTCAATCATGGTCGACACCTTCGGTACCGCGCATGTTGCCGAGGACAAGATCGTCGAGGCCGTAGAGAAGACCTTCGACCTGCGCCCGGGCGCAATCATCCGCGACCTCGACCTGCGTCGCCCCATCTACGAAAAGACGGCAGCCTACGGTCACTTCGGCCGCGAAGACGCCGACTTCAACTGGGAGAAAACCGACAGAGTCGAAGAACTCAAAGCAGCCTGCGGACTGTAAGCTAACCCGAAAAGCTACAGCCAAATAACAACGCACCAAAAGAAGTACCGGCTCCAACCGGTACTTCTTTTTTATTAATCCGGTGGCGAAGATGCTTCGATATGAGCCTACGCTGCGTCCCTAGCTAATGAATTTTGCCATCTAGCAACCCCAACCATGTATCCTTAGTCCCGAGGGCGGGGCATAAGGTCGATCGCGAGTTCCGCACGAGCCGGAGAGCACTTAATGTGCTCTCCGTGCGAGCAGGACTGTCCGAGCAGGCGACTTCGCATGCCGCCGGGCAGCCGGGGCCGACACCCCTCAAAGATTTTCAAAAAAGTTGTTGACGCGCGCGCAA
>OLRM01000808.1_pt1 | contig 16039 bp, 19 predicted proteins | sample 1643211 | NCBI WGS metagenome assembly OLRM01 (sample SAMEA3136690, study PRJEB25190) | human gut metagenome | biome: human gut; feature: human-associated habitat; material: faeces | place: Austria | collected 2013
ATCTTTTGTAAATCAATGATGATTACATTTGATAATATTTCACAATACTTAAATGCCAGCCGTCTGTCGTTGGATTTAAAAAAGTGAAAATGAAGGCTCCTTCGGGAGCTTTTTTGCTTGGTATCTATTCGATGGATACTCACATACTACGGTAACATCATGAAAAAAATCATAGTTTTTTTTAACTCTGAACCAGCAGTGGTAGTGCCAGCGATGACTGGAGTTAACACCATCATGCGTGAATATCCAAATGGCGAAAAAACACACCTTACTGTAATGGCCGCAGGGTTTCCATCTCTGACCGGAGATCATAAAGTCATTTATGTAGCCGCGGATCGACATGTTACTTCAGAAGAAATTCTGGAAGCAGCAATAAGGCTCTTGAGTTGATTTGATGCTATTGTATTGATAATTCAGGAAAATTCTCTTTGTCTGTTTGTGTAAAATTTAGACTATCGTATGTTGATTATTGCGATGTTTCATCTTATCTTTTACACGTTTGCACCATATAATCGACTTACTGTGTAACTGGAAAGTCATAACAGACTAAAAGAGGAAATGATGAATATTGAAAACTTAAAAACAAAAGCAGAAGCAGATATTTCTGAATATATAACAAAAAAAATTATTGAACTTAAGAAAAAGACCGGGAAAGAAGTTACCAGTATTCAGTTTACCGCACGGGAAAAAATGACGGGTCTTGAAAGCTATGATGTCAAGATTAATTTAATCTGATGTATTCAATAATAAAATTTATCCATAAACCTCGTTTTTACGGGGTTTTGTTATATTTGAATGGTTCCGAATATCTAAATCACAATTGTTGATGGTTTTTATTAAACCAATGCAGTCCGGCTCAGGAGTGAGAGAAGCCGGACGTTATGGTTTAGCGTGGTAAGATCTGTGTAGTTTTCTGGATGCTTTCAGTAAATAGTAATGAGTTATCAAAGGCATAGTAATATCTTTGGTGTTCCTGGATATTTGTAACCCATCGGAAAACTCCTGCTTTAGCAAGATTTTCCCTGTATTGTTGAAATGTGATTTCTTTTGATTTCAGCTTATTATAGGAGGTCTCTATAAGATGTTTGTTTCTGGAGAATTTAACATTTACAACCTTTTTGAGTCCTTTTACTAACACTATGTTGTCGTTTTCTAACACAATGTGAATATTATCTGTGGCTAAATAGTAAATATAAAGTGAGACATTGTGACGTTTTAGCTCAGAATAAAATAATTCACAGTTTAAATCTTTACGCACTTGATCGAATATTTCTTTAAAAATGGCAGCCTGAGCCATTGGTAAACCTTCCATGTGATACGATGGCGCGTAGTTAGCATTATCGTGTTTATTGTTTTAATCTGGTCTGACCTCTTTGTGTTTTGTTGATGATTTATGTCAAATATTAAGCCTGTTTTTGATGAATAGTGTTGATTGCGTAACAAAATTGAGCCTTGCTGGCATCCAGGAGGGATATGCAACCGACAGATGTATGTAAGGTCGATGTACTCAAACTTTCATACTTTTCCTCTTTTATGCAGTAAGATTTGAAGTAATATTTTAACCGCTAGATGACGAGCAAACGCATGGAGCGACAAAATGAATAAAGAACAATCTGCTGATGAACTCTCGTTGGATCTGATTCGTGTAAAAAATATGCTTAATAGCACCATTTCTATGAGTTACCCGGATGTTGTAATTGCATGTATAGAACATCAGGTGTCTCTGGAAGCATTCAGGGCAATTGAGGCAGCGTTGGTGAAGCACGATAAGAATTCGAAGGATTATTCCCTGGTGGTTGACTGAGCACCATAACTGCTAATCATTCAAACTATTTCACCTGTGACAGAGTCAATATCGCATTCTGTCACTGTCAGGCTAATACAGAGCTGCAATTCAACTACTGCAATGTCCTCGTAATTAGGTGAATTTACAATATCGTCCTGTTCGGATGCCGGCTGCATTGCTGAAGATGAGGTATTTATGGTTCGCATATTTTCCCCTCATGCTCGTCAGTCCTGTGCGTAGGAAGAAACAGGACACTCACACTAATTTGTGTGGGCATGCTGTGATGTCCTTCTGAATTATTCCTATGCCATTATGTAAAGCGCTGTATCAGATGCTCGTCACGGCTGTCAGGCTGTCGGGTCCTCCCGGTGGGGGCCCCTGCCACGGGGCGGGAGCGTCGCGGAAAAAGGCTAGTTTTTGCATTTCCATGGCGGCGGCAGCATGTTTGGTAATTTATTGATAATTAAAAGTTATTTATCTTTTCACCTGTACAATATTTTTTTCTCCCTGTCATTAGACCAGTTTACAATTAATTGAAATATATAAATAAACATGATTTTCACCTGCCAGATGGAGTTGCTTATGTCAAATGTGAGCGGGATCGGTGATGCTTATTACTGGAGTGTTTTTAAAATCGCTGAGGCCTTTGGGCTTCACCGGGACACAGTAAAAAAACGGCTTCTCGCGGCCAACACTCCTGTGGCTGCGACTGTCAGGGGGAACCCCGTTTACGCCCTGCAGCATGTCGGCCCAGCCCTGTTTAGTGTGAAGCATGAGGCAGCAGACTCTGTTCATGATCCATCCCGTATGGAGCCGAAAGAGAGAAAGGACTGGTACCAGTCTGAAAATGAAAGGATCAAGCTGGAAAAGGAGCAGCGAAAACTCATCCCCGTTGATGAAGTAGTCATCGTCTATTCGTCCATGAGAAAGGCTGTCGTCCAGGTTCTGGAGACAATTCCGGATGTTCTTGAACGCGATTGCGCCCTGACTCCTCAGGCCGTCGGCGTTGTACAGCAGGCAATTGATGACCTGCGATACACTCTTCAGGAAAAATCCTACGAGGCTTGTGCTGCTGAATTAATTCCTGATGAGGAAGGAGAGAGTCTCTAGGAGGAATAATGGGTTTTTCATCAGCCCGAAATTTGGGAAGGGACATATCGGCAGGATTTTCCCCACCACGTCGCATGCCGATTTCGGAGGCTGTTAAAAAATTCATGCGTGTTCCCAAGGGGGCTGGTAACTCGGTGCCATGGGATCCTGAACTGACACCCTACATCATTGAGCCCATGAACTGCCTGGCATCGCGTGAATACGATGCGGTGATTTTTGTTGGTCCTGCGCGAACAGGGAAGACCATTGGTCTGATCGATGGATGGATTGTCTATACCATCGTTTGCGATCCTTCGGACATGCTCGTTGTGCAGATGACCGAAGATAAGGCCCGCGAGCATTCTAAAAAGCGCCTCGACAGAACGTTCAGAAGCAGTGCGGCGGTAAAGAAAAGAATGAGTCCACGTCGTAACGACAATAATGTCCATGATAAGACGTTCAGGGATGGCTCGTTCCTTAAAATTGGTTGGCCCTCGGTCAACATTATGTCGTCGTCGGATTACCGGTTTGTCGCCTTAACCGATTACGACCGTTTTCCGGAGAATATCGACAGCGAGGGTGATGGTTTCTCCCTGGCCTCAAAACGTACCACCACATTTATGTCCGCCGGGATGACTCTGGTGGAGAGCTCGCCGGGACGTGACATCTGCGACAGCAAATGGCGACGTAAGTCGCCTCATGAAGCGCCACCGACGACTGGTATTCTTTCCCTTTACAATCGTGGTGACCGCCGCCGCTGGTACTGGTCATGTCCGCACTGCGGTGAATATTTTCAGCCAGCCATGGATGCCATGACCGGCTACCGTAATGAACCGGATCCCTTTAAAGCCAGTGAGGCGGCGTATCTACTTTGCCCGCACTGCAGCGGCATTATCACTGCGGAGAAAAAGCGTGAGCTCAATAGTGCAGGAGTCTGGTTGCGTGAAGGTCAGGTCATTGATCGTAACGGCAACGTTTCCGGTGAACCGCGCCGCTCCCGTATCGCCAGTTTCTGGATGGAAGGGCCAGCTGCTGCGTATCAGACCTGGGCGCAACTGGTTTACAAATTACTGACTGCAGAACAGGAGTATGAAGCGACAGGAAGCGAAGAAACACTCAGGGCGGTTATCAACACCGACTGGGGATTGCCTTATCTTCCTCGTGCCAGCATGGAGCAACGAAAAAGTGAACTGCTTGAGCAGCGGGCAGAGCCAGTTCCTTCCCGCAGTGTGCCGGATGGCATTAATTTCCTTGTGGCGACAGTGGATGTGCAGGCGGGACGTCATCGCCGTTTTGTGGTTCAGGTAACGGGCTATGGCAGTCGTGGCGAACGCTGGATTATTGATCGTTACAACATCACGCAGTCATTGCGCAGTGACTGCGACGGGGAGAGCCAGCGAATTGATCCGGCCAGCTATCCGGAAGACTGGGATGTCCTGCTGACGGATGTTTTTCATAAAAGCTGGCCGCTGGCCTCCGATCCTTCTCAACAAATGCGACTGATGGCAATGGCGGTGGACTCCGGCGGTGAAGACGGGGTCACTGATAATGCCTATAAATTCTGGCGTCGTTGCCGTCGTGATGGCCTTGGTAAACGTATTTACCTGTTTAAGGGTGACAGCATCCGGCGCGCAAAACTGATCAGCCGTACATTCCCTGATAACACCGGACGAACGGGCCGCCGGGCGCAGGCCGCAGGTGATGTGCCGCTCTGGCTTCTTCAGACGGATGCCCTGAAAGACCGGGTGAATAACGCGTTATGGCGTGACTCGCCAGGTCCAGGCTATGTGCATTTCCCTGACTGGCTGGGGAGCTGGTTTTACGACGAACTGACGTATGAAGAGCGAAGCAGTGACGGGAAATGGAGTAAGCCGGGTCGCGGTGCCAACGAAGCTTTTGACCTGATGGTGTATGCCGAGGCTCTGGTCATTCTGCATGGATACGAAAAGATCCGCTGGCCGGATGCACCGGAGTGGGCGAGCCGGGAAACCTGGCTGGAGTGTGTCCAGGACAGTACCGAACCGTCATCCTCACCGGAACCGGTATCCACGCCTGTTAAAAAACAAAAACGGAAGAAAACAGTAACTGACGATGTTAACCCCTGGCTGACTTCTGGAGGATGGTTATGAACCAGAATGATATCGAAGCCATGATTCAGCGTTATACGGAAGCTGAAATGGCGGTGCTGGACGGAAAATCCGTCACTTTTAATGGTCAGCAGATGACCATGGAAAACTTATCTGAGATCCGGCAGGGGCGGCAGGAGTGGGAGCGCCGCCTTGCGGCTCTGATTACACGACGACGGGGGCATCCCGGGTACCGGCTGGCGAGGTTCTGATGGCAATTCTTGATGATGTGATTGGCGTTTTTTCACCAGGATGGAAAGCGGCAAGGCTGCGTTCCCGTGCGGTGATCCAGGCTTATGAGGCCGTAAAAACGACGCGGACACACAAAGCCCGACGGGAGAACCGAACTGCCGACCAGTTAAGCCAGTACGGGGCCGTGTCGTTACGTGAGCAGGCCCGTTACCTTGATAACAACCACGATCTGGTCATTGGTGTATTTGACAAGCTGGAAGAACGGGTGGTGGGGAAAAACGGGATTATTGTCGAGCCACATCCGGTATTACGCAATGGGGCCATTGCCCGTGATCTGGCTGCGGAGATACGCACCCGATGGAGTGAATGGTCTGTCAGTCCGGAAGTCACCGGGCAGTTTACCCGTCCGATGCTGGAACGTCTGATGCTGCGTACCTGGCTGCGCGATGGTGAGGTGTTTGCCCAGATGGTTTCCGGGCGCATAAACAGCCTGACGCCTTCTGCCGGTGTTCATTTCTGGCTGGAGGCGCTCGAGCCAGACTTTATTCCCATGACCAGTGATGAGAGCAACAGGCTGAATCAGGGCGTGTTTGTTGATGACTGGGGGCGTCCCGAAAAATATCTGGTGTATAAAAGTCGTCCTGTATCCGGACGGCAGATGGAAACCAAAGAAGTGGATGCAGAGCGAATGCTGCATCTTAAATTTGTTCGCCGTCTGCACCAGATGCGCGGGACGTCTTTGTTGTCCGGTGTGCTGATCCGCCTCAGTGCCCTGAAAGAGTATGAAGATTCTGAGCTGACTGCAGCAAGGATCGCCGCTGCTCTGGGGATGTACATCCGGAAAGGCGACGGGCAGAGCTATGAAGCGGATGGTAATGGCAGCAAGGATAAGGAACGCGAGCTTACCATTCAGCCAGGCATTATTTACGATGATCTGAAACCCGGCGAAGAAATCGGAATGGTGAAGTCGGAGCGCCCCAATCCTAACCTTGAAACTTTTCGTAATGGTCAGTTGCGTGCCGTGGCGGCGGGCAGTCGTCTGAGTTTTTCCAGTACAGCGCGCAACTATAACGGCACTTACAGCGCCCAGCGTCAGGAGCTGGTTGAATCCACTGATGGCTACCTGATCCTGCAGGACTGGTTTATTGGTGCCGTCACCCGCCCGATGTATCGTGCCTGGCTGAAACAGGCTGTGGCATCCGGTGTTATCAGGCTACCCCGCGATCTTGACCGTTCTTCACTGTATACCGCGGTGTATTCCGGACCGGTGATGCCGTGGATTGACCCTGTTAAGGAGGCTGAGGCCTGGAAAATCCAGATTCGTGGTGGAGCGGCGACAGAATCAGACTGGGTACGTGCTGGTGGTCGTAATCCGGATGATGTCAAACGTCGGCGCAAGGCCGAAATTGATGAAAACCGCAAGCTGGATCTGGTATTTGATACCGATCCGGCCAGTGATAAAGGAGGCAGCAGTGCCGCAACGAAACGACAGGAGCCGCAGCACACCGACGACCAGTCCGAAGAATAATTCCTGGTTCAGGATGCAGGCTGGTCACCAGAGTGACGCGGATATTTATATTTATGACGAGATTGGTTTCTGGGGTGTTACAGCGAAGCAGTTTATCAGTGATCTGAATGCACTGGGCGATATCACCCACATTAATCTCCATATTAATTCACCGGGTGGCGATGTCTTTGAAGGCATCGCCATTTTTAATGCGCTGAAAACACATGGTGCGTCCATTACCGTTTATGTCGACGGTGTGGCGGCGTCAATGGCGTCGGTCATTGCGATGGTGGGAAACCCGGTCATTATGCCGGAAAACACCTTCATGATGATTCATAAACCATTTGGCTTTACGGGCGGTGATGCGGAGGACATGCGCACCTATGCCGACCTGCTCGATAAAGTTGAGGCGGTTCTGTTACCCGCTTATGCACAGAAAACCGGGAAAACCACCGATGAAATTGCTGCCATGCTGGCGGATGAGACCTGGATGTCCGGTGCCGAATGTCTGGCACATGGATTTGCTGATCAGGTGACACCAGCCGTTAAGGCAATGGCATGTATTCAGTCAAAACGTACAGAGGAATTTAAAAAGATGCCGGAATCCATTCGAAATATGATTACTCCGCCACGCAACAGTGCTCCACGCGTACAGGATGATGGACCTGCAGCCTCCCGGACGCCAGTGCAGGCAGCAGCACCCGTGGTGGATGAAAACAGCATCCGTGCGCAGGTCCTGGCAGAGCAAAAAGCGCGTGTAAACGGTATTAATGATCTGTTTGCCATGTTTGGCGGGCGTTATCAGTCGTTGCAGGCTCAGTGTCTTGCCGATCCTGAATGTTCGCTGGAGCAGGCCCGCGAAAAGCTGTTGAACGAGATGGGGCGCGAGTCCACGCCATCCAATAAAAATACCCCGGCTCATATTTATGCCGGTAACGGTAATTTTGTGGGGGACGGGATCCGCCAGGCGCTGATGGCGCGCGCCGGGTTTGAAAAAACCGAACGTGATAATGTCTACAACGGGATGACCCTGCGTGAATATGCCCGTATGTCACTAACTGAACGTGGTATTGGTGTTTCCAGTTATAACCCGATGCAGATGGTCGGTGCGGCGTTCACACACAGTACGTCTGACTTCGGTAATATTCTGCTGGATGTTGCGAACAAAGCCATTCTGCAGGGCTGGGAAGATGCCCCTGAAACCTATGAACAGTGGACGCGGAAAGGTCAGTTGTCTGATTTTAAAATTGCCCATCGTGTGGGTATGGGGGGCTTCAGTGCTCTGCGTCAGGTGCGTGAAGGGGCAGAATATAAATACGTCACCACCGGAGATAAACAGGCCACTATTGCACTGGCGACCTATGGCGAGCTGTTCAGTATCACCCGTCAGGCCATTATCAATGATGATCTGAATATGCTGACCGATGTCCCGATGAAGCTGGGCCGTGCGGCGAAATCCACTATTGCCGATCTGGTTTATGCCATTCTGAAGTCTAACCCGAAAATCTCCACAGATAATGTAAGTCTGTTCGATAAAGCGAAACATGCAAACGTACTGGAGAGCGCGGCAATGGACGTGGCATCGCTGGATAAAGCCCGCCAGTTGATGCGCGTTCAGAAAGAGGGGGAGCGTCATCTGAATATTCGTCCTGCGTTCGTACTGGTACCGACGGCGATGGAGTCTGTTGCTAACCAGGTCATTCGCTCCTCAAGTGTCAAGGGGGCTGACATTAACGCCGGTATTATTAACCCGGTGAAAGATTTTGCGACCGTTATTGCAGAGCCTCGTCTTGATGATAACAGCCAGACCACCTTCTACCTGGCTGCGTCAAAAGGCTCCGATACGATTGAAGTGGCTTATCTCAACGGTGTGGATACGCCATATATTGATCAGATGGAGGGCTTCAGTGTGGATGGCGTGACAACGAAAGTGCGTATTGACGCCGGTGTCGCGCCAGTTGATCACCGCGGTCTGGTGAAATGTACGGCGTAAACGTCGCAGACAACAACTCTGATGGCCCGTAAGGGCTTTTTTTGTACCTGAAATCAGCCCCTGAACGGGGCTGTGCGGAGACAGTTATGGCAAAGAATTTTGTAGAAGAAGGAAAAACGGTGGCGATTGTTGCCAGTGCAGCCATCAGCAGCGGAGATCTGGTGCAGGTGGGCGATGTTTTTGCGGTGGCGCTGACCGATATTCCACAGGGTGAAACAGGCGACGGCATGACCGAAGGTGTGTTTATGCTGCCTAAGCTGAAAACGGATGACATGAAAACGGGTAAGAAGGTTTATCTGAAGTCCGGAAAAGTTCAGCTGACTAACAGCGGCTCTGATCCGCTGGTCGGGGTTGTCTGGGCAGATGCCGGAACCAGTGCAGAAGAAGTGCCGGTAAAACTCAATGTCTGATCCCTTTTCCCGGCTGGCAGCGCGTATGGATGCTATTACGGTTAGAAAGATGGGAAAGACAGCCTCGATTAATGATGTCGATATGACTGTGATCCCGGGAGAAACACTGGCAGAGCTGAATGCTCTGTCCGGACCTGCGGTCTCTCTGGTGGTGTTTTCTTCGGGATACCGCCCACGGCGCGGGGATCGCGTTGTTTATGACGGACAACAATGGACGGTCACACGGCATGAACGCTTTAACGGTAAGCCAATGATCTTTATTGAGTAAAGAGGTGTGGGATGAAGGGGCTTGAGAATGCCATCCGCAATCTGAACAGCCTTGATACCCGTATGGTGCCACAGGCCAGCGCATGGGCGATAAACCGTGTGGCACAGAAAGCGGTCTCGGTTACCACCCGGCAGGTTGCCGGGAATACCGTTGCGGGAGATAACCAGGTGAAAGGGATCCCCCTGAAACTGGTACGTCAGCGTGTCCGGGTGTTTAAAGCCAGTCCGTCAGGAAAAATGACGGCCAGGATCCGCGTTAACCGGGGCAATCTGCCTGCCATTAAGCTGGGGATAGCCCGGGTCAGACTGGCCCGGCGTGGTGGAAAACTGCAGTACCGTGGCAGTGTGCTGAAGGTGGGTAAATATCTTTTCCGGGATGCGTTTATTCAGCAACTGGCGAATGGTCGTTGGCATGTGATGCGGCGTATTGATGGCAAAAATCGTTACCCCATTGATGTGGTGAAAATCCCGCTGTCCGGACCGCTGACACAGGCATTTGAAGATGCCCGCGACCGCATCATTGCTGCGGAAATGCCGAAACAGCTGGGGTATGCACTGAAACAACAACTGAGGTTATGGCTGACCCGATGAACCGACATACACAAATCCGCCAGGTCGTACTGGCACGCCTTCGGGAACAGTGTGGAGACAGCGCCACGTTTTTTGACGGGCTTCCGGCATTTGTTGATGCGCAGGAACTGCCTGCCGTGGCGGTGTGGCTGAGTGATGCTCAGTACACCGGAAAAATGACGGATGAAGATGACTGGCAGGCTGTTCTGCATATTGCTGTCTTCATCCGGGCACAGGCACCGGATTCAGAGCTGGATATGTGGATGGAGAGCACCATTTTCCCGGCCCTGAATGATGTACCAGCACTTTCCGGACTCATCGACACCCTGATCCCACTCGGTTTTAACTATCAACGTGATAATGAGATGGCCACCTGGGCGATGGCGGAAATCACGTACCAGATCACGTACACGAATTAAGGAGGTGGTAATGACCACACCAAATCCACTGGCAAAAACGAAAGGTGCGGGAACGACGTTCTGGATGTATACCGGCAAGGGCGATGCGTTTGCGAACCCTTTATCGGACACTGACTGGCTGCGTCTTGCGATGGTGAAGGATCTGCAACCTGGCGAAATGACCGCTGATGCAGAAGATGACACTTATCTCGATGATGAAGATGCAGACTGGAAAACGACAACCCAGGGGCAGAAATCCGTTGGTGATACTTCGGCGACGCTGGCCTGGCGTCCGGGTGACAGCGGGCAGAAAAAACTGGTTCAGTTGTTCGACTCCGGTGAAGTCTGCGCGTTTCGTATCAAATATCCCAACGGCACTGTTGATGTTTTCCGTGGCTGGCTGAGCTCACTGGGTAAAACCATTGCCTCAAAAGACGTGATGACCCGCACTGTGAAAATCAGCGGTGTGGGGCGTCCGTATCTGGCAGAGGAAGGCACTGAAACCGTGAGCGTTACCGGGCTGACAGTATCACCGGCATCTGCCAGTGTAAAAGTGGGAGCAACCACCACGCTGACCTTTACAGTAAAACCTGACGGAGCCAGTGACAAAGCGATCAGTGTGCATTCGTCAGATCCACAGACTGCCACGGTTACCCTGAACGGACTTGTGGCCACGGTAAAAGGCGTGAAGCAGGGCAGTGTCAGCATTGTGGGCATGACCGCTGACGGGAATTTTGTGGCTGTGGCTGCGGTGACTGTCAGCGCAGCAGGTTAACAGGACGATACTCATCATTTGCCCCGGTTATTCGGGGCTTTTTTGCAGGTGGAGAACATGATGTTTCTGAAACAGGACACGTTTAATTATGAAAAACAGTCCGTGGTGCTCAGTGAGCTGTCCGGGCTGCAGAGAATTGAATATCTGATGTTTGTTCAGCAGCGAACGGCAAAGTTTGATGCCGGGGAGGGAGAACTGCCGGAGGCTGAACGACAGATTGCTTTTCTGCGGATGGGGATGGATATCAATGCCTGGCTGGTTTCCCGCTCACTGTGGAATGCGGAACAGTCTCAGGATGTTGAGACGCTTTACGCATCCGTTATTACAACATGGTCGTATGATGCCCTGGGTGCGGGGGCGGAGATGGTTCTGTCGCTGAGCGGTATGGGGGCCATTGATAATGCCGGGGATTTGGAGCATGAGGTGCTGACGCCGGAAAAGTCCTGACGCGGGAAATGCAGTTTGTCATGCGGCTTGCCCGGGAGTTCCGGCGGGCAGACTGGCGGCGGATGCTGTCGGAAATGTCGGCCACTGAGCTTGGTGAGTGGGGCGATTATTTCCGGATGCAGAGCTTCAGTGATGTGTGGATGGATGCGCAGTTTGCCTCGCTGAAGGCATTGATCGTGAGAATGGTGTCCGGCAGCAGTGATGCTGCGGTGGCTGATTTCAGCCTTTTACCGGAAGAGAACGGGATACCGGAGCGAACGGACGAAGAACTGATGCATCTTGGGGAAGGTATTTCCGGAGGTGTGCGTTATGGACCAGATAGCCAACCTGGTCATTGATTTGGGGATTGATGCGGCAGAGTTTAAAAATGAAATTCCCCGTATCAAAAACCTTCTGAATGGTGCAGCCAGCGATGCAGAACGGTCTTCTGCCCGTATGCAGCGTTTTATGGAGCGTCAGACTCAGGCCGCCCGGCAGACAACGCAGGCGGCGTCTTCGGCTGCAACAGCCGCATCCGTCCATGCGCAGACGGTGGAGAAGAACGCACAGGCTCATGAACGCATGGCCCGCGAGGTGGAGAAAACCCGCCAGCGTATGGAGGCACTGAGCCAGAAAATGCGCGAGGAACAGGCGCAGGCCATGGCTCTGGCGGAGGCTCAGGATAAAGCAGCTGCTGCGTTTTATCGTCAGATTGACAGTGTGAAACAGGCCAGTGCGGGGCTGCAGGAATTACAGCGTATTCAGCAGCAGATCCGACAGGCCAGAAACAGTGGCGGGATTGGTCAGCAGGATTATCTGGCGCTGATTTCTGAGGTTACGGCGAAAACCCGTGTTCTTACGCAGGCTGAGGAAGAGGCTACCCGACAGAAAGTGGCGTTTATCCGTCAGCTTAAAGAGCAGGCAACCCGCCAGAATCTTTCTTCTTCTGAGTTGCTTCGTGCTAAGGCTGCCCAGCTGGGGGTAAGCAGTGCTGCAGAAGTGTATATCCGCAAAATGGAGCAGGCAGGAAAAGCCACGCATTCGCTGGGTCTGAAAAGTGCAGCGGCCCGCCAGGAGATAGGCGTTCTGATAGGTGAACTGGCCCGCGGCAATTTAGGGGCGCTGAGGGGATCCGGGATAACGCTGGCTAACCGTGCCGGATGGATAGACACTCTGATGTCACCGAAAGGCATGATGCTTGGCGGGGTTATTGGCGGTATTGCCGCGTCCGTCTATGGTCTGGGTAAAGCCTGGTATGACGGTCAGAAGGAGGGGGAAGAATTTAACCGCCAGTTGTCGCTGACGGGGCATTATGCCGGAGTCACTGCCGGGCAGCTGTGGACGCTCAGTCGTGCTATTTCCGGGAATGGTATCACGCAACATGCTGCAGCCGGTGTGCTGGCTCAGGTGGTGGGGAGTGGTGCATTTCGTGGAAACGATATCGGTATGGTGGCGAGAGCTGCCGCACAGATGGAGCGATCGGTTGGCCAGTCGGTCAGCGATACCATAAATCAGTTTAAGCGGCTGAAGGATGATCCTGTAAATGCCGCGAAGGCTCTGGACAATGAGCTGCATTTTCTTACTGCCACTCAGCTTGAGCAGATACGTGTCCTTGGGGATCAGGGACGGTCCAGTGATGCTGCACGGATAGCCATGTCTGCACTGGCAGAGGAAACCGGTCGGCGTACTGCGGATATTGATAATAACCTCAATGCGCTTGGCAGTACGCTGAAGTATCTGTCTGATTTGTGGAGTCGTTTCTGGGATGCGGCCATGAATATTGGTCGTGAAGACTCGCTGGATGAACAGATTGCCGCTTTACAGGAGAAAGTGTCGCGGGCGAAAAGACTCCCCTGGACGGCATCATCTTCTCAGGTTGAATACGATCAGCAGCGTCTTAACGATCTTCAGGAGAAAAAACGCCAGAAGGATTTGCAGGATGCAAAAGAGCAGGCAGAGCGGAATTATCAGGAGCAACAGAAACGACGTAATGCTGAAAATGCTGCACTGAACCGGATGAATGAAACGGAAGCAGCACGACATCAGCGTGAAATTGCGCGTATTAATTCCATGCAGTACGCCGATCAGGCTGTCAGGGATGCAGCTATACAACGTGAAAATGAACGTTACGAGAAAGCCCTGGCATCCGGTAAGAAAAAAACACGCGAAACCCGTAATGATGAGGCCACCCGGTTATTGCTGCAGTACAGTCAGCAACAGGCACAGGTGGAAGGACAGATTGCTGCTGCAAGACAGTCAGCAGGCATTGCCACTGAAAAGATGACAGAAGCGCATAAACAGCTTCTGGCTCTGCAGCAGCGCATCAGCGATCTGGACGGGAAAAAACTGACGGCAGATGAAAAGAGTGTGCTGGCCCGTAAAGATGAACTGATTCAGGCACTGACGCTGCTGGATGTAAAACAGCAGGAGCTTCAGAAACAGACGGCACTCAACGATCTGAAGAAAAAAACAATTCAGCTGACCAGTCAACTGGCTGAAGAAGAGCTCGCTCAGCGTCAGCAACATGACCTGGATATCGCCACGGTGGGTATGGGTGATCAGCAGCGGCAGCGATATCAGGTACAACTGAGTCTTCGCCAGAAATACCAGCAACAGCTGGAGCAGTTGAGGCGGGATAGTGAGCAGAAAGGGACATATAACACGGATGACTACAGAAAGGCCGAGCAGGCGCTGACGGAGAGCCTGAACCGACAACTGAATGAGAATCGCCGTTACTGGCAACAGCTTGAAGTTGTGCAGGGTAACTGGAAAAACGGAGTCCTGCGTGCATTTCAGGATTTTACCGTGGATGCAGACAATACGGCAGGAACAGCAGAACAGGTGTTCTCGTCAGCCTTCAGCAACATGGGAAATGGCCTGGCAACTTTTGTCACTACCGGCAAACTCAACTTCAAATCCTTCACCTCTTCGGTGCTGTCAGATATGGCGAAAATCCTGGCGCAGGCAACCATGATGAAATCGATAAAAGGGATTGGCAGTGTACTGGGATTTGATCTCAGCAGCCTTTCCCTGAATGCCAATGGGGGGATTTATCAGTCTGCTGATTTGAGTCGTTACAGTGGCACGGTGGTTAACCGTCCGACGTTTTTTGCTTTTGCAAAAGGCGCGGGTGTGATGGGGGAAGCTGGACCTGAAGCCATTCTGCCACTGCGTCGTGGTGCTGACGGTAAGCTGGGGGTTGTGGCGGATATTGGTGGTTCAGGTATGGCGATGTTTGCCCCGCAGTACAACATCGAGATCAATAACGATGGCACGAACGGGCAGATAGGTCCGGCTGCCCTGAAGGTGGTTTATGACCTTGGGAAAAAAGCGGCAGCGGACTTTATGCAACAGCAGGCCCGTGATGGTGGTCGGTTAAGTGGAGCATATCGGTAATGGAGACGTTTCACTGGAAAGTGCGCCCGGATATGAATGTGGTATCAGAGCCGAAAGTGGTGACAGTGAAGCTGGGCGATGGTTATGAACAGCGTCGTGCGGCGGGACTGAATAACCAGTTGTCGACTTACAGCGTGACGATACGTGTTCGTAAATGTGAACACCCATCTTTAAAAGCCTTTCTGGAACGGCACGGTGGCGTCCGCGCATTTCAGTGGACGCCACCTTATGACTGGAAGCCGATCAGGGTGGTTTGTCGTAAATGGTCGGCAAGCGTGGGGGCGTTGTGGGTAACCATAACGGCAGATTTTGAACAGGTCGTGGCATAGGAGTCTCTGATGCAGGATATTCCACAGGAAACACATCATGAGACGACACGCCTCACTCAGTCAGCCCAGGTGGTGCTCTGGGAAATCGATCTGACAGTGGTCGGTGGAGAACGTTATTTTTTCTGTAATGAGCAGAACGAAAAAGGTGAGCCGGTTACCTGGCAGGGGCGGCAGTATCAGGCATACCCCATTCAGGGGACGGGATTTGAACTGAACGGCAAGGGCAGTGCTGCCCGTCCGACACTGACGGTTTCTAACCTGCACGGCATGGTCACCGGGATGGCGGAAGACCTGCAGAGTCTGGTCGGCGGAACGGTGGTCCGGCGTAAGGTTTACGCCCGTTTTCTGGATGCGGTGAACTTCGTCAACGGAAACAGTGACGCCGATCCGGAGCAGGAGGTGATCAGCCGCTGGCGCATCGAGCAGTGCAGCGAACTGAGCGCGGTGAGTGCCTCCTTTGTACTGTCCACGCCGACGGAAACGGATGGCGCTGTTTTTCCGGGACGTATCATGCTGGCCAACACCTGCACCTGGACCTATCGCGGCGATGAGTGCGGTTATCACGGTCCGGCGGTCGCGGATGAATATGACCAGCCAACGTCCGATATCACGAAGGATAAATGCAGCAAATGCCTGAGCGGTTGTAAGTTCCGCAATAACGTCGGCAACTTTGGCGGCTTCCTTTCCATTAACAAACTTTCGCAGTAAATCCCATGACACAGACAGAATCAGCGATTCTGGCGCACGCCCGGCGATGTGCGCCAGCGGAGTCGTG
>OLRM01000813.1_pt1 | contig 15938 bp, 13 predicted proteins | sample 1643211 | NCBI WGS metagenome assembly OLRM01 (sample SAMEA3136690, study PRJEB25190) | human gut metagenome | biome: human gut; feature: human-associated habitat; material: faeces | place: Austria | collected 2013
CATCGTAGACATGCATGCAGTGCTCTGGTAGCTGTAAAGCCAGGGGCGGTAGCGTGCGTTAATACCTCTATTAATCAAACTAAGAGCCGCTAATTTCACAGCATGCTCTGAAGTAATATGGAATAAAAAAGTGAAGATACTTGTTACTGGTGGCGCAGGATTTATTGGTTCTGCTGTAGTTCGTCACATTATAAATAATACGCAGGATAGTGTTGTTAATGTCGATAAATTAACGTACGCCGGAAACCTGGAATCACTTGCTGATGTTTCTGATTCTGAACGCTATGTTTTTGAACATGCGGATATTTGCGATGCTGCTGCAATGGCGCGGATTTTTGCTCAGCATCAGCCGGATGCAGTGATGCACCTGGCTGCTGAAAGCCATGTGGATCGTTCTATCACTGGCCCTGCGGCATTTATTGAAACCAATATTGTTGGTACTTATGTCCTTTTAGAAGCCGCTCGCAATTACTGGTCTGCTCTTGATAGCGACAAGAAAAATAGCTTCCGTTTTCATCATATTTCTACTGACGAAGTCTATGGTGATTTGCCTCATCCTGACGAAGTAAATAATAAAGAAAAATTACCCTTATTTATTGAGACAACAGCTTACGCACCAAGCAGCCCTTATTCCGCATCCAAAGCATCCAGCGATCATTTAGTCCGCGCGTGGAAACGTACCTATGGTTTACCGACCATTGTGACTAACTGTTCGAATAACTACGGTCCTTATCACTTTCCGGAAAAATTGATTCCACTAGTAATTCTTAATGCTCTGGAAGGTAAGGCATTACCTATTTATGGCAAAGGGGATCAAATTCGTGATTGGCTGTATGTTGAAGATCATGCGCGTGCATTATATACCGTCGTAACCGAAGGTAAAGCGGGTGAAACTTATAACATTGGTGGGCACAACGAAAAGAAAAACATTGATGTAGTGCTCACTATTTGTAATTTGCTGGATGAGATTGTACCGAAAGAGAAATCTTATCGTGAGCAAATCACTTATGTTGCCGATCGTCCGGGACACGATCGCCGTTATGCCATTGATGCTGAGAAGATTGGTCGCGAATTGGGATGGAAACCACAGGAAACGTTTGAGAGCGGGATTCGGAAGACAGTGGAATGGTACCTGTCCAATACAAAATGGGTTGATAATGTAAAAAGTGGTGCCTATCAATCGTGGATTGAACAGAACTATGAGGGCCGCCAGTAATGAATATCCTCCTTTTTGGCAAAACAGGGCAGGTAGGTTGGGAACTACAGCGTGCTCTGGCACCTTTGGGTAATTTGATTGCTCTTGATGTTCACTCCACTGATTACTGTGGTGATTTTAGTAATCCTGAAGGTGTAGCTGAAACCGTAAGAAGCATTCGGCCTGATATTATTGTCAACGCAGCCGCTCACACCGCAGTAGACAAAGCAGAATCAGAACCGGAGTTTGCACAATTACTTAACGCAACAACTGTCGAAGCGATTGCGAAAGCAGCAAATGAAGTTGGAGCTTGGGTTATACACTACTCCACCGATTATGTTTTCCCTGGCAGTGGTGACAGGCCATGGCTGGAAACGGATGCAACAGCGCCGCTAAATGTTTACGGTGAAACTAAGCTAGCTGGGGAAAAAGCGTTACAAGAACATTGCGCAAAGCATCTTATTTTCCGTACCAGCTGGGTATACGCTGGTAAAGGAAATAATTTTGCCAAAACGATGTTGCGTCTGGCAAAAGAACGCGAAGAGTTGGCTGTGATAAACGATCAATTTGGCGCACCAACGGGTGCTGAGCTTCTGGCCGATTGTACAGCACATGCCATTCGTGTCGCACTGAATAAACCGGATGTCGCAGGCTTGTACCATCTGGTAGCCAGTGGTACCACGACCTGGTACGATTATGCTGCGCTGGTTTTTGAAGAGGCGCGCAAAGCAGATATTCCCCTCGCACTCAACAAACTCAATGCGGTACCAACGACAGCCTATCCTACACCAGCTTGTCGTCCACATAACTCTCGACTTAATACAGAAAAATTTCAGCAGAATTTTGCGCTTGTCTTGCCTGACTGGCAGGTTGGTGTGAAACGCATGCTCAACGAATTATTTACGACTACAGCAATTTAATAGTTTTTGCATCTTGTTCGTGATGATGGAGCAAGATGAATTAAAAGGAATGATGAAATGAAAACGCGTAAGGGTATTATTTTAGCGGGTGGTTCTGGTACTCGTCTTTATCCTGTGACTATGGCAGTCAGTAAACAGCTATTACCGATTTATGATAAACCGATGATCTATTACCCGCTCTCTACACTGATGTTGGCGGGTATTCGCGATATTTTGATTATTAGTACGCCACAGGATACTCCTCGTTTTCAACAACTGCTGGGTGACGGTAGCCAGTGGGGGCTAAATCTTCAGTACAAAGTGCAACTGACTCCAGATGGGCTTGCGCAGGCATTTATTATCGGTGAAGAGTTTATTGGTGGTGATGATTGTGCTTTGATTCTTGGTGATAATATCTTTTACGGTCACGATCTGCCGAGGTTAATGGATGCCGCTGTTAACAAAGAAAGTGGTGCAACGGTATTTGCCTATCACGTAAATGATCCTGAACGCTATGGTGTCGTTGAGTTTGATAAAAACGGTACTGCAATCAGCTTGGAAGAAAAACCGTTACAACCAAAAAGTAATTATGCGGTAACCGGGCTTTATTTCTATGATAACGACGTTGTGGAAATGGCGAAAAACCTTAAGCCTTCTGCCCGTGGTGAACTGGAAATTACCGATATTAACCGTGTCTATATGGAACAGGGGCGTTTATCTGTTGCCATGATGGGCCGTGGTTATGCATGGTTAGACACGGGGACACATCAAAGTCTGATTGAAGCAAGTAACTTCATTGCAACAATTGAAGAGCGACAAGGTTTAAAGGTATCTTGCCCGGAAGAAATTGCTTATCGTAAAGGCTTTATTGACGCTGAGCAGGTTAATGTATTAGCAGAACCACTAAAGAAAAATGCTTATGGTCAGTATCTGCTAAAAATGATTAAAGGTTACTAAAAATGAATGTAATTAAAACTGAAATTCCTGATGTATTAATTTTGGAACCGGAAGTTTTTGGTGATGAGCGCGGTTTTTTTATGGAAAGCTTTAATCAGAAAGTTTTCGAAGAGGCTGTAGGGCGTAAGGTTGAATTTGTTCAGGATAACCATTCTAAATCAATTAAGGGTGTATTACGCGGATTGCACTATCAGCTGGAACCTTATGCTCAAGGTAAATTAGTTCGTTGTGTGGTCGGTGAGGTTTTTGATGTAGCAGTTGATATTCGTAAATCGTCAGGTACATTTGGGAAATGGGTTGGGGTGAATTTGTCTGCTGAGAACAAGCGTCAGTTGTGGATACCTGAAGGATTTGCTCATGGATTTTTGGTACTTAGTGATTTAGCAGAAGTTTTATATAAAACGAATCAATATTATGCTCCATCACATGAACGAAATATTATCTGGAATGACCCCTTGCTTAATATTAAATGGCCAAGGAAAGCACTGATTACTCTGTCTGATAAGGATGCAAATGGGGAAAAATTAGAACTAAGTGAGTATTGAAATGTCTCTCTTAAAACATAGTATATGGAATGTTGCGGGCTACTTTATACCAACATTAATTGCAATCCCAGCGTTTGGATTAATTGCAAGGGAAATTGGTGTAGAACTATTTGGTTTGTATACTTTATCAATGATTTTTATAGGGTATGCTAGTATATTTGATGCTGGGTTAACAAGAGCTGTAGTACGCGAAATAGCATTACTAAAAAACAGACTGGACGATTGTAATACGATAATAGTAACTTCTATTATTGCTGTGGTATTTTTAGGGGGTATCGGAGGCGGGGGAGTGTTTCTGCTTAAAGACCATATTATTGAACTGTTAAATATGTCACCAATATACTACGTCGATGCGATAAAGTCTCTAATATTATTATCATCTCTGATACCTGTATTCTTAGTCACGCAAATACTATTAGCAGAGCTTGAGGGGCGGGAATATTTTGGAATCCTAAATATACAAAAAAGTTTAGGGAATTCTTTAATTGCAGGGTTGCCTGCATTATTTGTTTTAATTAATCAAACACTTTTTTCTGCAATTATTGGTGTAGCTATTGCAAGAGTTATATGCTTGTGGTTAAGCTACATTATGAGCAGGAAAAGAATAACTATCGATATTTCATTTTTTTCAATAACTGTTTTAAAACGGTTATTTAGATATGGCGGGTGGGTAACTATAAGTAACATAATATCTCCTATATTAGCGAGTATGGATAGATTTATTCTATCTCATATCCAGGGAGCATCAAAAATATCATTCTATACAGTCCCTAATGAGCTGGTAACTAGGCTTGGAATAGTTCCAGGCTCTCTTGGGAAAGCTGTTTTTCCAAAATTAAGCCATGCAAGTAGTTTTACAGCGTCATATGCAGAACAAAAAAAAGCGTATATATTAATGACTGTCATTGTATTGCCTTTGGTTTTATTTATATATTACTACGCAAAGTTTATTTTAACATTGTGGATGGGGGCTGAGTATGCAGGGATTTCAGTCGAAATATTACGGATTATGCTTATAGGGTATATCTTTAACTGTTATTCACAAATCTCTTTTGCCAATATACAGGCATTTGGAAAAGCAAAATACACTGCATACATCCATATGATGGAATTTATTCCTTATTTGATAATGTTATATATAATTTCAAAGGAATGTGGGGTTATTGGTGTGGCGTGGTTATGGACAATTCGAGTGATAATTGATTTTTTGATGCTTTTTTATATGAGTTATCGTTGTAATAATCTTATGAAAAAAGGGTAGCCTGATGATATATATTGTAGTGTTAAATTGGAATGGGGCTATAGATACCATTAATTGTGTTAAAAGTTTAATGAATTTAAATTATGATGATTATAAAATTATCGTTGTTGATAACTGTTCTACGGATAACTCATATGATTCTATAAAAGAAAATCTTAATGCATTATATATTACTGGTAAAAGTTTCATTGAGGTGAAGTATGAGGATAGAAGTAAATATCAAACATTTGAAAACGATAAAATCATATTAATACAATCTCCGAAAAATAATGGGTACGCAAGTGGTAATAACATTGGAATAGAGCTCGCACTTAATCAGGAGGATATGAAATACGTCTGGGTTCTGAATAATGATACTGAAGTGGATAAAGAGGCTTTAACTCATTTAATTAGTAAATGTGATTCAGATAAAAATATAGGGATTTGCGGTTCTCGTTTAGTCTATTTTACCGATAGAGAGATGCAGCAAGGACTGGGTGGGGTACATAACAGATGGTTATGCACTACAAAAAATTATGAGATGGGAAGATTAGTTTCCAAAAAATATGATGATGAAGTCATTAGCAATAATATAGATTATATAATTGGCGCATCAATGTTTTTCTCTAGAGAATGTTTGGAAACAGTTGGATTGATGAATGAAGAATATTTTTTATACTATGAAGAGTTAGATATTTGCCTCAGAGCAAAAGCAAAGAACTTTAAATTAGGTATTTGCTCAGATAGTTTGGTTTATCATAAGATAGGTGCAAGTACTGATGGGGGAAAGAGTATGATAGCTGACCTTTGTTCAATAAAAAATAGGCTGGTCATTACAGAAAAGTTTTATCCACAATATTATTGGACGGTATGGTTGTCACTCTTTGTTGTAGCATTTAACCGTGCTAGAAGAGGTGAGTTTAATAAGATGAAAAGATGTTTGAATGTTATGTTTAACTTCAAACGAAATAAAGGTAGCAAATGCCATTAGAATATGCATTTAATGATGGTGTTATTAAATAAATGTATAGTTTGATATGTTATTAAAGGGTATTTAATGAAAGTGGCTTTTTTATCTGCTTATGATCCACTATCTACATCCAGTTGGTCGGGCACACCTTATTATATGCTAAAGGCATTATCGAAGAGAAATATTTCCATTGAAATATTAGGACCGGTAAATAGCTATATGGTATACATGTTAAAAGCATATAAATTAATATTAAGGTGTTTCGGAAAGGAATATGATTATAGTCGTTCGAAGTTGCTTTCCAAGTATTACGGTAGAATATTTGAGAGAAAATTAAAAAAAATTGATGGTTTGGATTTTATTATTGCACCTGCAGGTTCTTCACAAATTGCTTTTTTAGAAACAAATATACCAATAATATATCTATCGGATACAACATATGATCAATTAAAAAACTATTATCCGAATTTAAATAAAAAAACAATTATAAATGATGAGGATGCAAGTTTAATCGAACGCAAGGCTATTGAAAAAGCAACAGTCGTATCTTTCCCATCTAAATGGGCAATGGATTTTTGCAAGGACTATTACAGATTGGATTCTGATAAATTAGTTGAAATACCATGGGGGGCTAATTTATTTGAAGATATTCATTTTGCTAATAAAACTATAATTCAAAAGATTAGTTATACTTGTCTTTTCTTGGGGGTCGATTGGGAAAGAAAAGGTGGTAAAACAGCATTGAAAGCAATTGAATATGTAAGAGAGTTATATGGGATCGATGTTAGACTAAAAATTTGTGGATGTACTCCGAATCAAGAGATTTTACCTGCTTGGGTTGAATTAATTGATAAAATAAATAAAAATAACGTTGAAGAATATCAGAAATTCATCGATGTGTTATCTAACGCTGATATACTTCTTTTACCAACCATTGCTGAATGTTACGGAATGGTATTTTGTGAAGCTGCAGCTTATGGATTGCCAGTTGTCGCCACAGATACAGGTGGAATTAGTTCTATAGTTATCAACGAAAGGACGGGGATATTAATTAAAGACTCGTCAGACTATAAGCACTTTGGAAATGCAATTCATAAAATAATTAGCTCCGTAGAGACTTATCAAAACTACTCCCAAAACGCAAGAGTTAGATATAATAAAATATTGCATTGGGACAATTGGGCAAAAAAGATAATTGAGATTATGTATGAGCATAAGAATAGAAGAACCAAATAGCACAAAAAGAATTATATTTTTATTTTTACTTTTCCTTGTTTTTCCTGATTTTTTGTTTTATACATTAGGGATTGATAATTTTAGCATTTCAACGATAATCTCCATTATATTGCTTTTTGTTTTTTTAAGGGCTAAAAACACTTGCAAAGATAATTTGCTAATAATAGTAGTATTATTCATATTGTTGTGTTTTAACTGTCTGTTAAGTATGCTATTTAATATTGAACAGGTTTTATCATTTAAAATTGTACTTTCAATGTATAGCATCTTAATAATGGCATACGTCTCCTCTTGTTATGCACAGACTTTGTGGTTATGTTCTGAAGAAATACTTAAGAGATCCGTCTTTTATTTGTTCGCATTTCTTTGCCTTATTGGCATTATAAGTATTCTTTTACAGAAAACTGAGATTATACATGATAAAAGTATGATTCTTTTTCCTGAACCATCAGCATTTGCATTGGTTTTCATACCTATCTTTTCATTTTGTTTATACTATACAAGGGGGGGGGGGGTACTATTGCTCTATATATTATCTTTGGGTATTGCGTTAGGTATCCAGAACTTAACGATGTTAGTAGGCATTGTGATTAGTGTTTTTGTGATGAAAAAAATAACAATAAGGCAAACTATTGTTATATTTTTAGGGGCATGGATTTTTTCCATGATATTAAGTGATTTAGACATTTCTTACTATACATCGCGGCTTGATTTTAAAAATACTACGAACTTATCAGTGCTTGTATATCTTTCAGGAATTGAAAGAGCTTTCTTGAATTTTATTACAAGTTATGGTCTTGGTATTGGTTTTCAACAAATGGGCGTGAATGGGGAGGTAGGAGTGTATCAACAAATTTTAGCTGATCTTGATGCCCCTATGTTAAATATATACGATGGCTCATTTATTTCTTCGAAGTTAATATCTGAGTTTGGGTTTATTGGTGCAATAATGTGCATTTTCTATCTTTTTATTTTTTTTTCGATTTTATCTGCGTTTCAAAAAAAATAAGAGATATCCACCGCAGTATATTTTAGCATATAGTTTCTATATGTGTTTCTTCATCCCCCTTTTTATACGTGGTGCTGGCTATATAAATCCCTATGTGTTTATGTTATTTTCATCAATATTTTTATGCAAATATCATGCTAAAATTATCTTGATGAAATCTAATGTCAAAATGGCTATATAATAGTAGATTATGTTATCATTAATACGTAAATAACATATATTCTAACCAGGGCATAAATAATGTGCATAAAAAAATTAAGTTAATTAAACGATATGGCCTTTATGGTGGTCTTAGGCTTCTTAAAGATTATTCTTAACAAAAGTTTTATTTTGTTCAAATGTTAGGGTTATTAGATTTTCATGTTATCTTAGAAAAGATGGAAGTGTTAGTTTTGGAAAAGGGTTTACATCAGGTGTAGTATTAGGAGGTGATACATTTATGGATGCTATAGTGTCTATTGGAGAAAATGTTCAAATTAATGATTATGTTCCACATCGCGGCTATTAATAATGCCATTATTGGTAGAGATACATTAATAGCAAGTAAAGTATTTATTAGTGATCATAATCATGGTATTTTTTCTAAATCTGATATCCATAGTTCACCAACTATTATTCCTTCATCTAGGTCTCTTGAATCTGCACCTGTGTATATTGAAGAGCGTGTGTGGATTGGTGAAAACGTGACAATATTACCAGGTGCGTGTATAGGTAATGGTGTAGTTATTGGCGCAAATAGTGTTGTTCGTGGTGAAATTCTTAATAATGTGATCTGAGTTGACCCCCGAAAACACCAGACAGTAGATGTATCTTAAAATAAGAGGTAGGCTTGGACATATATCTAACTTAAGATACAATCCCTGTCTGGAAATAAGAGGGCAAGAACAGAAAATGTTTCGATTTGGGAAAGATAGGATATGGCTTCTTATGTAGTATATAATATCCTACATTCATTCGGATAACTTCCTATGGAAGTGTACTTTGCTCTGTCTGTTTTCATTTGTTGAAAATTTATGTTAATAAGAAGCTTTAGATAACCACTTAGGAACTGTATGTTTGATTTGTCCAAAAGTTATATTGTTGTAAGTGCGACGGCGCTGGCCTCCGGAGGTGCATTAACTATATTAAAGCAATTTATAAAACATGCATCACAAAATTCAAATGACTATATTATGTTTGTATCTGCGGGATTAGAGTTGCCGGTCTGTGATAACATCATTTACATAGAAAACACACCAAAAGGATGGTTGAAAAGAATATATTGGGATTGGTTCGGTTGTCGAAAGTTTATCTCTGAACATAAGATTAACGTTAAGAAAGTAATTTCTCTACAAAATTCCAGTTTGAATGTTCCTTATGAGCAGATTATTTACTTGCACCAGCCAATTCCTTTCAGTAAAGTTGATTCTTTTTTAAATGATATCACGTTCGATAACGTAAAACTTTTTTTATATAAAAATTTTTATTCCTATTTTATATTTAAATATGTGAATGCAAATACAACCATCGTAGTGCAAACGAATTGGATGAAAAAAGGAGTGTTGGATCAATGTGATAAGATTAGTTCCGAAAGGGTCCTTGTTATAAAACCTGATATCAAAACATTTAATAATACTAAATTTGATGTAGATAAGGATGTATCTGTTAAAACACTCTTATATCCAGCGACACCACTTACCTATAAAAATCATTTGGTCATTCTGAAGGCGTTGGTTATTTTAAAGCAAAAGTATTTTATAGATGATCTGAAATTCCAAGTGACTTTTGAAAAGAATAGGTACAAAAATTTTGATAAGTTTGTGCAATTAAATAACCTAAGCAAAAACATTGATTATCTCGGTGTTCTTTCATACTCGAAATTGCAAAAAAAATATATGGCGGCATCTTTTATTGTTTTTCCTAGCTATATAGAATCATATGGGTTACCACTCATCGAAGCTGCTAGTTTAGGAAAAAAAATCATTAGTAGTGATCTTCCTTATGCCCGTGATGTTTTAAAGAATTATAGCGGCGTAGATTTTGTAATTTACAATGATGAAGATGGCTGGGCTAGGGCGTTGTTTAATGTTTTAAATGGCAATTCGAAGCTCAATTTTAGGCCTTATGAAAAAGATAGTCGTTCATCTTGGCCACAGTTCTTCTCTATTTTAAAATAAGGTGTATTATGTTTAATGGTAAAATATTGTTAATTACTGGTGGTACGGGGTCTTTCGGTAATGCTGTTCTAAGACGTTTTCTTGATACAGATATCAAAGAAATACGTATTTTTTCCCGGGATGAAAAAAAACAAGATGACATGAGGAAAAAATATAATAATCAGAAGCTTAAGTTCTATATAGGTGATGTTCGCGATTATTCGAGTATTCTCAATGCTTCTCGAGGTGTTGATTTTATTTATCATGCTGCAGCCCTGAAGCAAGTGCCTTCCTGCGAATTCCACCCCATGGAAGCTGTAAAAACGAATATTTTAGGTACTGAAAACGTTCTAGAAGCTGCAATAGCTAATCGCGTTAGGCGAATTGTATGTCTGAGTACAGATAAAGCCGTATATCCTATTAATGCAATGGGCATATCTAAAGCAATGATGGAAAAAGTCATTGTTGCAAAATCACGTAATCTTGATAGTTCAAAAACAGTTATCTGCGGAACACGTTATGGGAATGTAATGGCTTCACGTGGATCGGTCATCCCATTGTTTGTTGATCTAATCAAATCTGGTAAACCATTGACCATTACCGATCCCAATATGACTCGTTTCATGATGACGCTTGAGGATGCTGTTGATCTGGTCCTTTATGCCTTCGAGCATGGAAATAACGGTGATATTTTCGTTCAGAAAGCTCCTGCGGCAACAATTCAAACATTAGCCATTGCACTTAAGGAATTGCTAAATGCCCATGAACATCCAATCAATATTATTGGAACTCGACACGGGGAAAAACTTTACGAAGCGTTATTGAGCCGAGAGGAAATGATAGCAGCGGAAGATATGGGTGATTATTATCGTGTTCCACCAGATCTCCGCGATTTGAACTATGGTAAATATGTGGAACATGGTGACCGTCGTATCTCGGAAGTGGAAGATTATAACTCTCATAATACTGAGAGATTAGATGTTGAGGGTATGAAAAAATTACTGCTAAAACTTCCTTTTATCCGGGCAATTCGTTCTGGTGAAGATTATGAGTTGGATTCATAATATGAAAATTTTAGTTACTGGTGCTTCAGGGTTTATCGGCCGTAATTTGGTTTTCCGCCTTAAGGAGGCTGGTTATAACGAACTTATTACGATAGATCGTAACTCTTCTTTGGCGGATTTAGAGCAGGGACTTAAGCAGGCAGATTTCATTTTTCACCTTGCAGGAGTAAATCGTCCTGTGAAGGAGAGTGAATTTGAAGAGGGAAATAGCAACGTAACTCAACAGATTGTTGATGTTCTGAAAAAAAATAATAAAAATACTCCTATCATGCTGAGTTCTTCCATCCAGGCTGAATGTGATAACGCTTATGGAAAGAGTAAAGCGACTGCGGAGAAAATCATTCAGCAGTATGGGGAAACGACAAATGCCAAATATTATATTTATCGCTTGCCGAATGTATTCGGTAAGTGGTGTCGCCCAAATTATAACTCCTTTATAGCAACTTTCTGCCATCGCATTGCAAATGATGAAACTATTACAATTAATGATCCTTCAGCAGTTGTTGATCTGGTGTATATAGATGACTTTTGTTCTGACATATTAAAGCTATTGGAAGGAGCGAACGAAACTGGTTACAGGACATTCGGTCCAATTTATTCTGTTACTGTTGGTGAAGTGGCGCAATTAATTTACCGATTTAAAGAAAGTCGCCAAACATTAATCACCGAAGATGTAGGTAATGGATTTACACGTGCATTGTACTCAACATGGTTAAGTTATCTGTCTCCTGAACAGTTTGCGTATACGGTTCCTTCTTATAGTGATGATAGAGGGGTATTCTGTGAAGTATTGAAAACGAAAAACGCGGGCCAGTTTTCGTTCTTTACTGCGCATCCAGGAATTACTCGGGGGGGACATTATCATCATTCCAAAAATGAGAAATTTATTGTCATCCGAGGAAGTGCTTGTTTCAAATTTGAAAATATTGTCACGGGTGAGCGATATGAATTTAATGTCTCCTCAGATGATTTTAAAATTGTTGAAACAGTTCCGGGGTGGACGCATGACATCACTAATAATGGCTCGGATGAGCTAGTTGTTATGCTTTGGGCAAATGAAATATTTAATCGTTCTGAACCAGATACTATAGCGAGAGTTTTATCGTGAAAAAATTGAAAGTCATGTCGGTTGTTGGGACTCGTCCAGAAATTATTCGACTCTCGCGTGTCCTTGCAAAATTAGATGAATATTGTGACCACCTTATTATTCATACTGGCCAAAACTACGATTATGAATTGAATGAAGTTTTTTTCAAAGATTTGGGTGTTCGCAAACCAGATTATTTTCTTAATGCCGCAGGTAAAAATGCAGCAGAGACTATTGGACAAGTTATCATTAAAGTTGATGATGTCCTTGAACAGGAAAAACCAGAAGCTATGTTAGTTCTTGGCGATACTAACTCCTGTATTTCAGCAATACCAGCAAAGCGTCGAAAAATTCCGATCTTCCATATGGAAGCGGGGAATCGTTGTTTTGACCAACGCGTACCGGAAGAAACTAACAGAAAAATAGTTGACCACACTGCTGATATCAATATGACATATAGCGATATCGCTCGTGAATATCTTCTGGCTGAAGGTGTACCAGCCGATAGAATTATTAAAACCGGTAGCCCAATGTTTGAAGTACTCACTCATTATATGCCGCAGATTGATGGTTCCGATGTACTTTCTCGCCTGAATTTAACACCTGGGAATTTCTTTGTGGTAAGTGCCCACAGAGAAGAAAATGTTGATACCCCTAAACAGCTTGCGAAACTGGCGAATATACTTAATACCGTGGCTGAAAAATATGATGTCCCGGTAGTTGTTTCTACTCATCCTCGCACTCGTAACCGCATCAATGAAAACGGTATTCAATTCCATAAAAATATCTTGCTTCTTAAGCCATTAGGATTTCACGATTACAACCATCTGCAAAAAAATGCACGTGCTGTTTTATCGGATAGTGGGACTATTACAGAAGAGTCCTCCATTATGAACTTCCCTGCACTCAATATACGAGAAGCGCACGAACGCCCGGAAGGCTTCGAAGAAGGGGCAGTAATGATGGTCGGTCTTGAATCTGAGCGCGTTTTACAGGCATTAGAAATTATTGCAACACAGCCTCGTGGAGAAGTACGCTTACTTCGTCAGGTCAGTGACTATAGCATGCCCAATGTTTCAGATAAAGTTGTGCGTATTATCCATTCATATACTGACTACGTTAAACGGGTTGTCTGGAAACAATACTAATGAAACTTGCATTAATCATTGATGATTATTTGCCCCATAGCACACGTGTTGGGGCTAAAATGTTTCATGAGTTAGGCCTTGAATTGTTGAGCAGAGGCCATGATGTAACTGTAATTACGCCTGACATCACATTACAAGCAATCTATTCTGTTAGTATGATTGATGGTATAAAGGTTTGGCGTTTCAAAAGTGGACCTTTAAAGGATGTAGGTAAGGCTAAGCGTGCCATAAATGAAACTCTTTTATCTTTTCGTGCATGGCGCGCATTTAAGCACCTCATTCAACATGATACATTTGATGGTATCGTTTATTATTCCCCCTCTATTTTTTGGGGCGACTTGGTTAAAAAAATAAAGCAGCGATGCCAGTGCCCAAGCTATCTGGTCCTAAGGGATATGTTTCCACAGTGGGTCATTGATGCAGGTATGTTGAAAGCCGGTTCGCCAATTGAAAAATATTTCAGGTATTTTGAAAAAAAATCATATCAGCAGGCTGACCGGATAGGGGTAATGTCTGATAAGAATCTTGAGATATTTCGTCAGACCAATAAAGGTTATCCGTGTGAAGTTTTACGTAATTGGGCCTCAATGACTCCTGTGTCTGCCAGCGATGATTATCATTCACTTCGTCAAAAATACGATCTAAAAGATAAAGTCATTTTTTTCTATGGCGGTAATATTGGGCATGCTCAGGATATGGCGAACTTAATGCGCCTTGCGCGTAATATGATGCGTTATCATGATGCTCATTTCCTGTTTATAGGGCAGGGTGATGAAGTTGACCTGATAAAATCTCTTGCTGCAGAATGGAATTTAACTAATTTCACTCACCTACCTTCAGTGAACCAGGAAGAGTTTAAATTAATTTTATCTGAAGTTGATGTCGGCCTGTTCTCCCTTTCATCTCGCCATTCTTCACATAATTTCCCTGGGAAATTACTAGGGTATATGGTTCAATCAATCCCGATCCTTGGGAGTGTGAATGGCGGCAATGATTTAATGGATGTAATTAATAAGCACAGGGCCGGTTTCATTCATGTTAATGGTGAAGATGATAAACTGTTTAAATCTGCACAATTGCTTCTTAGTGATTCAGCTTTAAGAAAGCAGTTAGGTCAGAACGCTAATGTGTTGTTAAAGTCTCAATTTTCGGTTGAATCGGCGGCACATATTATCGAAGTCCGACTGGAGGCAGGAGAATGCGTTTAGTTGATGACAATATTCTGGATGAACTTTTTCGCACTGCAGCAAATTCTGAACGTTTGCGCGCTCATTATTTATTGCACGCATCTCATCAGGAGAAGGTTCAACGTTTACTTATTGCATTTGTCCGCGACAGCTATGTTGAACCCCATTGGCATGAGTTACCGCATCAGTGGGAAATGTTTGTCGTCATGCAAGGGCAATTAGAAGTTTGCTTGTATGAGCAAAATGGTGAGATCCAAAAACAGTTTGTGGTTGGAGACGGTACGGGAATAAGCGTCGTGGAATTTTCCCCAGGAGATATACATAGTGTCAAATGCTTGTCACCAAAAGCCCTTATGTTGGAGATAAAGGAGGGGCCATTTGACCCACTGAAAGCTAAGGCTTTTTCTAAGTGGTTATAAAGCGATATACCACCGTTTATTCTTCTATCTTATTCTATACATGCTGGGTTACCATCTTAGCTTCTTCAAGCCGCGTAACCCCGCGGTGACCCCCCCTGACAGGAGTAAACAATGTCAAAGCAACAGATCGGCGTCGTCGGTATGGCAGTGATGGGACGCAACCTTGCGCTCAACATCGAAAGCCGTGGTTATACCGTCTCTATTTTCAACCGTTCCCGTGAAAAGACGGAAGAAGTGATTGCCGAAAATCCAGGCAAGAAACTGGTTCCTTACTATACGGTGAAAGAGTTTGTTGAATCTCTGGAAACGCCTCGTCGCATCCTGTTAATGGTGAAAGCAGGTGCAGGCACGGATGCTGCTATTGATTCCCTCAAGCCATACCTCGATAAAGGTGACATCATCATTGATGGTGGTAATACCTTCTTCCAGGACACCATTCGTCGTAACCGCGAGCTTTCTGCCGAAGGCTTTAACTTCATTGGTACCGGTGTTTCCGGTGGTGAAGAAGGTGCGCTGAAAGGCCCTTCCATTATGCCTGGTGGGCAGAAAGAAGCCTATGAACTGGTTGCGCCGATCCTGACCAAAATCGCCGCCGTTGCTGAAGACGGCGAGCCATGCGTTACCTATATTGGTGCCGATGGTGCTGGTCACTATGTGAAGATGGTTCATAACGGTATTGAATACGGCGATATGCAGCTGATTGCTGAAGCCTATTCACTGCTTAAAGGTGGCCTGAGCCTCACCAACGAAGAACTGGCTCAGACCTTTACCGAATGGAATAACGGTGAACTAAGCAGCTACCTGATCGACATCACCAAAGATATCTTCACCAAAAAAGATGAAGACG
>OLRM01000816.1_pt1 | contig 15768 bp, 9 predicted proteins | sample 1643211 | NCBI WGS metagenome assembly OLRM01 (sample SAMEA3136690, study PRJEB25190) | human gut metagenome | biome: human gut; feature: human-associated habitat; material: faeces | place: Austria | collected 2013
CCCGCCGTGCGAGCGAGGCGGACCCGTGGACGCCGGTGGTCAAGCTCTCCGAACAGCCCTACAAGCGCACGATCCCGGGCGTGCAGCGCGTGCGCCGCTATTACGACGGCTTTGGCGGCCCGATCTGCGACATGATCTATGACGAGGACCGTCTGGCGGGGGAGGGTGCCGCGCGCGGCAATACCCTCGTGGCCGTGAACGATGCTGCCCTGGTGACCGACGTTTCCGAGCTTGAGTATCGCGAGCTGCTGGTGCCGATCGTGCGCGATGGCAGCGCTGTTGCCCCGCGCGAGAGTATCGAGGACGCACGCGAGCGTTGCGCCTGGGCACTGGACCATCTTGATCCGGTCTACAAGCGCTTCCTGTACCCGCAGACCTATGTGGTGGGCATGGAGCAGGGCCTGGCACAGGTGCGCGACGAGCTCGTGCGAAAGAACATGGCCGCGGCTTCTGCCTTTCCCTGGGCTCACTAATGAACTTGGGCGGTAGGGGCGAATCGCGCTCCCTTGGCCGCCAGCTCGCCCGTTCGCTGAACAGTTGATTGGTCTGACGTATGACGACTTCTTATAAAACGATGGTGGTTAAGATCGGTTCGTCCACGGTGGTGGGCGCCGACGGCAAGGTCAACCGCTCCTTTATCGGCGGGCTTGCCGATCAGGCCTCAGCCCTGCGCAAGCTCGGCTGGCGCCTGGTCGTGGTGAGCTCGGGCGCTATTGCCTGTGGCTATCCCGTGTTGGGCTTCGACCGCAAGCCGGTCGGCGACCTTCCGAGCCTGCAGGCCTGCGCCTCGGCTGGTCAGTGCATCATCTCGTCGGCCTACGACGAGGAGTTTCATGCGCGCGACCTGCTCACCTCGCTCGTGCTGCTCACGCGCCACGATACGGCCCGCCGCACGTCCTACCTGCACGCGCGCGACGCCCTGCTGCGTCTGGTGGAGCTGGGCGTGGTGCCGGTCGTCAACGAGAACGATACCGTTACCGTCGACGAGATCAAGTTTGGCGACAACGACACGCTGGCGGCGCTTGTGAGCTGCCTGGTTTCTGCCGATCTGTGCGTGACGCTCTCGGACATCGATGGGCTCTATACCGCCAATCCGCACGAGGACCCCACGGCCGAGTTTGTCCCGGTCGTGCATAAGATCGATGCCAAGATCATCGCCTCGGCGGGCGATTCTTCCACATCGGTGGGCACGGGCGGCATGATCACCAAGATCCGCGCGAGCCGCATTTTGATGACGGCCGGCATTCAGAGCGTGATCTGCTCGGGCGAGGAACCCGATGCGCTCGTGCGCCTCGCCCGCGGCGAGAGCGTGGGCACGCTGTTCGATCCGCCGGCGGAGCGTCTGGACATCGCACCCCGCAAGCTGTGGATCGCACTGGGCGACAAGGCGCATGGCTCGGTGACGGTCGATGATGGTGCTGCGAAGGCGCTGGTCAGCCGTGGCTCTTCCTTGCTTGCGGTGGGTATTCGCGAGGTCGATGGCCAGTTTGCCGAGGGCGATGTGCTCGATGTGTGCGATCCGAGCGGTATGGTCGTCGCTCGCGGTATCGCCGAGGCCGATTCGAACGTGCTGGAGCTTGCTGCCGGTCGCCGCCAGGACCAGATCGCCAGCAACCGCCTGCTGGCAGACCTGGCCGAGAAGCCCGCGATACACAGGGATAACTTGATCGTATTGGCATAAAGAAAGCCAGCGCTGCGGATCGTTTCCCGCAGCGCTGTCTTTCTCGTGCCGGCGCCTGGGGACGTTCCTTATGTGCCGGCAGGTGGGGACACTCCTTTGTTAGAAGATCCGGCGCAGGTCTCCGCGGTTGAGGGCTTCGTCGAAGAGGTGCTTGAACACCACGCTGCCGTGCAGGCCATCGTGCTCAAACTCGTTGGTCACCCAGGCATGCGAGTTGCCCACGCGGCTGAGCGTATCGAGCTGCATGCCCGAGTCCACGTACATGTCGTCGAAGTACACTGCGGCCTGGAGTGGCACCTCGTTGCATGCTAGGCGCTGCGGGTCGTAGATTTTGTCCCAGCTGGTGTCTTCCATCAGCAGGTCCATGGCGGGTTTAAACGGCTTAAGCTCGGGCATCTGCTCGAACATCCACGGGAACATGGCCTCGCCGGTAAACATGAGCGGGCGCGCGAGGGTGTCGAACTCGGCACGGCGTGCCTTCTCTTCTGCCGCGGCCCAGCGAATGGGCATGGTATCGCCGTCGGCGTAGATGAACTCCTGCAGTGTCCAGTACAGCGGGTTTGTACGCGTGTTGGTGCGCTCGAAGGCGCGCATCAAAAAGCTGTCAGATACCGAGGCGCCGCAGGCCAGCGTGCCGTCGCCGTCAACAAAAGCGTGATCGATAATCCAATGCATGCGCTCAAAGCTCGGCTTCATGCCAAAGTCGCTGCCCATGAGCTGTAGGCGCTCGACCGTCATCGGCGAGCCGTCGGGCAGCACGGGTTTCTGAGCCTCGAGCGTATCGGCCAGGGCTGCCACGCGCTCGACGTCAGCGGGGTAGCGGTCGTAATACTGCTGCGTCTTGGCGGCCATGCGCGGGAAGGTGTGCGCGTAGACCTCGCTGGCGCTCGCCGGCACGTGCGGAATGCCGCCGCAGGTAAAGCTCGCCGCCACGCCTTCGGGGAAGAGCGACAGGTAGCTCAGCGTCAAAAAGCCGCCGTAGCTCTGGCCGAGCGTGACCCACGGCTTGCCGCCAAAGCCCACTAGGCGCAGGTACTCAAAATCGCGCACGATGGAGCTGGCGAGGTGGCGCTTGAGGAAGTCCGCCTGCGAGCGTGCTGTATCGGCGCCGGCGGCCGTTGCGCGATCACCCAGTGCCTTGATCGTGCGTCCGTCCACGCAGCTACTGCGTCCGGTGCCGCGCTGGTCGGGAAGGACCACGCGGAAGTGCTTGACGGCCTCCTCGATCCAGCCGTCGCTTGTGGGCGACAGCGGACGCGGGCTCTCGCCGCCGGGGCCGCCCTGTAAAAACAGAAGCAGCGGCAGATCGTCGTTGATGCGGTCGGGCGCGCAAACCACGCGGTAGAAGAGCTTGATGCTCTCGGGCGCGCCGGCGATGGGTGCCGGCATAGCGCCGCGGCGCATGGTGCTGCCGACGGCCAGGAGCATCGGCTCCAGGCCGCGCCAGTCAAGGGGGACGTCGATGCTGTGGTCCTCGACGTAAAGGCCGGGGACGTGGTACGAAGTGATGAGGGCCATGTGAGTCTTCCGTTCGTTGCGGTGTTTCGGGTTGACCAATTCTACCGCCGCGGGCGAGGACATGCGCAAATCGGCTACCATGGTTGCAAACTTCTAGGAGAAAGGGCCGCCCATGTCGGTCGATATAGCCACGTATGTCCACGATCTTGCCGTTGCCGCCAAGGCAGCATCGGCCTCGTTTGCCACGGCGAGCGATGAGCAGCGCCAGGAGGCCGTGCGCGCCATGGCCGCAGCACTGCGCAACGGTGTCGACTCCATCGTCGCCGCCAACGAGCTCGATATGTCCGCTGCGCGCGATGCGGGTACCTCGGCCGGACTGCTCGATCGCCTGCTGCTGACGCCCGAGCGCGTCGAGGGCATGGCCGCCGGCCTGGAAAAGCTCGCCGAGCTGCCCGATCCCGTGGGCCGCGTGCTCGACCACCGCGTGCTTGCAAGCGGCGTGGACCTGACCCGTGTGAGTGTGCCGCTGGGCCTGGTCGCTATGGTCTACGAGGCGCGCCCCAACGTGACGGCCGACGCCGCGGGCATCTGCATCCGCACCGGCAACGCCTGCATTCTGCGCGGCGGCTCGCTGGCCTATCACTCGTGTGCCATGATCGCCGAGCTGCTGGCCGATGCGCTCGAGGCCAAGGGCTTCCCGCGCGAGGCCGTGTCGATGATCGAGTCCACCGACCGCGAGGCCACTGGCGAGCTCATGAAGCTCCGCGGTATTGTCGACGTACTCATTCCGCGCGGCGGCGCAGGCCTGATCCAGCGCTGCGTGCGCGAGTCGCTTGTGCCGGTGATCGAGACGGGCACGGGCAACTGCCACATCTACGTGCATGAATCCGCCGACTTTGATAAGGCGCTCAACATTATCGTTAATGCCAAGACCCAGCGCGTAGGCGTGTGCAATGCCGCCGAGTCGCTGCTGGTCGACCGTGCTGTGGCCGATGCGTTTTTGCCCGCAGTCGTGGCCGTGCTGCATGACCACGGCGTGCTCATTCACGGCGACGAGGCAACCTGCGCCGCATGCGCCGATGCCGGGCTTGCCGAGGGTGATGACTACGTCGCCGCGACTGAGGAGGACTGGGGTCGCGAGTACCTGGCGCTCGAGATGAGCGTGAAGGTCGTGGCAAGCGAGGACGAGGCCATCGCACACATCAACCGCTACGGCACGATGCACTCCGAGGCCATCGTTGCCGAGGACACGGATGCTTGCGAGCGCTTCCTAGATGCGGTCGATGCCTCGGCCGTGTACGCCAACGCCAGCACGCGCTTCACCGACGGCGGCGAGTTTGGCCTGGGCGCCGAGATCGGCATCTCGACCCAAAAGCTCCACGCCCGCGGCCCCTTCGCCGCCGACGCCCTCACCACTTACAAATACAAGCTCCGAGGCACCGGCCAGGTCCGCCCCTAACGCCCGCGCAAACAAAAACCACCACAAAGGTGCCTGTCCCCTTTGTGGTGGTTTTAGGTGGCGTGGGCGGTTAGGCCTGGAAGGTATCGCGGTCGGGGGCGAAGGACTGCATGGCCGCGATGGTGCGGTCAAAGAGCTCGGGGAGCTCCCAGCCCAACATCTCGGCGCCCTGCGAAATCACGTCGCGCGAGCAGCCGGCGGCAAAGCGCTTGTCCTTGAACTTTTTCTTGAGCGACTTGGTCGTAAAGTCCATAACGCTCTTGCTCGGGCGCATGATGACCGCAGCGCCGATCAGGCCGGTGAGCTCATCGCAGGCAAACAGGATCTTTTCCATCTGCAGCTCGGGCTTAGGCAGCGAGGTGTTGAAGTCGGACGTGTGCGTCTGGATGGCGCGAATGAGCTCGGGAGACGCACCTTCTCCCTCAAGAATCTCGGCAGCATAGATGGTGTGGTTCATGGGGTCGTCCTCATGCTCCTCCCAATCCAGGTCGTGCAGCAGACCGACGATGCCCCAAAACTCCTCGTTCTCGGGGTCGAACTCGCGCGCAAAGTAGCGCATAGTGCCCTCGACCGTCTCGCCATGGGTGATGTGGAACGGGTCCTTGTTGTGCTCGTTGAGCAGTTCGAACGCACGGTCGCGGGTGATTCCGGCGGTAAGCGGCTCTGCCATAAGAGACTCCTTGTGCTCGTGGGTATCGATAAGAATGAATACTACTAGAACAAGAAAACCACCACAAAGGTGCCTGCCCCCTTTATGGTGGTTTTTGGCGCGGATGGGTTAGTTGAGGGCGGCTTGGGCTAGGCGAGCTTCGGCGGCCTCCTCGGTGACGCCAAGGGCCACAGCGAACTCCTCGATGGAGCGGCGCTTGGCTTCCTTGAGTACGCGCATGTAGTAGGAGCTGGGCTTTTTATCAGCTTCCTCGGCCTGGCGAATGCGGTGCATCATGGTCTTTGCCACGCGGACCGTCTCGGGCGCACCCAGCTTGAGCTGCTGCTTAAAGTGCGTCTCCTCAAGTGAGCTGTTCCGCTCGGTAAAGGTGTCGCACTCCAGCTCGTCGTAATGGCTCAGCAGGTGCTCGGCATCTTGTTGAGAGATGGCAGCGTGCAAACGGTCGGCCTGCGCCACGGGGTACATGAGGATCGTCTGCGCATGTCCCTGCTTGGTCTCGAGCAGCAGCATGGGCTGCGGTGTGTCGTCCCTAAAACCGACGACGGTGCAGACTCCCTGACCCGGATGAATGACGTGTTGACCGATTGAGAACATGCTACCTCCAACTTATACGAATTTATGTATGATAAGAATACCACGCTGACGTGCGCAAACCATTACTTTATGCAGGAAAAACACACAACTCTGATAGGTAAGAGTATTCGATAACAGACGCAGCTCATTTACACCTTTCTGCATTTTCAACGCGTGCATAATTTGCAGGCAGACTGGCATCTTTGAGTGACTCCGTACAAGCTGTAGCCAATTTTGTGCATATGCAATATCTATTAGCTTTACCCTGCGACAGTAGCTACCGCTTGTGATAGAGTGCTACAAACTCTGGCTTTTGCCCTACGAGTGACCAAGAGCTCGGGGGCTTTAACACAAGGAGGACCTATGCCCGAGAAGATTGAAGAGCTGGTACGCGCTGCGCTTGCTGCGGCCCAGGAGGCCGGCGACCTTTCCGCATTTGAACTTGACGATTGCGCCATCGAGCGACCGGCTGACACTTCTCATGGCGAGTGGACCTCTACCATGGCCCTGAAGTCCGCCAAGCTGGCTCACTGTGCCCCGCGCAAGATCGCCGAGGCTGTCGTTGCCCATATGCCCGAGGATCCCGCGATCGAGAAGGTCGAGATCGCCGGTCCTGGCTTCATCAACTTCTACCTCTCCGTTGCCGTCAAGAACGCCATCTTTGGCGAGGCCCGCGAGAAGGGCATGGACTTCGCTAAGTCCAACGTCGGTGGCGGCCTGAAGACCCAGGTCGAGTTCGTCTCCGCCAACCCCGTCGGCCCCATGCACATCGGCCATGGCCGCTGGGCCGCTCTGGGCGACTCCCTCTGCCGCGTTATGGACCATGCCGGTTACGACATCCAGCGTGAGTTCTACATCAACGACCACGGCTCTCAGATGAACACCTTCGGCAACTCCATCAGCACGCGCTATATGCAGCTTGCCGACATCATCGCCAAGCAGGGCGTTGATATCGACGAGGCTCACAAGCTGCTGATCGCTGACCGCGACGCCTTCGTTGCCGATGAGAACGACGAGCATCCCGAGACCCATCCGTATCAGGACAACTTTGCCGAGACTCTGGGCAAGGACTCCTACGGCGGCGACTACATCATCGACGAGGCTGCCGAGTTCTGGCGCACCGACGGCGATAAGTGGGTCGACGCCGATCCTCAGGAGCGCATGGAGAGCTTCCGCGAGCGCGGCTACGTAAAGATGGTCGACAACATGCGCGACCTTTGCCATGCTGTTAACTGCGACTTCGATCGTTGGTTCTCCGAGCGCTCGCTGTATGTGAAGGACACCGAGGGCGAGACCGCCGGCACCTCCGCCGTCGACCGCGCTTTTGAGAAGCTCGACAAGATGGGCTACCTCTACACCAAGGACGGCGCCCTGTGGTTCCGCTCCACCGACCTGGGCGACGACAAGGACCGCGTCCTGATCAAGTCCGACGGCGAGTACACCTACTTCGCCTCCGACGTTGCCTATCACTGGGATAAGTTCCAGCGCGTCGATCACGTCATCGACATCTGGGGCGCCGACCACCACGGCTACATCGAGCGCGTCCGCTGCGTCTGCGACGCTCTTGGCTATCCCGGCAAGTTTGAGGTTCTGCTGGGCCAGCTCGTCAACCTGCTGCGCAACGGCAAGCCCGTCCGTATGTCCAAGCGCAAGGGCACCATGGTGACCCTGCAGGAGCTCGTCGACGAGGTTGGCTCCGACGCCGCTCGCTACACGCTCATCTCCAAGAGCTCTAACCAGATGGTCGACTTCGACATCGAGGCCGTTAAGAAGCGCGACAACTCCAACCCGGTGTACTACGTGCAGTACGCTCACGCCCGCGTGTGCTCCATCCTGCGTCGTGCCGCTGACGTTACGCCCGAGCAGGCTGACGAGATGGGCATGAAGGCCGTCGCCGCCAAGGCCATCGGTGAGAACGTCGATTACTCGCTGCTGACCGACCCGACCGAGCTCGCCCTTTCGCGTAAGCTCAACGAGCTCACCGACCTCATCGCCAGCTGCGCTCGCGACCGCGCTCCGTTCCGTCTGACGCACTTTGCCGAGGAGCTCGCCGGCGACTTCCACAGCTTCTACGCTGCCTGCCAGGTGCTGCCGAGCGAGGGCCGTCCCGTCGACCCCGAGCTTTCGCGTGCCCGTCTGGCCGCTTGCGATGCCGTCCGTGTGACGCTAGCCCTGGTGCTCACTCTCGTTGGCGTTTCCGCGCCCGAGCAGATGTAATCTGCGAGTCATTTGACCGTACAGACTTGGTTTAACTAAGCCTTGAAAGCCCGATCTCCTACGGAGGTCGGGCTTTTTTGCAAACGCCGACGTATTGACGAATTTGGAACTGCTGGAAATACGAAACTATGCCGGTTTACTACGATGAATTGAGATATTCCAACCACGCCGGCTTTTCGCTAAAAAGTGCAAGGCATCTACCTGCGGTTTTAGTTCAACAAGTTTCGGAGTGGTCGCGGTTGAGCGATTCATCGTAGTAAACCGCCATAGTTTTGGCGGAGGCAGTCAGATTTGTGGGTGTTAAACCAAAGAGTGTTCCTTTTGACTAGTCGTTTAAGAACGTCCCCAATGACTAAGTTGCAGGTGGCGGCGGTTGTGTTACACTAACGCTGCGTAATTGACGCAATCATCTCGATACAGATCAATGATGTCCGTCGTTTTGAACGGAACTAGACTGTTTAGCCGCCCTGAAGGTTTATGCAGGGAGCATGTGATCACAGGGCTTGAAAAGAAAGTTGAGCAAACACTGTGTCTGATCAACAGCAAGAAAACGAAATAACGACGACGCAGGCCGCTCCCGCTGCACCGGTTGCGTCGGACCAGGTCGCGGCGCCCGCGCAAGCCTCGGCTCCTGAGACGCCTAAGGCTGCTTCGACGCCTACGCCTGTAGCGGCTGAGAAGGCCGTGCCTGCAACTGGTGAGGAAGCTGCTCCGGCAAAGCCCAAGCGCACGCGCCGCACGGCCAAGCCTGCCGTTGACGGCGAGGAGGTCACCAAGCCCAAGCGCCGTACCACGCGCACGACGCGCGCCAAGCGCACCGTTGCAGCTGACTCCTCGGCGCCGATTTCCGATGAGGTCGCGCAGGCACGTGCGTTGGCGCAGATTAGCGAGGCTCAGGTGGTGCGCGCCCGCCGTCGTGCTGCCGAGCGCGAGGCCGCGGCTCTGACCGAGCTTGCAGCTCCGTCTGTGCCCGAGACGCCTGCCGCCACCGAGACCCCTGTCGCCGACCAGCCGACCGAGAAGCCGGTACCGTGCACACGCCGTCGCACGGCCGCTAAGGCCGATCAGGTAACCCCCGAGCTCACCGTGGCTTCGGTCCGTTCCGCGGCAGGGGAGGGCACATCGCCCGCTGAGCCCGCTGCGCCTGTCGAGGCCAGCGAAGTTCCCGTTGTCGATCCGGCTTTGCGCCCGCACCGTCGCGGTCGCAAGCCCAAGGCCTTCGTCGAGGCCGAGAAGGCCGCAGCCGCCGCCGCTCGGGATGCTGCGGCGACCGCCGAGTCTGCAACCGCCGCCGACGCGCCCGTCCAGGATGCTACGACTTCCGAGGTCGCTCCCGCCGATGTCGAGCCCGCCGACGTCCGTCCCGGTCGCAGCCGTCGCACTGCTGTTAAGCGCACGTCCAAGGCTAAGACCGCCAAGAAGGGTACGTCCGAGGATTCCGACGAGACGACCGCCGATGCATCGACTGATGCCGCCGAGCCCCAGGACGTCGAGCAGCCTGCGTCCGAGAAGCCCAAGCGCGGTCGTAAGAAGTCCGCTAAGGCCAAGGCGTCCGAGCATCAGGCTGATGCCGAAGCGCAGGTCGATTCTGGCGCCGAGGCCAATGAAGCCGCTGCGGCCAATGCCGACGCCGCCGCAACCGATGGTGCCGCTCCCGCCGAGGCCGAAGACGGCACTCGTCCCAACCGTCGCCAGCACAAGCGCAACGACGAGCGCAACGAGCGCAAGGACGACCGCAACAACGACCGTCGCAACCGCCAGCGCGATCGCAAGCAGCGCAACAAGGAGCGCAACGCCGCCCCCACCGAGCCCACGCTTTCACGTGAGGAGCTCGCTGCCATGAAGGTCGCCGAGCTGCGCGAGAAGGCAAAAGAGTTCGAGATCGAGACGACCGGCAAGAAGAAGGCCGAGCTCGTCGAGGAGATCTACACCACTGCCGCGAAGGCCGAGGGCTTCCGCGACATCAAGGGTATCCTGCAGATTCGTCCGGACAGCTCCGGCATCATCCATGCCCACGGTTACATGAAGTCCAACGACGACGCCTTCGTCCCTGCCTACCTCATTCGCTCCGCGCGCCTGCGCACGGGCGACGTCATCGAGGGCTCGCTGCGTCCTTCGCGTGGTGGCGACAAGCGCGCCGGCCTCGCCAAAATCACGACCGTCAACGGTCTGGATCCCGAGCAGATTCGCAACCGTCCCAAGTTCGGCGACCTCACCCCGGTCTATCCCAACGAGCCGCTGCGCATGGAGCACGGCAAGGACTCCATTACCGGTCGCGCCATCGACATCGTGTCGCCGATCGGCAAGGGTCAGCGTGGCCTGATCGTGTCCCCGCCCAAGGCCGGCAAGACCACGATCCTCAAGAAGATCTGCCAGTCTATCTCGATTAACAACCCCGAGGTGCACCTCATCTGCCTGCTCGTCGACGAGCGCCCCGAAGAGGTCACCGATATGCAGCGTTCCATCAAGGGTGAGGTTGTGGCGTCGACCTTCGATATGCCTGCCGACAACCACACCCGCGTGGCAGAGCTCGTCATCGAGCGCGCCAAGCGCATCGTGGAGCTGGGTGGCGATGTTGTGGTGGTGCTCGACTCCATCACGCGTCTTGCCCGTGCCTACAACTTGGCGGCGCCCGCCTCAGGCCGCATCCTTTCGGGCGGCGTCGATTCGGCGGCCCTGTATCCGCCCAAGCGCTTCCTGGGCGCAGCCCGTAATATCGAGAACGGTGGCTCGCTCACCATCCTAGCCTCTGCCCTCATCGACACCGGTTCCAAGATGGACGAGGTCATCTTTGAGGAGTTCAAGGGCACCGGCAACATGGAGCTTAAGCTCGACCGCGACCTGGCCGATCGCCGCATCTTCCCGGCTATCGACCCCGTTGCCTCCGGTACGCGTAACGAGGACCTGTTGGTCGACGAGCAGATGCGTCCGTTTGTCTTTGGTCTACGTCGCATTCTTGCCGGCATGAACAACACCGAGCGCGCGGCGGCGTCGTTTATCAAGGGTCTTAAGGGCACCAACACCAACCAGGAGTTCCTGGTGCGTTCGGCCAAAAAGCACAGCGACTACGAGCAGACGTTCTAAGTTGTCATCCACACGCAGCGTTAGTCATCAATGCGATAAAGGGTCGGGGCTTTGAGCCTCGGCCCTTATCTATATCGCCGCTCCGCGCTTATTTTTGACCATATGACTGGCAAGCAGCAGGTTTCCCGTTTCAATCCGACATCGTCGCTTGCAATCGACAGGGCGGTTTCGCATAATAGCTTTTAAGCTTCGCGACGGAAAACGCAGATGAAACGAACCATATACCGTTGCTTTGGGGCATAGCCCCGCTTCATCTTCTCTCGCGCAGCCAACTGAATGATGCGATTTGGGTGCTGGAAGATGGGGAGAGCTCATGGCTTCTTCTGATGCAACACAACGAGCAGTCCTTGCCGGACTTTCGTGCGGGATCGGCCTTGCCGCTCCCGTGGTTATGTATGCCGCGACGCTGCCGTTTTCGTCGGTGAACGAGACGGTCGTGGCGGGTGCGGTTCCCTTCGCCGTGGGCGCGGTGGCGGGCGTGGGTATCTATGCCGCCTCGCTGGGTATTTCCGAGTACCGTGCGCAGCGTGAAGAGCGTCTATTCCAGCCTGATGCCATGGGCGGTGCCGCCAATCTCAATCAGCATCAAAGCGAGTTCAAGACCGCCTCGATTCCAGCTCAGCAGCAGGATGCGACTCCTTACGCTGCGGCTTCTGCTTCTCAGACTCAGGCGGAGCAGTCTACCTCGGCATTCCTTTCCGGCCTGACTGGTGCGTTCCAGCGCCGTCATGCCGATGATGGCGTCCCTACCATCGCGCGAGCCGCAGATGCTATGGACGAGGCCGAGGCTTGGTCCATGATCGACAGTATGCTCGACGACGATTCGCCGGTGAGCTGCGACCCTGCACACTCGCGCGACGTCTATCAAGTCGCCATCGACGAGCTCACCAACGGCGGGCAGACCGGCTCCTTCAATCGCGACGACATCGCCGCCGCGGCACGCGCCGTGTCGGGCTCCCAGGCCGCCCCTGCGGGCAGCACGGCGGCTTTCGTGGCACTCGTTGCCAACGCGGCAGCCAATAACGCCTACAACGCTACCTCGGCGGACGCGAACGCTTCTGCCGACAATTCGTACGTTGATGAAGCCATGACTGCGGACGAGGAGGCCGTTGCCGCCCGCCGTGCCGCCGAAAGCTCGCTGTGGGGCGCTCCTGCCCAGCAGCAGGCGGCTGAGGCTGCGCCGTACAATGCAAACCTCGCCAGCATGCCTATCATCTCCGGTGCCGCGGACATCGATCTCGATGACCTCGATGAGCCTGCAGCCATCACCGCATCGATTGATGCCCAAGATCGCATCGACACCGGCGACCTTCCGGATGCCTCGCTCGAGGTCGATGTTCCCATGGCCGATTACTCGGGCCACGAGGACATGTGGGCCGCCGCCACCGCGATTCTGGATGAGATTGACGAGCCCGCTCCTGTTGCAGCCCCCGCTCACGTTGCTGCCCCTCAGTCTGCTGCCCCCGCCTATGTCGGCCGTCACAGCGCTGTGTTCCCCGAGGATACTGCCCGTATCTCGCGCGAGAGCATCGAGCGGGCCGAGGCTATTGCCGCCGGCATTATGGAAAACCGTCGTCACGAGCGCGTTAATCAGATCCTCGAGGAAGAGATCGAGCGCCTGCAGTCCTCTACCGCCAAGCGTACGGGCCGTGCCTACCTGAGCGTTATCGAGGGCGGTACCGCTAGCTTCGCGCCGCTCCGCGCGGAGGCATAACTTCTGCATGGTTAAAATCAATCGAAAATGGGCGGTCGTGACCTGCCTGATGGCGCTCTTGATCTGGGGCAATTCGCTGATTCCCGGCTCGGGGTCGGGCTCGCTGAGCCTAACGGTCATGGAAGCTGTCCGCGGTTTCCTGCACGGCGTGGGACTTCCATATGAATGGGTGACCAACTTTGTTGTTCGCAAGTGCGCGCATTTTACCGAGTATATGGTGCTCGGCATTCTGGCAACGCACGCCTTTGATTTTGAGGGCCGGCGCACCTTTGACGTGCTGCTGCCCACGGCGGTGTTCCTGCTGCTGATTCCTTCGATCGACGAGACGATTCAGCTCTTTGTGCCGGGACGCGCTGGCATGATCACCGATGTGATGATCGACTGCTGTGGAGCGGCAACGGGCGTTGTGCTCCGATATCTCTTACGGTCGCTGATGTGCGCCAAAAAAGCCGCCTAGGACGTACGTTTGATCCTAGGCGGCCTTTTTTATTTGAGGGGTTATATGAGGCGTGGTGGCGTCGTTCCGTAGGTTGGATTTGCCGAGCGCGCCACGCCCTGTGGGTGCGTCTGCTACTGAAGCGCCTGTGCGCCCAGGGCCAGGCAGCCCATGATGCCCTGCTTGCCCTCGAGGCTGTTGTTGACAATATAGGAATCGATGTCGTTGACCTCGGGCGTGACGATATAGCCGTTGAGCATCTCGGCGCACTTTTTGCGTGCGAGCGGCACGATGGGGGTGTGGTCGGCCACGCCGCCGCCGATGATGATCTTTTGCGGTGCGTAGCACAGCGTGTAGGTCATGAGCGCCTGTGCCAGATAGCCTGCGAGCAGGTCCATGGCCTCCGGGTCATCGGCCATGTCTCCGGCGCTCTTGCCATCCCAGCGCTTTTTAACGCCAGGGCCGGCGATGAGGCCCTCGAGGCAGTTGTCATGGAAGGGGCAGGCGCTATGCTCGCCGATGGTGTCGCGCGGGTCGCGCGTGACCAGGATGTGGCCGGCCTCGGGATGCATCATGCCGTGCACGAGCTTACCGCCCGAGAGCACGCCGGCGCCCACGCCGGTGCCGATGGTCAGGTAGACCACGTCGGTGAGGCCCTGGGCGCAACCAAAGGTGACCTCGCCCAAGCAGGCAACGTTGACGTCGGTGTCGTAGCCACAGGGAATATTGAGCTCGTTTTGGATGGTGCCCAGCAGATCAAAGTAGCGCCATGCCGTTTTGGGCGTCTCCAGGATCTTGCCGTATTGGGGCGACGCGGGGTTGACTGCGGTGGGGCCAAAGGCGCCGATGCCCAGCGCGGTGATGCCCTTGTCGGCAAACCATGCATTGACGGCCTCAACGGTCTCCTGCGGGGTCGTGGTCGCGATCTGCTCACGCTCCAGGACCGTGCCGTCTGCATAGCCCGTGGCGCAGACCATCTTGGTGCCACCCGCCTCGAGCGCTCCGATAAGCTGCTGTTCTGCCATAGTATTCCTCTCTCTGGGACGAGTTGCTCCGTGACTAAAGTATAGAGCTCTAAACCATTTAAGAAAGCGCTATAGAAAGAAGCCTCGCAACGCGGCGGGCGGTGCGAGGCTTCTTTGGCTACTTTAGCTGCCAGGCCGTCCTTACCCGCGCGGCTTAATTTTATCACGTAGAGACTTGAGGTTCTCCAGTGCCGCGTTAAGCGTCTCGTCTCGCTTGGCAAAGTGGAAACGAATCAGATGGTTGACGGGCTCGCGGAAGAAGCTCGAGCCGGGCACTGCGCCCACGCCCACCTTTGAGGCCAGATCCTCGCAGAACTCGAGGTCGCTGTCGTAGCCAAACTCAGAGATATCCATCATCACGTAGTAGGCGCCCTGCGGTACGTTGTGCTTAAGTCCGATACTATCGAGCCCTTGGCAGAACAGGTCGCGTTTGGCGGTATAGAGGTCAAGGACCTCATCGTAATAGCTGCCGTCGAAATTGAGGGCGGTGACAACGGCTTCCTGCAGGGGAGCGGCGGCACCCACGGTGAGGAAGTCGTGGACCTTCTTGATGCGCTCGGTGATTTCGGCAGGGGCGATAGTGTAGCCCAGACGCCAGCCGGTGATGGAGTACGTCTTAGACAGCGAACTGCAGCTGATGGTTCGATCGAACATGCCGGGCAGCGTGGCCATATAGACGTGCTCGTGGGGCGCGTAGACGATGTGCTCGTATACCTCGTCGGTAATGCAGTAGGCGTCGTACTTTTTGCAGAGGTCGGCGATAAAGGTGAGCTCCTCGCGCGTAAAGACCTTGCCGCAGGGGTTGGAAGGGTTGCACAGGACGATGGCCTTGGGATCGTTGTCGCGGAAGGCCGCCTCGAGAGTCTCGCGGTCAAAGTCGAACGCAGGTGGGTTAAGCGGCACGTAGATGGGCTCGGCACCCGAGAGGATCGTGTCGGCGCCGTAGTTCTCGTAGAATGGCGAGAAGACGACGACCTTGTCGCCGGGGTTTGTGACCGTCATCATGGCGGCCATCATGGCCTCGGTGGAGCCGCAAGTGACTACGATATTCTCGTTGGGGTTCACCGGCATGCCCATAAAATGCTCCTGCTTGGCGGCAAGCGACTCACGCATGGCCTGGGAGCCCCAGGTGATGGAGTACTGGTGATAGAGCGGCTTGGGGTCGCTGGCGATGGCGCTCAGGCTGTTGAGCAGCTGCGCCGGGGGATCGAAGTCGGGGAAGCCCTGCGACAGGTTGACGGCGCCATACTTATTGGAGATGCGCGTCATGCGGCGGATGACGGAATCGGTAAACGTTGCCGTGCGGTTGGAGAGTTCTTTCATGCCGTTCCTTTCGAGCATTTGCAGTGGGGCAAGTTTACTCCTATGAAACCGGTGGGAAATGCTCGAAATGGATCCGAAAAACTCTTTTCAAAATTCTTGAAAATTGGGGCTTGCATCGTGTGGCGTTC
>OLRM01000823.1_pt1 | contig 15573 bp, 13 predicted proteins | sample 1643211 | NCBI WGS metagenome assembly OLRM01 (sample SAMEA3136690, study PRJEB25190) | human gut metagenome | biome: human gut; feature: human-associated habitat; material: faeces | place: Austria | collected 2013
CGGCATTATCTACGTGGACGAGATCGACAAGATCGCTCGCAAGGCCGAGAACCTCTCCATTACCCGCGATGTTTCGGGCGAGGGCGTTCAGCAGGCGCTGCTTAAGATCCTTGAGGGCACGGTGGCCAGCGTTCCGCCCACCGGGGGCCGCAAGCATCCCCAGCAGGAGCTGCTGCAGATCGACACGACCAACATCCTGTTCATTTGCGGCGGTGCCTTTGTAGGCCTGGACAAGATCATTGCCGATCGCGTGGGCAACAAGGGCGTGGGCTTTAACTCCGAGATCGCCGGCCCCACTTCGGTCGACGAGAACGACCTGCTGCGTCAGGTGCTTCCGCAGGACCTCAACGCCTTTGGCATGATCCCCGAATTTGTGGGACGTACGCCCGTCGTCACCCAGACGCAGGCGCTCGACGAGGACGACCTGGTGTCGATCCTGACCGAGCCCAAGAACGCCGTGGTGCGCCAGTACCGCAAGATGTTCCAGCTCGAGGACGTTGAGCTTGAGTTTGAGGATGCCGCCCTGCACGAGATCGCCCGCATGGCGCTTGCCCGCAAGACCGGGGCCCGCGGCCTGCGCTCCATCTGCGAGGACGTGCTGCAACAGACGATGTTCGACCTTCCCAGCGAGGAAGGCGTCACCAAGGTCATCGTGACCGAAGCCTCCGTAAAGGGCGAAGAACAGCCCCAACGCATCTACGGGTAAACCAGCCTAAAACGTGTTTATAAATAGCCTCTGACCGCCCGCGGTCGGAGGCTATTTTATATATACGCAATAACCCTAACTACCTGTGCTATTCTGTGTGATTGTTTAAGCCTCAGCGAAGTCATTACAGACTGAAGTAATCGATACCTAAGGGGAGGAATGTAGGCCCGATTTTCGTAGATTCCGCACGAGCCGAAGACCACTTAATGTGGTCTTCGAGCGAGCCCAGGACCTGACCGAGCGAAAAACGGGCCTACATTTCTCCCCGGCGGGACAGGGAGAGATATATGGAAGAAATGCCCAAGAACTACGATCCGTCGACCAACGAGCCGGCGATCCTGCAGAAGTGGCTCGACGGCGGCTACTATAAGCGCCGTGAGGGCGTGGGCGACTGCACCGTCACCATTCCGCCTCCCAATGTGACCGGCAAGCTCCACATGGGCCACGCTACCGATGACTCCATCCAGGACGCCATCATCCGTATGGCCCGCATGCGCGGCAAGTCCACGCGCTGGGTGCTCGGCACCGATCACGCCGGTATCGCCACGCAGACCAAGGTCGACAAGAAGCTCAAGAGCGAGGGCATTAGCCGCCTGGAGATTGGTCGTGACAAGTTTGTCGACGCCTGCTGGGATTGGACCCACGAGTACGGCGGCATCATTGTCGAGCAGATCAAGCGCATGGGCTGCTCCGTCGACTTCGACAACGAGCGCTTCACCATGGACGAGGATTACGCGCAGGCCGTGCGCAAGGTCTTCTGCGACTGGTACCACGACGGTCTGATCTACCGCGGCAAGCGCATCGTCAACTGGTGCCCCAACTGCACCACCGCCATCTCGGACGACGAGGCCGAGTACAAGGACGAGAAGGGCCACCTGTGGCACCTGCGCTACCCGCTGACCGAGCCGGTCAACGGCCAGGACTACATCGTCGTCGCCACCACGCGCCCCGAGACCATGCTCGGCGACACGGGCGTTGCCGTCTCTCCGAAGGATCCCGAGAAGGCCGCTTTCGTGGGCAAGACCGTCAAGCTTCCCATCGTCGATCGCGAGATCCCCATCTTTGAGGATTGGCATGTCGATGCCAACTTCGGTTCCGGCTTCGTTAAGGTCACCCCGGCCCACGACCCCAACGACTACGCCATGGGTCAGGCTCACGACCTGCCGCAGATCAATATCTTCGACGAGCACGCGGTGGTCGTCGAGGGCTACGGCGAGTTCACGGGCATGAACCGCGACGAGTGCCGCGAAGCCGTCATCAAGTGGTTCGAGGAGCACGACCTGCTCGATCACGTCGAGGACCTCGATCACTCCGTCATGCACTGCTACCGTTGCGACGCCGCGCTTGAGCCGTGGCTTTCTGAGCAGTGGTTCGTCGCCGTCGACAAGCTCAAGGGGCCGGCGCTCGACGCCGTCAACTCCGGCAAGGTCACCTTCCACCCCGCGCGCTGGACGCAGACCTACACCACCTGGATGGAGAACCTTAAGGATTGGTGCATCAGCCGCCAGCTGTGGTGGGGCCACCGCATCCCCGTGTTCTACTGCGAGGACTGCGGCTGGGAGGACGCCCTTACCGAGGACACCGATGTGTGCCCCAAGTGCGGCGGTCATCACGTGCATCAGGACGAGAACGTGCTGGATACCTGGTTCAGCTCACAGCTGTGGACCTTCGCCACGCAGGGCTGGCCGCAAAAGCCGGAGCTGCTCGAGGGACATCACCCCACGACGGCGCTCGTCACCGCGCGCGACATCATCGCGCTGTGGGTCGCTCGCATGGTTATGAGCTCGCTGTACTTCCTGGACGAGGTGCCGTTTAAGGACGTCGTCATCTACCCGACGATTCTTGCCAAGGACGGCAGCCGCATGTCCAAATCCAAGGGCAACGGCGTTGACCCCATGGACCTCATTGGCATGTACGGTGCCGACGCCATGCGCTATAACCTGCTGACGCTGTGCACCAATAACCAGGATGTCAAGTTCGACGCGAACATCGACAAGAAGACCAAGAAGCTCATTGACAGCCCGCGCACCGAGCAGGCCAAGTCGTTTGTGACCAAGATCTGGAACGCCAGCCGCTTCCTGCTCATGAACATGGAGGGCTACACGCCCGGCGAGCCCGTCGTCGAGACGCCGGCCGACGCCTGGATGTTCAGCCGCCTTGCCAAGGCCGTCAAGATGGTCACCGAGGGTATTGAGAACTACACCTTTGGCGACACGGCCCGCGGCGTGCAGCAGTTCTTCTGGAATGAGGTCTGCGACTGGTACGTCGAGGTCACCAAGGCCCGCCTGAAGGGCGAGGGCCGTCTGCAGGCTCAGCGCAACCTGATCTTTGTGCTTGACACCTCCATTCGTCTGATGCACCCGCTCATGCCGTTTGTCACCGAGGAGATTTGGGACAACATGCCGGCGAGCGTGCTCGACCTGGACGCCGAGGGCAACGTGGACCGCGCAGAGGCGCTCATGATCGCCAAGTGGCCGGAGCCCGCCGACTACGCCAAGTATGTCGATGAGCCCGCCGAGCGCGCGTTTGAACTGTGCCGTACCGTCGTGTCCGCCGCCCGCGCCACGCGTTCGCGTTACCGCTTGAGCCCCAAGGCCGAGCTTGACGTTGTCGTGCGCGCCGGTGCCGAGGATATCGAGAAGCTCGAGAGCCTGCGCTCGACCATTGAGCCGCTGGCGAACACCGCTTCGCTGGTCATGGGTACTGACGTCGAGAAGCCGGCCGCGAGCATCGCCGTGGTCGACAGCGGCGTCGAGGTCTTTGTGGTGCTCGAGGGCAAGGTTGATCTTTCGGCCGAGAAGGCACGCCTGGAGAAGGAGATTGCCGCGGCCCAGAAGGAGCTCGCCGGCTGCGAGAAGACGCTGGCCAACGAGGGTTTTGTTGCCAAGGCCGCGCCTGCGGTGGTCCAGAAGAAGAGGGACCGTGCAGCTGAGCTCAAGGAGATCCTGGCAGCGCTGACTGCTCAGGTTGCTGACTTCTCGTAGGTCTAACTTGGGGGCGCGTCCCGACGCTTTGCTCGCTACTGCGGACACCTATTCCGCCGTTCTAACGAACGGCGGCTGACTCGACGCTGCAAACGCCTCTGATGGCCAATCTGCCGTTCAACTTCGGGCGCATGGGCATAAGCCCTATGCGCCCTTGTTTCACGGCACCTTGGCTCATCAGAGGCGTTTTCGCTGACTATCCTCAACCTATACTGTTTTATTTTTCTATGAATGGCGGTTCTGAAAATGCCTAAGCGTTCTGGCTTGTATACCGTTCCTTTTGAGTTTGATTTGCTTTCGTTTGGTGAGGCTGTTGCTTTGGCTGCTGATACGGGGCGGATTTCTGGGGATGCTGGTCCTCTGCTTGAGACGGTTGTCGATATGCTCGATGAGCTGGGACGTCCGGACGAGTACTTTGATTGCATTCAGGTTGCCGGTACCAATGGCAAGACTTCGACTACGCGTTTTTCGGCTGCCATTCTTCGCGGCGAGGGGCTCAAGACCGCGCTATATACGTCGCCGCAGCTGGTGCGCTATCCCGAGCGCATGGAAGTCAATGGACGCGTCGTGAGCGATGAGGCGTTTGCCCGTGGCGTTTCGGCCGCTGTTGAGGCGGGACATCGCGTGAATGCGCGCCGTGTGGCGGCGGGGGAGCGTGCCTATTCCATCACGCCTTTTGACTTGCTGACGGCTGCCGCACTTGTAGTGTTTGCCGAGGCCGCGGTGGATGTTGCCGTGCTCGAGGTTGGCATGGGCGGGCGTTGGGACGCCACGAGTGCGACCGATCCCGTCGCCGTTGCCATTACGGGCATTGGGCTCGATCACACGCGTATTTTGGGCGACACGCTCGAGGCCATTGCGGGGGAGAAGGCTGCGGTCATTAAACCCGGGCGCCTGGTTGTACTGGGCGAGGGCACGCATGAGGCGAGTGTTCAGCGCGTGATGGATGCACGTTGTCGTGAGTGCGGCGTTGTTCCGCTCGTGGTGAGTCACGCCACGACTAAGGTGCCGGCGCATGTGGGCGACACGGTTGAGTTCAGTTGCACCACGCCGCGTGCGATCTATACGTCGAGCATGGTTAAGCCGGCGTATCAGCCGCAGAATGCCGCGTGCGCGATTATGCTGTGCGAGGGGTATCTGGGTCGCGAGCTCGATCATGACAAACTCGATGCGTCGCTTATGGGCTGCCCCACGCCGGGCCGATTTGATGTGCTGGGAACCGATCCGCTCAAGCTGATTGACGCCTGCCATAACCCTCAGAGCTGCGAGAACTTTGTAGGCGCGTTGGATGAGATCAATCCGTGCGTGGAGAATCGCCCCACGCTGCTGTGCGCTGCGCTGGTCGACAAGGACGTGGCGGGCATCGTCGACGTGCTGATCCCGGCCTTCCCGCGCGTAGCCGTGACCCAGACCGATTCCGACCGCGCCCTGCCGGCGGAGGAGCTTGCTGCCCTGGTGGATGCCGACAAGCTCGCGGGCGTGTACCCCAGCGTGTCCGAGGCCCTCGCGGCTTTCGATGCCGCGGGCGAGCCCTTCGTTGCCGCCGGCACCATCACCCTAGCCGGCGAAGTAGCCGGCCTGCTGCGTTAACGCCACTCGCAGGGCAGCTAATTTGACCTGTTCGCCACGAAATGGACCTATCTACTACGTTTGACCGGTTACCCTCGACCACGCCGAAAAATGCAAAATTAAAACCGCAGGTAGAAGGCTTGCCGGTTTTGCGAAAACGCTGGTGTGGTCGACCCATGCGGGTCAAACGTAGTAGATAGCCCGTTTTCGTGGCGCGACGTAATCGCAATGCGGCAAAGGGGCCGTCCCTTTGCCGCATTGCCTAGTCTAGGCGGACCGGATCGTGGGGGTAGGCGTTGAGAATCTCGACGCCGCTCTCGGTGACCAGGGCAAGGTCCTCGATGCGGACGCCGGTGCAGCCGGGGAGGTAGATGCCCGGCTCGATGGAGAACGTCATGCCCGGCTCTACGACCTGCTCGTTGACGAGTGAAACGTCGCCCGGCTCGTGGTCCTGCAAGCCGATCGAGTGACCCAGGCGATGCGTAAAGTACTGCCCATAGCCCGCGTCTTCAATCACATCGCGCGCGGCGCGGTCCAGGTCGCACATGCGCACGCCCGGTGCGATGAGCGCTTCGGCAGCCTCATTGGCGCGGCGCACGATATTGTAGATACGCGCGGTCTCCTCGTCCGGCTCACCCCAAAAGAACGTGCGCGTCATGTCCGAGCAGTAGTTGCGATGCCGTCCACCAATGTCGAACAGCACCACGTCGCCGCGTTTGAGCACGGTGTCGTCGGGTTCATGATGCGGGTCGCCAGCATTGGCGCCAAAGCTCACGATGGGTGGAAAGCTAAAGGCCTCGCAGTCGTGCTTGCGATATAGGCCGAGCATTTGGTCGGCAATTTCGCGCTCCGTTGCGCCCTCGTGGACGAGCCTGATGGCATCGGCCATCACAGCGTCGTTAGCGACCGAGGACGCGCGCATGAGCTCCTGTTCGGCGTCATCCTTGTGGGTGCGCGCGGCGGTGACGGCAAAGTCGCCCAGGAAAAATTCGCTGGCGGCATGGCGCTCCATGAGCGGCATCAAAAAGCCGGAACGCATGACGGTGTCGATGCCGAGTGGTTTGGTCGGATCGACTTCGCGAGCGATGGCATCGGCCACGACATCGGTATCGGTGTGGTAGGCGACGCGGGCATTGTCATACTCTGGCAGCTGGTGCAGGGCGTTGACTAGGATCACCGGCTCGCTACCGCGTGTGAGCAGCACGCCGCAAAAGCGTTCGAACATATCGGCATAAAAGCCGGTCAGGTAATAGATCGACCACGGGTCGTTTACGAGCAGCTGTGCGCCGGGGTGCTGAGCCTCGAGCGCATCGAGCACGCGCTCCACACGCTGGTCATCGACATGTGCCATGAAACATCCTTTCGCTAGGGTGCCACCATGGTATCCCAAGCCCGGCACATAGGGACGTTCCTTTTATGCCGGCACTTCGGGACACTCCTTTGCATCCCATGCGGCCCTCATCAGTTGCGGTGAAATACGGACTGTTTAGCGGCCTGAAGCCATAAAACAGTCCGTATTTCACCGCAACTGCGGAGGAGGGCGGGGTGGATGGCGGGGCAGTTAAAAGAACCCCGTCCCAAATTAGCTACTCGATGTCCATGCTGGCGATGAGGTTGATGTTGGTGTCTAGGAGGTTCTCCAGCACGACGTCGCCCATGCGGATGGGGGCTTCGACGACCACGCCGCGGATGAGGGCCATGGCTTGGGCGTGGAGCGCCAGCGGGATGGCTTCGGCCGTGCGCACGGGGAGCAGTGCTTCGTCGCCGCCGGATACGGCCACGGTGGTGGTGAGCACGCGCATGGGGCGGGTGAGCTCCTGATGCGCGAACTTATCGCCGCGCGGGCAGCTATTGCCGGTCACGGAGCGTACCGCCGCAACGTGGCCATCGGCGTTGCGCTCGACTTCAACGGTCAGAAGGCATTCGGATGGGCAGGTCGTGCAGTTGAACTGCAGCGTTTCGATCGCGTTCTTGCTCATGGTTTATGCCTCCTCAACGGGATCGACGGATAGGACAATCTCGCTGGCGCCCAGGTCGAGTGCGTGCTGAATCGCCTTTGCCGGCAGCGGGAAGCTTTCCATAACGCTCGGTTTAAACGGGCGGACCTTGCCGGCGAACAGTTCCTCGCCGTCGGCCAAGATTCTCACGCGGGCGGCATCGACTGGCCGGCGCACACGGAAGTTGAGTTTGGTGAGCGCCACAGCCGTAATGCGTCCCGGCAGCGCGTATCCCGCAACGCCGGCAGGGGAGACGGTGAGCTCGCAGTCCGGAACGGCGCCCGCGCCGGTCCCCAGCGCGTACGCCGCCGCGGCCGCACCGGCCCTCTCGGACTCGGTCGTTACGTTGTCGGCCAGATCGTGCACGTGCAGCACGTTGCCGCAGGCAAATATGCCTGGCACGCCCGTTTGCAGGCTCTGGTCCACCACGGCGCCGCGCGTACGGGGGTCCAGCTCCACGCCCGCGCCCACCGAAAGCTCGTTTTCGGGGATCAGGCCCACCGAAAGCAGCAGCGTGTCACACGGAACAATGCGCTCGGTCCCCGGAATGGGTGCCAAGTGCTCGTCGACCCGACTCACCTCGACGGCCTCCACGCGGTCATGCCCGATCACGCGCGTGACCGTGGTAGACAGATGCAGCGGAATGCCAAAATCGTCCAGGCAGTTCTTGACGTTGCGGCGCAGTCCGTTGGCGTACGGCATGAGCTCGTACACGCCCTCGACGGAAATCCCCTCGAGCGTGCAGCGACGTGCCATGATCAGCCCGATGTCGCCCGAGCCCAAAATGACGGCACGCGAGCCTGGCTTGAGATTTTCGATATTGATGTATCGCTGCGCCAGGCCTGCCGTAAACACGCCGGCGGGTCGGCTGCCGGGGATCTTAATCTCGCTGCGGGTGCGCTCGCGGCATCCCATGGCAAGGACGACCGCTCGTCCGGTGAGCTGCAGCATGCCGGCGCGGCACATGAGCGTGACGGTATGGACTGCGGCATCTCCCGCGCCCTCGCCCGAATCAATCCCAAGCACCATGCTGCCCAGGAACAGCGCAATATCGGTCGCGCGCACCTGGTCGATAAAGCGCTGCGCGTACTCGGGACCGGTGAGCTCCTGCTTAAAGTGCGAAAGGCCAAAACCCGGGTGAATGCACTGGCGCAGGATGCCGCCCAGATGCTGCTCGCGCTCCACGATGGCCACGCGCGCGCCGGCCTTATGCGCGGCAAGCGCGGCCGCCATGCCGGCAGGTCCGCCGCCGATAACGACCACGTCGAACGCCTGCATCGACACCGATGCTACAGCTCCGGTCTCCGCGCGTCCATCGCGCATATCGAACGTCGCCATCCTAGCGCACCCCCTTCAGCGGTCCCTCGACCAGCCAAGAACCGGCATCCTCCAACAGCACCTCGTTGGGGTCGCAGCCCAGCTCGCGCGCCAGGATCGCAACCACGCGGCTCTGGCAAAAACCGCTCTGGCACCGACCCATGCCGGCACGACAGCGGCGCTTGACGCCCTCGACGGAAACCGCGCCCGGGCGGCGTCGGATCGCGGCCACGATCTCGGCCTCGGGCACTGTCTCGCAGCGGCAGACAATCTGCCCCCACGCGGGGTCGGACTCAATGAGCTCTTCCTTGCGCGCAAGCGGCGCGTGGTCAAAGTCATCTGGCGCGCGGCGTATCGGGTCCCAATCGTCCCGTTCGCGCAGGACCACGCCGGCATTGCGCAGTACCTGCTCCATGCGCTCGGCAATGGCTGGCGCGCTCGCCACGCCCGGCGACTGAATACCCGCCGCCAGGAACAGCCCCGGCACCACGGTCGACTGCCCAATAAAGAAGTCGTTCGTCCCCTTAATGACCGGGCGTCCGCCAGCAAACGCGCGCACCACGCGGCGCGTGTCCAGGTCGGGCACCAGCTTGCGCGCGCCGGTCAGCAGCGCGTCGACATCGCTCGCGTAGGTCTGAGTATCGTCCGGCTCGCGTACAGCGGCAGTCGCGGTGATCACGGTGTTGCCGTGCACGGTCCCCGTCACGATAACGCCCTTGGAAACCGGCGTGGGAACGGGATAGAGCGGCATGAGCGCACGCGGCTCTTTGTCCAGCACCACAATGTTGCCCTGGCGCCAGACCATCTGAAACTCCTCGGCGCCGGCCATATGCGAGATGTCCGCGGCTCCGTTGCCCGCGGCGTTGATCAGGTAATGGCAACGCACGTCGCCGGCGGGCGTTGCCAGCGTAAAGCGTGCGGCTCCGTCATCCGAGCCATCAACCTCAATTGCCTCCACTGGCGCGGACCGCATAAATGTCACGCCGTTGGCAACGGCGTTCTCTAGCCCGGCAATGGCGACCTCAAACGGATCGACAAAGCCGGTCGAGGGGCACCACAGCGCGCACGTCGCCTTGGCACTCGAGCGCGGCTCCAGCTCGTGGATGCGCTCGGGGCCGACAATCGACAGCTCGGGCACGCCGTTGGCCAGGCCATTCTGGCGCAGCTTCTCCAGGTGCGCGCGGTCCTCGTCGTTGAAACCCAGCACCATCGACCCGGTGCGGCGGAACAAAAATCCCAGCTCCTGGGCCCACGTGCCATATAACTCGCAACCGCGGGCGTTGACCTGCGCCTTTACCGTGCCCGGTGCCGGATCGTAGCCGGCGTGCACCAGGCCGCCGTTGGCCTTCGACGCGCCCAGGGCGACGTCGTTGCCCGCCTCGACCACGCAAATGGACAGGTCGTAGCGCGCGAGCTGCCGTGCAATGGTGCATCCCGTGATGCCCGCTCCCACAATCGCGATATCAAACGTTTCCGTCACAGTGCCTCCCAGACAAGTTGACAGGCTGTCAATAAGACTATCCTACGGTCTGCACACCCCCAGTGCGGCGGCAATGCGGCGAACAGCCCCGCAACACCCGCCAACGGCAGGCAAGGGGAGACCCAGCAACGTCGACAACCTCGTCTGCCGACAACTTCGGCAACCGTTCGTCTCGATCTGTAACAGTTAGAAGAGGATTTGGGCTCCAGATGTTACAGCGCTGACCAGTAAGAACGACAAAATCGAACATACTGCTTACCTGTGGGTTTAAGTACGGCAACAACGGCACAAGCGCGTAAAAACGGGTTAGTACACGCACTTGGGGTAATTTGGGGATACGAAAGTCACGCGGACGTGCACCCCAAATATCCGTGTTTGTTAACACAAAGATCACCATGCCGCCCAGGATCGTGATGTCGTCGGGCAGCTCGTAGCTCCTCCCAGTCATTCCTCTTCCTCCATCCCTATGCGGCCTCGTCCGTGTTCCAGCCCATCAGGTCGTTGGGCGGATAACCAAGAACCTGCGAGATAGCCAAGAGCTTGTCGGCTCCAGGAATGTAATCGCCACTCTCGTACTTCGCGAAAGTGCTGACGTTTACTCCGACCTTGGAAGCGGCCTCAGCTTGAGAAAGGTCAGCTCGGGCGCGTGCGGCGCGGATATCCCCGCCAGCTCCTTGCTGAAATCCATTCGTTCCTCCTTAGAGATGTTTCTCTGTCTGTTGAATTTCAATATGAACAGTTATATGTCCCTGTCAATCAAATAAGCGACATTTTTTTGCGTAAAGACATTTTTTTGTTTACTATTCACTTAACGTAAAGAAAGGAGTGAGGATGAACCTTCGTCTAAGAGAGCGCCGAGAAGCCCTGGGGCTAAACCAAAAGGAGCTTGCACAAAAAGTCGGCAAGTCATTCCGAACTATTCAGTCTTGGGAGCGCGAGGAGAGCTATCCGAACGCAGAGCTCGTAGGTGCGCTCTGCGAAGTATTCAAAACCGACCCCAACGACCTGCTCGGATGGTACGAGGAACATCCCGAGGGCAAGCCGACGGCGCCGGTAGGCGCGGAGGGCGAGCTGATCACTTGCTACCGGCAGAGCACCGAGAAGAGGCGCTCGAAGATCCTGGAGACGGCACGCGACCAGGCCGAGTTGTCCAAAGCTCAGGTTGCGGCGCCTGAAGGCGAAGGGCTGGAAGCGGATTAAGTAAGGTCCGCGTAGGCATTCAAAGGAACCACCTGCGAGATTGGCTGATAACATGGGAATGTACGATTCAACTCGCCGACCTGCGGTTCGCCGCCGAGGAAAAGACGAGGGAGGCTTCGCCGAGAAGGCAAAGGACACGCTCGACCTCGCATCCAAGGGCGCGGGGCTCGTCCCCACATTCGCCAGCGCCATTGGCACGCTCGCAAAGCTGTTCGGAGCCTAGGCAGGCTGCCACGAATAAAATCGTTGGCAAACTCAAAGCTTTATTTGTCATTTGACTAGGCACAAGAGGTCGAATTCACAGAATCACCTCGATTTCTTCACCATCATTGTAACTAATTGATTACACTTCTAGCTAAGGAGAGGGATGGACAACATAGGGCTCTTCCTTCATTCGATGAAGGAAATCGTGGACAAGAACAACTTCATCCTCGTGGAACGCGAGGCAAGTCTGGAGTTCATGGCGGGCATGGGAATCACCATGGACGAGCTCAAAAGCGTGATCTTATCGCTCACGCCAGGAGATTGTTTTGATGGACCCGAGGCGGACCGCGACTCGCGATACCCGGGATGGACAGTTGCCGAATTCTCACCCAAGGCATTCGGCAAGACGCTGTACCTAAAGATGTCCATAAAATACGAGGCCAAGCGATGCAAATGCCTCTCTGTAAAGTTGTACCGGGATAGATCGGAGGTCCCGAGATGAGCGAGATGAAGAGCACTTTCAGCACCTATTGCATTGAATGCGACCAGGAAGTCGAGGCACGCGTAGAGCGTCGTACCGAGACGATGCGCATCAGAAAACAGGATATTACGTATGAGGCCACGGTCGCGGTATGCCCCGTCTGTGGAGCGGTTATTGCGGACGCACGCATAGAAAGTGAGAACCTCTCAGCCGCCTATGCCGCCTATCGCGCCGCCAATCACTTACTTTCCCCCGAGGAAATCAAGGCCGTCCGCGAACGCTACGGCCTGTCGTTGAGAGATTTCAGCCGCTTCCTTGGCTTCGGTGAGCAAACTGTGGCTCGATATGAGTCTGGCGCGCTGCAGGACGAGGCTCACGATGGAATGATCAGGCTGGCAGCAAGCCCCGCTGGCGCCCTGTTACTTTTAAACATAAAGAGAGACCAACTGTCTGAGAAGATCATCAGCGCCGTCGAAAACTTTGTCGACTCTCAGGCTCCGGATCGCTTCAGCACTTTAGATTTTAGCTGGCCGCTACTTGAGGCATACTCGCCGTCGAGGACGAACGGATATCGACCGTTCGACTGGTCGCGCGTGTGCGGCGCCGTTGTCATTCTTGCCCACCGCTGCAAAAATCTCTATAAGACCAAGCTGCAGAAGGCCATGTTCTTCCTCGACTACTACTGCTATGGCATGACGAGCACCTCCCTCACGGGAATCGAATACGCACATGCCGACTATGGCCCCGTCATAAACGATAAGGACACCTTGCTCTATGCCCTGCAGCAACAGGGCAAGATAGAGCTTGTCCCCAACGGCTGGGGCGAAATCGTAAAACCACTCGTCGAACCAGAGGAAACGTTTGACGAAAAGGAACTCGAGTACATCGATCTTGTAGCCAGATTCGTCGACACGTTTGACACCGCAAGCGAGATATCAGAGTTCTCCCATGAGCTATCGGCATGGAAGGAAACGGGGAGTGGCAAGGTCATCGACTATCCAAAATATGCAGCGGAGGTCGTAGACGCTGTTGACACCAGGATGGCAGTCTAAAGGGCCCCTGAAGGAACAGGGCAGGTCCCAGCAAAAGGCCAGTTGTTGCAGATGACGCAACAACTACTCCAGACATAAAGAAACCCCACCGCGCACGGCTGGAACCTTGGCGCGGCGGGGTGATAGCAAGGATGCCGGAGTAATACGGAGATAGCTCCGGGCAACCTAGGGACATTATATGACGCGCAAGCAGAGGCGCCGCGCGGCAGGCTCCGAGTGGCTAGCAGATCGCGGGGACGGACTGCCCATGAACCGAGGGATGTGCAATCATAGATGGAAGAAGTGGTGCGCAGCCGAGGGTATCGAACACATCCCGTGGTCGAACCTTCGCAACTCGTGGCGAACCATCTGCGAGATGGAGCTGCACATGCCCTGGAACCTCATGGAAATGTTCATGGGACACTCCCTGCCGGGCGTGTCGGGGTGACATTATATTCGTCCCTCCCGTGAGCAGGTGGCGCGTTCCGTTTGCGACACAGTTGGGATAAATTGGGATATTTCCCAACAAACCAGCAGGTAAAATGGGCACGGTTAATAGTGGCAGATTTAGATGAACCAATCAGTCGATTTCGAATGTCTAAATCTGTAACAGTTAGACCTGTTTATGCTGAGTCTCTGTTACAGATTGAGACATTCGGTCCGGAAGTTTTCCTTTGTCTCAATCTGTAACAGTTAGCTGATGATTTGGATTCTAGATGTTACAGATTGAGATTGAAGTCGGGGAGAGATTCCTCAGTCTAAATCTGTAACATCTGGACCTGTTTAAGCTGAGTAACTGTTACAGATTGAGACATTGGGTCTGGAAGTTTCCGTTTGTCTCGATCTGTAACACCTAGACCCGGATCCGCTCCCACCTGTTACAGATTGAGATGTTTGTGTCCGCGCCGGCCCCGCCCCTAGCCGTGGTCCCATATAAACAAACCCCGTGGTAAACTTGACCGGACTGTTAATATTCCGAAAGGTACCCGTAATGTCCAAGTACATCTCCGAGCTCATGTCGCCACAGCTTATGGGCGTCGTCTATGCCTTCGTTGGCTTTATCATCGCCCTGTATGTGCTGTCGGTCGTCTATGTGTTCATCGACGCTCGCCGCCGCGGCGCCAGCGCCTACGTGGCATGGGGCATCATCGCCCTTATCCCGTTTGTAGGCCTCATTGCCTACCTGGTCCTGCGCCCGCACTCCTACGCGTCCGACCGCGAGGAGCAGGAGCTGGACATGGCCCTGCGCGAGCGCCAGCTTGCCCAGTACGGCACCTGCCCGCAGTGCGGCGCGCCTATCGAGAAGGACTTCGTCGTCTGCCCGGTGTGCGATACCCAGGTTCGCAACGTCTGCCCCAGCTGCCATCGCCCGCTCGATGCGCACTGGAAGGTCTGCCCCTACTGCCGAACTCGCATCCAGTAACGCATCCATCGCCGGGCCGGCCGCAAGCCACGGGCACCGCGCGTCCTGCGCAAGCCACACGCGCACCCCGCGCCCACACGATGAAGCATGCGTAGAAAATCGCCCGCCGTGCCATTAAGGTGCGGCGGGCGCTTGTATACCAAGACAACCTGCCTATAATGATGCAAGTCAAAAACGCCGAGCGCATCGCACGCACTTGCATCAGGCATCCGAGAGGAGAAAACATACCCATGAAGGCACTCTACAATGACGGTTCGGTGGCCGAGCTCCCGCAGGACGAGGTCACGCACGTCATCCGCCACTCCGCCGCGCACATCATGGCGCAGGCCATCAAGCGCCTGTACCCCCAAGCCGACTTTGCCTACGGCCCCGCGACCGACAACGGCTTCTACTACGACGTCGACCTGCCCGAGGGCGTCAAGATCAGCGAGGACGACTTCCCCGCGATCGAGGCCGAGATGAAGAAGATCGTTAAGGAGAACCTCAAGTTCACCGTGTACGAGAAGCCCCGCGCCGAGGCCATCGCCCTTATGGAGGAGCGCGGCGAGAAGTACAAGGTCGAGCACATCGGCGACCTGGACGATGACGCCCGCATCACCTTCTACCAGCAGGGCGACTACATCGACATGTGCGTCGGCCCCCACATCTGCTACACCAAGGCGTTGAAGGCCTTTAAGCTCACCGGCGTCTCGGGCGCCTACTGGAAGGGCGACAAGGACAACAAGATGCTCACTCGCATCAACGGCGTCGCCTTTGCCACCAAGGAAGAGCTCGACGAGCACATGCACATGCTGGAGGAGGCCAAGAAGCGCGACCACCGCAAGATCGGCCGCGAGATGGACCTCTTTATGATGCGCGACGAGGCCCCCGGCTTCCCGTTCTTCCTGCCCAACGGCATGATCCTTAAGAACACGCTGCTGGACTACTGGCGCGAGATCCACCACAAGGCCGGCTACGTGGAGATCTCCACGCCGCTCATCATGAACAAGCAGCTGTGGAAGACCTCGGGCCACTGGGACCACTACAAGGACAACATGTACTCCACCGTCATCGACGACGAAGAGTACTGCATTAAGCCCATGAACTGCCCGGGCGGCGTGCTGGTGTACGCCTCCAAGCCGCACTCCTACCGCGAGCTGCCCATCCGTGCCGGCGAGATCGGCCTGGTGCACCGCCACGAG
>OLRM01000827.1_pt1 | contig 15490 bp, 10 predicted proteins | sample 1643211 | NCBI WGS metagenome assembly OLRM01 (sample SAMEA3136690, study PRJEB25190) | human gut metagenome | biome: human gut; feature: human-associated habitat; material: faeces | place: Austria | collected 2013
GGGGCCGGGGCTGGGCGCAGAGCCGGGGGCCGTTCGGCCTCTCGAGATGCAACGTAAGTCACGTTTGGCGCATTAAAAACGTGACTTCGGTTATATCTCGGGCCCCAGCCCAACGGCAGCGGCCGCATCTCGGGTCCGATCCAGCGGCGACGGTCGCATCTCCGCTCAAAACGAAAGCGCCCCCGCCGGACATCTCGGCGGGGGCGCACAAATCGCTCTGTGCTACAAAGCGCAGCTATCGAAGACTACTCCTCGTTATAGAGGGTCTTGAGCTTGACGAGGTGCTTGTAGCGATCCATGGCGGCAGCCTCGTTGGCGGCGAAGAGCTCCTCGGCGCGCTCGGGGAACGCGGCGGTCAGGCTCGCGTAGCGGGCCTCGTTCATGAGGAACTCCTGGTAACCGCCGGCCGGCTCCTTGGAGTCGAGGGCAAACTTCTTACCCTCGGGGGCAGCCGGGTTGTAGCGGAACAGGTTCCAGTAGCCGCAGTCCACGGCCTTCTTCATCTCGGCCTGGCAGTTCTGCATGCCGCCCTTCTTGATGGAGTGCATCTCGCAGGGGCTGTAGCCGATGATGAGGGACGGGCCGTCGTAGGCCTCGGCCTCGTGGATGGCCTTGAGGGTCTGAGCCGGGTTGGCGCCCATGGCGACCTGCGCCACGTAGACGTAGCCGTAGCTCATGGCAATCTCGGCCAGGGACTTCTTCTTGGTCACCTTACCGGCAGCGGCAAACTGAGCAACCTGGCCCAGGTTCGAGGCCTTGGAGGCCTGACCGCCGGTGTTGGAGTAGACCTCGGTGTCGAAGACGAAGACGTTGACGTTGTGGCCGGAAGCCAGGACGTGGTCCAGGCCACCGAAGCCGATGTCATAGGCCCAGCCGTCGCCGCCGAAGATCCAGAAGGACTTCTTGGTGAGGTAAGCCTTGTCGGCGAGGATCGCCTTGGAAGCGTCGCAGCCGCACTTCTCGAGCTCGGCAACGTAGGCAGCGGCAGCGGTCTTGGAGGCCTCGGCGTCGTTGACGGAGTCGATCCAAGCCTGGCCGGCAGCCTTGAGCTCATCGGACGGACCATCGGCAGCGATGATGTCCTGGGTAGCGGCGATCAACTTGTGCTGGACGGCCTCGTAACCGACGGCCATGCCCAGACCGTGCTCGGCATTGTCCTCGAACAGGGAGTTGTTCCACGCCGGGCCGTGACCGTCCTTGTCCTTGCAGTAAGGAGCGGTGGCAGCGGGGTTACCCCAAATGGAGGAGCAGCCGGTGGCGTTGGAAATGAACATGCGGTCGCCGGCGACCTGGGTCACCAGACGTGCATAGGCGGTCTCGGCGCAGCCGGCGCAGGAACCCGAGAACTCCAGGTAGGGCTGCTTAAACTGGCTGCCCTTGACGTTGGCCGCGATGAGCTCCTTCTTCTCGGAGACGTTCTCGACCATGTAGTCCCAAACGGGCTGCTGGTCCATCTCCTGCTCGGTGGGAACCATCTCGAGGGCGCCCTTGGGGCAAACCTTGACGCAGTTGGTGCAACCCATGCAGTCGAGCGGGGACACAGCCATGGTGAACTTCATGCCCTTGGCCTTGGGGCCCATGGCGTCGAGCGTGCGGGTAGCCTCGGGCGCGGCGGCAGCCTCGTCCTCGGTCATCGCGAACGGACGGATGGTGGCATGCGGGCACACATAGGCGCACTGGTTGCACTGGATGCACTTGGTCTCGTCCCAGTGGGGAACGACCACGGCGACGCCGCGCTTCTCGTATGCGGAGGCGCCCAGCTCAAACTGGCCGTCGGCGCAATCGACGAAGGCGGAAACGGGCAGGCCGTCGCCGTCCATGCGATCGATGGGCTCGAGCAGGTTCTTGACCTGCTGGGCGATAGCGGACTTGGTCTCCTCGGAGAGCTCGACGGGAGCGGCATCCTCGGCGGTAGCCCAGTCGGCCGGAACCTCGAACTTACGGAAGGCGGTAGCGCCGGCATCGATGGCCTTGTGGTTGGCGTCGACGATAGCCTGGCCCTTCTTCATGTAGGACTTGGTAGCCGCGTCCTTCATGTACTGCAGGGCGTCCTCGGCGGGCAGGACCTTGGCCAGCGCGAAGAAGGCGGACTGGAGCACCGTGTTGGTGCGCTTGCCCATGCCGACCTTAGCGGCCAGGTCGATAGCGTCGATCAGGTAGACGTTGACGTTGTTGTTCGCGATGTAGCGCTTGGCCACGGCGGGCATGTGCTCGGCGAACTCCTCGTCGCTCCACTGGCAATTGACCAGGAAGGTGCCGCCCGGCTTGACGTCGCGGACCATCTTGAAGCCCTTAACGATGTAGCTGGGGTTGTGGCAGGCGACAAAGTCGGCCTTGGTCACGTAGTACGGCGAACGGATCGGAGAATCACCAAAGCGCAGGTGCGAGACGGTGACGCCGCCGGTCTTCTTGGAGTCGTACTGAAAGTAGGCCTGGACGTACTTGTCGGTGTGGTCGCCGATGATCTTGATCGAGTTCTTGTTGGCGCCGACGGTACCGTCGCCACCCAGACCCCAGAACTTGCACTCGATGGTGCCGGGGGCTGCGGTGTTGGGCGCATCCTCGGCCTCGGGCAGGCTCAGGTTGGTCACGTCATCGACAATGCCGATGGTGAACTCGCGCTTGGGCTCGTCCTTCTTGAGCTCCTCGAAGACAGCGAACGCGGACGCGGGAGGCGTGTCCTTGCTGCCCAGGCCGTAACGGCCGCCGACGACCTTGATGCCCGTCTTGCCGGCCTCGTAGAGAGCGGAGACGACGTCCTGGTAGAGCGGCTCGCCGATGGAACCCGGCTCCTTGGTGCGGTCCATGACGGCGATCTTCTGGACGGTCTCGGGGAGAACGTCGACGAAGTGCTTGATGGAGAACGGACGGAACAGGCGAACCTTGACCAGGCCGACCTTCTCGCCGTGAGCGTTGAGGTAGTCGATGACTTCCTCGAGCACGTCGCAGAAGGAGCCCATGCACACGACGACGCGATCGGCATCGGGAGCGCCGTAGTAGTTGAACAGGCCGTAATCGGTGCCGAGCTTCTCGTTGATCTTCTTCATGTAGCCCTCGACGACGGCAGGGAGCTCGTCGTAGACCTTGTTGCAGGCCTCGCGGTTCTGGAAGAAGATGTCGCCGTTCTCGTGGCTGCCGCGGGTGTGCGGGTGCTCAGGGTTGAGCGCGTGGTCGCGGAAAGCCTGGACGGCGTCCATGTCGCACATCTCGGCAAGATCCTTGTAGTCCCACATGGCGACCTTCTGGATCTCGTGGCTGGTGCGGAAGCCGTCGAAGAAGTTAAGGAACGGGGTCTTACCCTCGATGGCGGCAAGGTGAGCCACCGGCGAGAGGTCCATGACCTCCTGGACGTTGCCCTCGGCGAGCATGGCGAAACCGGTCTGGCGGCAGGCCATGACGTCGGAGTGATCGCCGAAGATGTTGAGCGCGTGGGTGGCGACGGTGCGGGCCGAGACGTGGAAGACGCTCGGCAGGCCCTCGCCCGCGATCTTGTACATGTTCGGGATCATGAGCAGAAGACCCTGCGATGCCGTGTAGGTGGTGGTGAGGGCGCCAGCGCCCAGGGAGCCATGCACGGCACCGGCGGCGCCGGCCTCGGACTCCATCTCGACCACGTTCACGGGCGTGCCGAAGATGTTCTTCTTGCCCTGAGCGGCCCACTGGTCGACATGGTCGGCCATGGGGCTGGACGGCGTGATGGGATAGATTCCCGCCACCTCGGTGTACGCGTACGAAACGTACGCGGCGGCCTCGTTGCCGTCCATAGATTTGAACTTGCGATCTGCCATATACCCCTCTCCTCTCGAACTAGGTATATAAGGCGCCGGGGCCAGGCGGACCCCGGGTTATATATGAGAACGGCCCCGCGCGGGGCGCCAAGCGCGGCCCGGAGACGGTCCTTCCCATAGGTGGTGCGCGCGACATGACGAATCGACGCGAAACTACGCACGCGTCCCCATTGTACCCCGCTCGGCGACGCGGATGCCGACAATCGGGGTTCATCGGCAAACGTTTTACCCGGCTAAATTCGCAGGTCATCGAGCAGTTTGAGCAACGCCCGACGGCGTTTGCGAACGGGGCCTCCCCAAGCCGGACCCCCTATCAAAATTGTTGCTCAACATTTTGTCCGCACGGGCGCATACGGTAGAGACATCGGATTCTATGGACAGGAGGAGCCGTGGGAAACTCGAATGAAACGCCGGCGGCCCAGGCCGGCATGACCACCGCCGAAGCGCGCGCGGCGGTGCGCGCCCGCAGAGAGGCCCTCGCCCGCGCCGAGCGCAGGCATCGGGAGTGCTGGGATGAAACGGAGCGCATCTCCAACCTGCGCGAGCGCCTGTGCGATCTCAAGCGGGAGGACCGGGCGCGCCAAATCGCCAGCCTCCAGCTGGACGCCGAGGGCGCCAAGCCCGAATGCGAGGTCAGCGCCGTATGCGACCGCATGGCCGAGGAGGCCGCCGCCCTCAAACCCCCGTGCACCGAGCCCCACGCCGAGCAATGCCGCTGCCCCAGGTCCACCGCCTGCCGCGAGCTGCGCCGCCGCATCGCCTACCTCAAAAGCGCCGTGACCCAGACGGACCTGCAGGCGGCGCTTTTCGACCTGTACTCCGCGGAGCTCGAGATGGACAAGGCCCGCGCAGAGCTGCTCTGCCTGCTCAGGGACCTGCCGGAACGCATCGTGCATGAAATTGGCGAACAGGTGCCCACGCAGGAAGATTTCGACGAGTTGCCCAACGCCTGGGGCATCGCCGCCGTCGAGAACCACATGCGCAAAGGGGGCTCCACCGACGAGTCAGATCCAGTCGACCAGCTCAATTACCGTAGGTGGCTCGTCGAACTCTCCCAGGGAGCGCTCGGCTATTCCGGCCACCTCGAACATGAGATGGCCCGCCATCGCACCGAGCTCGAGGTGCTCGAGCAGCAGGCCGCGACCGTCGATTTCTTCGAGGGAGACGAGCTCGAGCAGATCGCCCAGGCAGCGGTGCTGCAAAAAGCGCGCATCGCCGCATGCCAAGAGCAGCTCGATGAGCTCGCCTCCGCCGCCGGCGCGCTCGACAAGCGCATGGAGGCATGCGAGGCGGAGCTGCAGCGCTTTCTCGGCAGGGAGGAGTAGGGTCGGGGCCCTTCGCGGGCCAGCCGGCGACGCGCCGTTAGCGCGCCATCTCGGCCGCACCCTCCACCAGGACGAACGTCGTACGCGAACCCAAACGGACCTCATCGCCGGGATGTATCTCCACGGCCTCGTCTTTTGCGATGCGCAACGGGGCCGAGCCGTCGCCGTCAACCACCACGGTCCCGTTACTGGAGCCAAGATCACTCAGCATCCAGCGTCCCGCACCGGCATCGGCGGCCTCGTACCACACGCGCGCATGATGGGCCGAAACGTCTCCGGCCACGTCGGTGATATCCTCCGCACCCGTGGCCAATGCGCCGATCTCGGCCCCGGCCGAACCGGACGAGACCCAATACGGCTCACTGGCAATGACCCCATCCACGATGCGCACGAACCCGAGCACGCGCGGTAGCACAAGATCGACCTGCGTCTTCTTGGGGTCGAGAGAGACCGGGCAGGATGTGGGCGTGCCGAGCCTGCCGCCCATCAGGCAACGGATGTACTCCGTGGTGTAATCGACCGCTCGGCCAACGTTGGCCGAGCACCCCGCCGCCACGAGCAGGACCAAGGCCGCCTCGGCACGCTCCCCCACCGTATAACCCTCGCCATCGCGCACGCGGGCCAGGGCGTTGCGGTAGAGGCGCACGTCATCATGGCTCGCCTCCAACGCACGCACCATGGGTTCGCCGGCCTCGCCGCACACCATGTCGAGAATCTCCGCGCAGGTGCGCGAACCCGAACGGCTGGTGCGCAGGCGGTTCATCACGCGCTGCGCCGCAACACCGTAATCGCGGAACAGCCGCTCCTGAGACGCATCGGCTGGGGCGTGCACCACAAAGCGCGACACCCAGCTTCGATCGGACGAACGGCTCTGCGGGCTGCGCCCATCGGCAAGCGGTCGTTCGGACAAGATCATTGAGGCCAGCTCCTTATGGCTGATCCCCCCAAATCGCTTGAGTATGTCGAACAGGGCCCCGCAGGGCGTCTGCTCATTCGCGCGCTTCAGCGGCATCTGGGACCTCCGTATCCTCGGGCAGGGAGGCGTGGGCGTCGGGCCCCTCCCCCATAATCGAACGTTGCGCCGCCATATGCGGCAAGCCGGCGACGGGTGCGCCAAAGGGGCGTGGCAAAGCCGTGATGGCGTACTCGAGCACAAGCGGGCACCACGCCGCCGCAACCGCCAGGAACAGCGCGGCGAGCAGCGGGGATCTTCCGATCACGCCCAAGAACGAGACGTGCGAGACGAGCGCGAGTACGAGTGCCGAGCCCGCCGCCAAAGCGAGCGTCCCGCGCACGAAGCCCGCGCGCGTGCCACCAGCCCGAGCGCGCCCCGCCAGGGCGCAGACCGCCGGGAAGGCGAGCGTGAGCCCCACGAGCACGGCGGGAACCTCCCCGCGGGCCGCGAGGGATCCGAAGCGGAACAGGACCGTGACCCCGTCAAGCAGCAAGGCGGTCACGCAGATCACCGTGACGAGTGCGGCGCCGGACAAAGCCATGCCCACCACGCCAATCAGGCGGTTCACCGCGTACGGGGACCGACCATCGCGACGACGCACCTCGCCCCGGCACGGAATCAGGCGCTCGCCACGCAGGGCGCGCCGAACATTTTGGGCATAGCGCGCGCAAAACGCCGAGAGAGCATCACGCAGGGCCTCTGCCGAGGGGCGCGCCTCTTGACCCGATGCGAACGCGGGGGTGAGCACCTCAGCGAGCTGGCCATCAACGCGATCGAGAGCGCGTTTGAGCTCGAGCTCGTCGTGCGCATCGGTCACATCCAGCGAGGCCTCCGTCGCAACCGCTGCGACCTCGGGTTCAAACATGAGCACATCGCCCAAATGGAACGCCGCGTGATGCGCGGCCACGAGCGGGCGCGGGGGCTCGTCCATCTTGATGCGGTAGAGCGACTCGCCCGCTCGGCCCTCAAGCTCGAAGGGCGGCAAGCCGCAGGCCAGCTCGAAGATGACGCTCGCTGCGGCGTAGACGTCGATCTTCTCGGATTTGCGCAGCTCGACGAGATTGGGCAGATCGCCCGTGAGCATCTCGGGCGGGGCGTAATCGGGCGTTGCGCGCCGCAGCGTCGCATAGCGCATGGTGTAACCCGGAGCCCCCATGGGATCGAGATGCACAGAGGAGCCAAAGTCGATCAGACAGAGGTCAAAGGCGCCGTCGGCCGCCTGCTCGGTGACCGACAGGTGCGCCGTTCGCACAAGGATATTCGACGGAGATATGTCACGGTGGACGAAACCGTCCCCCACCAGGTCGAGACGCGTGAGCAAGTCGGCCAGGTCGCGGCCGATGCGGGCGGCGACGAGCGGGGCGACTCGGCCGGCCTCGTCGACCGAGAGCATGCGCGCCGCCACGCTGAGCGTCACACCCTCAACCCACTCCATGACGATCGCGGGGGTGTCCCCGATGTGCGCGAAACCGAACAGGCGCGGGAAGCCCTTGAAACCGGAGAGCGATCGGTGGCTTTCGTATTCAGCGCGAAACGCCGTGTGCGCAAGGTCGACGCGAGCCGCAAAGGACACATCGTCCTCATGCTCGGCGCGAACCGGCGTATTCAGGGTCTTGAGCGCGCAGGTCTCGCCCAAGGCGTTCGTCGCGCGCACGACGGTGCCCAATCCGCCGCGGCGGGCGGAGGAGTCGTCCACGAACAGAATGCCGAAACGGCGGTGATATGTCTCGCGCTCGGGCTCCGCCATGCGGAAGGGCTCCTCAAAGCCCTCGAGGCGCACCATGCGCGCACCGCGGACATAACCGCTGGGATACGGCGGTGTGGAACGGTTCGGATCGGCGCCCGAGCGAGCGGGCGCCTCATGGGACGGGCCGACCTCCGCGGGCCCAAGCGGCTCGGTGGTGCGCGGGGCCATGTCATGGGTGGATGCGCTCATAGGCTGAACCTCCCGTACACCTGCTGGAATTCGGCGAGCTCCGCGCCTTGTGCTCGACGGATGGCATCGATGCCCGTGTTGACGGTATCGGGATTGCCCGCATATTGCCATGAACTGTGAACGACCCCGGCATAGGTTGCCAGCAAGCGATACATCCCGATGAGATCGCCCTGCGCCGCCTTGTACCGCGAATCGTTTGCGACCAGGATCTCGTCGCGCACATGTATGTACTCGTTGACCAGGCGGTCTCGCAAACTTGCGGCCTGTGTCGCGCGGGCACCGCGCGTGTTCGCGTCCGCCATGCAATCGTTGTTGAAAGCGGCGGTGATGCCATTGATCTCGCCCACATAGCCGTTGATGCGGCCGGCCGAGGCGCTCAAGGCGTTGTAGAACTGCCGCTCCTGCTCCTCCGTAACCGCGGGCTCCGTGGGAACCTCCACCGGCGGGGCGGGCTCGGGCGCGGGAGTCGTGGTGCCACTCGCATTGCCGTGCGAGCCGCCAGGTGCATTGGAGCCAGCGCCCGCCCCGGTCGAGCCCGACGCGCTGGACGCCGAGGACGCACCGGAATCTCCGCCGCCCACAACACCGGAGATAACCTGCTCGAAGGCCACGCCGCCCAGCGTGAGACCGCCGGCGTGACCATCCTCAGACGAAGTGGAACCATCCGCGGCCGCCTCGCCGGCCTGCGCCCCGCCATCGGAACCCGCGCCCTGCGAAGCGCCGCCGACAAGGGCGCCGGACCCGAACAGCCCCTCGACGAACGCATCGGCAAAGCCGCGCTCCTCGGTGCGCTGCGCGACCTGGATCAGCGACGGCAATGAGGCGGCATAGGTGACGACGCCCAGGCCAAGCAGGGCGAATGAAAAGGTGACGAGTCCCACCAGGCGAGGAGGCAGCGCCGTGCGACGCAGGCGCCTGCGCGATGTGTCGAAGATGCGCATCGCAACTCCTCTCGCGACGGACGGGGCGCTAGAGCGCGCGACGCGCCTCGATGGCACGCCCAAGGGTCAGCTCGTCTGCATATTCGAGGTCGCCGCCCACGGGCAGGCCGCTCGCCAGCCGCGTGACGGTGATACCGAGCGGCTTGATGGTTCGCGCCAGATAGCTTGCGGTGGTCTCGCCCTCGATGTTGGGATTCGTGGCGATGATGACCTCCTCGATGTCTTCCGTGCCCAAGCGGGCGAGCAGCTCCCGTACGTGAAGCTGCTCGGGACCGATCTTGTCCATGGGGCTGATCACGCCGCCGAGCACGTGATACAGGCCGCGATAACTGCCCGTGCGCTCGATTGCCGAGACATCGCGGGGCTCCCCCACCACGCAGATGCGACCGCGGTCGCGCGAAGAGTCCTCGCAGATCGCGCACTCATCGCCCGTCGCGTAGTTGAAGCAGCGGCTGCAGAAATGGACCTCGCTCTTCACCATGAGGATGGCGTCCGCCAAGCGGCGAGCCTCCTCGGCGTCGGCCTCGAGAAGGTGATAGGCGATGCGCTGGGCGCTCTTGGGACCGATGCCCGGAAGGCGGCCCAGCTCATCGAGAAGGATTTGTAGACTGCGGTCGGCGCTCATGCGCGTTTGCCCTCCCAAAATGGTGTGACAGGCAACGCATGCGCAATTAGGGACGTACCCCAATTGCGCATGCCCGGCTAAACGATGCGGTCGAGGTGGAATCTCTTGGATTTAGAACGGCATACCGGGCATGCCGGCGCCCATGCCACCAGTGGCGGCGCTCATGCGCTTGTTGGCGATCTCTGCCACACCGCGGTAGGCCTCGTTCACAGCGGCCACGATCATGTCCTGGAGCATATCGACGTCCTCGGGGTCGAGCGCGTCCGGGTCGATGGTCACGGACTGGAGCTGCATGTTGCCATCCACGGTGACCTTGACCATGCCGCCGCCGGCGCTGGCGTCGACGGTGACCTCGTTCATGGACTCCTGGGCCTCGGCGAGCTTCTTCTGCATCTGCTGGGCCTGCTTCATGAGCTGCTGCATGTTGATTCCGGCCATGGGTTCTCCTCACTGGTAAAGCCTGCGGTTTAACAGGCGGGTCATTCCAAGGGGCATGGTACCACGTGGGGCGGACACAAGCGCACATCTCCCCTGTACGGAAGAGGGTTTATGAGCACGCCGCCCCGCGAACGGCTGATGCCGCGCGAGGCGGACGCAGGGGCGCCAGTTGGGTCGTCCCATGCCGACGCCATGCTATTTAAAGGTCACGTTGCCCCAGATGTTCTGAAGCACCTCTTTGGGGTCGACCGGAGCATCGCCGTCGGCAGCCTCGCCCAGATCGGGAGCGGGGGCGGGGGCGGAAGCCGGAGTCGACGTGGGAGCGGTGGCGGGAGCCGATGCCCCGGAAGCCTCGGTGGGCGCGGAAACGGGCACCGAGGCAGCTACGGGCGCAGGCGCCGGGACATCGAACGGCGGAACCTCGGCGTCGTCATCGTACGACGCGATGAACGCATCGTCATAAGGCGGCATGTCGTCTTCCCACGCCTTGCGATCGGCATCTATGTCACGCTCCGCGAGGACCGTGGGGCCGCTAGCGTGATCGGCGACGGGCGCCGCGGTGGCGGGCGTCGCGGGGGCGGGGGCGGAAACGGCCGACTGAGATTGCGCCGGCGCCGGGGAAGGAGCTGCGGGGGCAGAGGTCGCAGCGCGGGACGCCGTGGGGGCCGCGGCGCCCATCGAGGCAGCCGGGACAGCCGAGGCCGCCGAGACCGGAGCGGCCTGGGGGACGGCGGCGGGGGCCGGCGTCGCGGGACGCGTGGGCGCGGGAGCAGCCGTCACGGCGGGCTGAGCCGGCGCGGCGGGGGCACCGGCCGGAGCGCCGTCCATCACGTACTCAACGGAGCGCCTACCAAAGACCTCGCAGATAACGGGCATCACCAGGGCGTTGCTGTCCGGGCGGCTAATCATCTTGAGAGCGAAGTTGGAGCCCTTGGGGAACGCGACCACGAGGGTCTCGCCATCGTCGCTCACAGCGCGGGAGCTTTGCAGCAAGCCGCCGCGCGATGGCTGGACCGCGGCGATTTTCTTCACCGTCTCGACCCAACGGCGCTGCAGTTCGGCGTCGTCGGCGGAGGCGGGCGTCACCGCACACGAGCTCATCGCCGGTGTGGCACTCGCCGGCACCGTTGCGGGGGCAGCGGGCTTTGGGGCGCGCGCGGACGGAGCGGGGGCCGAGGCGCGCACGGGGGTGGAAGCCGGTTCCGGGGCCTGCGCGGGGACAGCAGAGGCAGCCGGACGCACGGGCGGCTCCTGCACCCGCGCCGGAACCGCAGCGCCCACGGAGGCCGGGGCGCTTGTCTGGTCCGCCGCGCGTGCAGCTGCCGAGGCGCCTGCGGAAGTAGGGGCACTCGTCGGGGGCACCGCGCGCGCAGATACCGGCGCGGGCGCGGCCTTACGAACATCCTGGGGCGCGGGCGCGGCCTTCGACCGCGTTGCCGACGCGAGTTGCTCGGCCGACATCGGCGCACTCGGCACGCCGGAGGCGATCTGGGCCTCGAGGCGGGCGATGCGCTCGGCGAGCGCCTCGAGCGTCAGGTCGGATTCGGGGCGGGCCAGGCGCGTGCAGGCGATCTCGAGCACCAGGCGCGGATCGGTTGCGTTGCGCATCTCCAGCGCGGCGTCATCCAGCACGGTCAACGCGCGGGAAAGGCGGTCGGCCCCCTCGAACAGGCGAGCCTCCTCGACGAGCGCGGCCACCTCCTCGGGCGTCCCATCGAACAGCTCGGCGCAAGGGCCCGCGATCGCGGCCGTGTATACGTCGCGGATGTGCGCGATCAGGTCGCGCGTGAGCTCCTGTAGGTCATTGCCCTCGTCAACCTGAGCCCGAATGAGGCCGAACAGGCCCACGGTATCGCGCACCGCCATCTTGCAGGCAAACTCGGACAGCACCGTGGACGCCACCTCGCCCAGTAGGGCGCGTGCGTCATCGATGCGCACCGAACCGTCGCCGAAGACCGAGAGCTGCTCCAACGTGGATAGGGCGTCGCGCATGCCGCCGCGGGCGTGGCGCGCCACGACCTCAAGTGCCTCCTCGTCGAAGGCGAAGCCCTCCTGCTCGCAGATGTAGCGCAGGCGACCGATGATGTCGTCGTTCGAAATGCGGTGGAAGTCGAAGCGCTGGCAGCGCGACAGGATCGTCTCCAGGATCTTTTGCGGATCGGTGGTGCACAGGACGAAGATGACGTGACTCGGCGGCTCCTCAAGCGTCTTGAGCAGCGCGTTGAACGCCTGCGTCGTGAGCATGTGGACCTCGTCGATGATGTAGACCTTGTAGGCGCCTCGCACCGGGGCGAAGCTCACCGAGTTGATGATCTCCTCGCGCACATTGTCCACGCCCGTGCGAGACGCGGCGTCGAGCTCGTAAACGTCCGGATGCGTGCCCTCGGCGATCGCCGTGCACTCCGGGCAGGTACCGTCGGGGTTGCAGCCGGTCGCACCCGCCGCGCGGGCGCCCTCGGCCTTCTCGCACAGCAGCGCCTTGGCGAGGATACGCGCCATGGTGGTCTTGCCCGTACCGCGCGGGCCGCAGAACAGGTACGCATGGCTCAGGCGGCCCTCGGCCACCGCGTGCTCCAACGTTGAGACGATATGCTGCTGGCCCACGACGCTCTCGAACGTGAGCGGGCGGTACTTCCTATAGAGCGACTCCATGGGGAATTCCTCCTACAATCCGCGCTCGACCAGGCGGCGGTCGATGTCCTTCAGGGTCATGCGCGTGACGAACAGCTGGCGATACGTCGCCGTCTTGACCTTGTTCTCGGTGCGCAGAACGTCCATGCGCGCGCCGACCTCGGCGAGCTCCGCACGAATGCCCCGTGCGAACGCATCGTATGCCGCGAGTCGCTCGGAATCGTCCATATGCCCTTTCACCGCCTTCGTCGCACACCCCTTATCGCGCGCACACCCTTCATCGCGCGCGTGAATAATCGTGCCCACCATCATAGCGTCTCGCGCGGCCCCACGTCCGCGGCTCCAACCCGCACGGATGCGCGCCGACGACGGTCGCTGAAAACGGTGCACATGGCCACCGTGGTAAAATGGGCCGAAACCGCACTTGGCTTCGGCCGGAAACGAACTTTAAACGCACGAGGATGGCCATGCCGATCTTCCCCTTCAACATACCCGACCCGCAACAGCGGGAAATGCCCTCGCAATCCAATCTCGCGAGCGGCCCGCGCCTGGCATCGCACTCCATGTGGCGCCGGCCCGCATCCACCAACGGCCCCGCCGCCGCACCCGGCCCCGCCGCCGCGCCCGACCCCGCGCAGCCAGCCGGGCCCGGCCCGTTTGCATCCCGGGCCCCGCACGGGAGCCGATCCCCCATCGCTCCGCCGCCCGCCGCCGGCTCGGCAGCGTCGTCCCTGCTCAAGCGCTATCGGCCGCTCGAGACGCGCGCCGCGGGCGGCTTTGGCAGCGTCGAGATCTGCCTCGACTCCCGCCTGCAGCGACGCGTGGCCATCAAGCGCATGCCCCTCGCATCGCCCGACGCGCGAACCCCGCTCGAAACCACCGCCGCCGCGCTCGCCGAGGCTCGCACGGCCAGCATGCTGCAGCACCCCAATATCGTGCAGGTCATCGACTTCACCTACGACAGCGCCCATGCCTACCTGGTCATGGAATACGTGGACGGCATGACGCTCGAGGAGTTCCTCCAACAGGTCGAGGGTCACTCCCTCACCTACGACGAGGCGGCCTGCATCGCCGACGCCCTGGTCCAGGCCCTGTCCTTCGCACATGAGAACGGCGTGCTCCATCTCGACATCAAACCCGCCAACGTCCTGATCGACCGCAACGGCCACGTCAAGCTGGCCGACTTCGGCATGGCCATGCTCGCCAGCGCCGCGGGCTTTGGCGGTGCGCGAGGCGGCACCATCGGCTATATGCCCCCCGAGCAGCTCAACGGCGAGCAGGTTGACGAGCGCAGCGACATCTTCGCCTTGGCCGCGGTCCTCTACGAGTCCCTTTGCGCCACGGCACCCTTCCGCGCCGGCACCCCCGCCGACTCCCTCGACCGCATCATCCGCGGGGTCCTCTACCCAAGCGACCTGCTGCCCGATATCCCGGAGGCCGCCGAGCAGGCCCTGCTCGATGCGCTCTCCCCCAGCCCATACGACCGCATGCCGAGCGTGGCGGAATTCGGAGACGCCTTCCTGGCCCGCCTGGGCAATCCGCGCGAAGGCCGCAAGAGCCTCGCGCGGATCATCACCCGCCTCACCTCCGACGATGCCGAAGACGCGCTCGACCCGGCCGACGGCCGCGCCGAGCGCGTATGGGAGCTCGACCCGGACGAGGGATATCTGGGCAGCCGCTTCCCCCGTACACGCGAATATGCGCTCGGCGCCGTCACAGGCGTCGCGGTCGCAGCCGTATCGTGGGCGCTTTTGGGCGACCTGCAAGTAGGCGGAGCGGCGGTCCGCGCCATCACCGCGGCGGGCATTGGCAACATCGATTTTACCAACAAGTACGCCGCCATTAAAATCCACTTTGGCGAGCCGGGGAACCTGGCCTTCCTGCGGCCCAACTACGCCAAGGTGGTGGCCGACACCGTGAAGGAGCTGGGCGGCAAGCCCTTCCTCACCGACTGCAACACCCTGTACGTGGGCGGCCGCAAAAACGCCCTGGACCACCTGGACGCCGCCTATGAAAACGGCTTCTCCCCCTTCTCCACGGGGTGCCATGTGCTCATCGCCGACGGCCTGAAGGGCACCGATGAAACCCTGGTGCCCATTGACGGCGACTATGTGAAGGAGGCCAAGATCGGCGCCGCCATTATGGATGCGGACGTTTTCATCAGCCTGACCCACTTTAAAGGCCACGAGGCCACCGGCTTCGGGGGCTGCCTGAAGAACATCGGCATGGGTTGCGGCTCCCGGGCAGGCAAGATGGAGATGCACAGCTCCGGCAAGCCCCACGTGGCCCAGGAAAAGTGCGTAGGCTGCGGCTCCTGCCAAAAGGATTGCGCCCACAGCGCCATCACCATCACAGACAGGAAGGCCTCCATCGACCACACCAAGTGCGTGGGCTGCGGCCGGTGCATCGGGCGCTGTCCTGTGGACGCGGTGCAGGCTGCCAGCGACGAGGCCAACGACATCCTCAACTGCAAGATTGCCGAGTACACCTGGGCCGTCATCAAGGACAAGCCCAGCTTCCACATCAGCCTGGTGGTGGATGTCTCCCCCTACTGCGACTGCCACAGCGAAAACGACCTGCCCATTGTGCCCGACGTGGGCATGTTCGCCTCCTTTGACCCCATCGCCCTGGACCAGGCCTGCGCCGACGCGGTGAACGCCCAGCCCAGCGTGCCCGGCTCCATTTTGGACGAACGGGAGCGCTGCCACCACGACCACTTCACCGACACCCACCCGGACACCAACTGGGAAAGCTGCCTGGAGCACGGCGTCAAGCTGGGCCTGGGCACCCGGGCGTACGAGCTTATTACCATCCAATAAAGACGTTGCACAGCAAAAAGGACCCGGCAGCC
>OLRM01000828.1_pt1 | contig 15473 bp, 17 predicted proteins | sample 1643211 | NCBI WGS metagenome assembly OLRM01 (sample SAMEA3136690, study PRJEB25190) | human gut metagenome | biome: human gut; feature: human-associated habitat; material: faeces | place: Austria | collected 2013
AAAACCAGTATTATCAACGGCTAGGAAGTGTCTAGATTATCCGTGGCGATTCAGTATTTCTCCTTTCCGTTACACCTGGGCCTGATATAGCCTACGTGGTAGGTCAAAGCGTGGTTAATGGAAGACGAGCGGGAATTATCTCTGCCGCTGGTGTAGCATTAGGTAGTTGCACACATGCAATTGCAAGCGCTGTGGGATTAACCGCGTTGATAACAGCATCTCCGATGATGTTCACCATCATTAAGTCTCTCGGTGCGGCTTATCTGATGTATCTCGGTAGTAAGATGATTTGGGGAACGCTGACAAAGCAAACCACGAATCACAACGAAGCTGAACGTGTTAAGGCAAAAGCGACTCTGACGAGTCTACTTACTAAAGGTTTCATAACTACCTTAACCAACCCGAAGGTACTGTTATTCTTCATCTCCTTTTTCCCTCAATTCGTTGCGCCTGGAAGCGAGCACCAGACAGCTTCTTTTCTACTCCTGGGAATGACCTACGCATTGATCGCTTTTATGACTGATTTAACGTTCGCCGTACTTGCAGGTAGTGCAGCCGGAACCGTTTCGCAAAACAGAAGGTTGCAGAAAATACTGGATAGAATTGTTGGTGTAACATTCATTGGATTAGGGCTCAGGTTGGCGTTTACACGCCGTTAAGAATATGGGGCGTTCAGCCCCTTATTCTTTGGGATAAGAAAATACAGCAGTGACTAAATGTGACCCTGATTTATCAGATTGGACGTCATAGGCGAAGTTATACCGCTCTCCAGGTGTAAACTTAAATCCGAACACAGGAAGACACCCGCCCTTTTGAACATACACGGGCTTGTCATCAAAAATCTTGTGAAGAGAGTCGCTATTATCACTGTTAATTTGGATAGCAGTGATCCGTTCCTGTGGCTCCAGTGGTGACACGACACAAACTTGATTATCTTTGATTAATGCCGTTGAAGATTCACGATCTACCATTCGATCACCAGGCCCAGGGCATCCCGTTAAGATGAACACAACACCCAGCAACATTTTGTACTTCATGTTTAACGCCCCTGTACATCCCCATGCGCCCAGGCCTTTGATAATAAGACCACTTACTAATCCCATAAACCAGCAGTAACCAGTAATCAGCTAAAATAGAGGCTTGCTGTTCAAGAGAGTAATCAGTGAGCTTTTCTTTATCCAGTCTGTAGGTATATTCAGCAACCCAGTAGGACTTGCTCGAAAACTGGAGCCTGGAGATTATTCCGCTGGCTTTCACACGATTACTATCGCAATGTCAGCACAATCAGCACTCCTAAGATAACAATGAAGATTGTCGGTTATGGCGTTAAAGCAAAAGTGATTTTCGACCTGTTAACAGCAGAAAATGGAACCCGTTAATCCTTTGTATTTTTTCGATAACGCCAGGATTTATAGGAAATTACCGGCGGCTGTGCGAAGGACATAATGGCAACCCCAAAGATCATCGCCAGCCCCCATGCAGCTGCTCTATCAGGTGAGCTGAAGACGAAAAGTACAGTAGGGTAAAGGTACACACAGCCACCACTCCCGCCAGGGTAACAAATCGTCTAGCGAGGTCATTTATGGCCTCTCCAGGCGTTCCTCCATATTTATCAATATTGCTTTTTATCTTCTGCAATTCGGGCTGCGTAAACCCTGAACGTAACAAAGCCTCATCAGTCACTTTCATATCGTCTCGTCCCTTATCTCCCAAAAGTGTTTTTCCAATCGCTGATTATGCAAGCAATCATAATGATGAACTTTACTGCAATCCAGCCGAAACTTTTCGGCAGATTCCATCTCCACTTTCTTATTATTTGGGTGATGCAAGGACATTACGACAATGGTTGGTTTCGCTTTGCGAAAGTCAGAAGTACTTTGTATTGATTAACACTTAGTATTGATTCATGTACAAACTTTGCTAAAACCTCCCTACCCTCTGACAGAGGAAAGCCACTTACCTTCCTTCAGTGGTTTATGTCGGAATTTTTGACATGGTTTGATATGTCCGCGTCATGCTTCAATGGCACAATCAACGGCAACACCTGAGGCGGTCCAGACACCTGATCCGCTCCGAGTATTGATTATCCCCCCCGCTTTCATCTGAAAGTATCGACCATTCTCCGCGCTGGCTGAAGATTGGCAATCCTATACTGGTTTTCTGTGAAAATTAGGTGGATGATCTTTGCCACTGGCTATCCTGCGAACAAAATAGATTAAATGCACCTCAAATAGCCTATAATCCGTAGTTAATCATGCTGAAGTGGTCACTGAACGTACAAATCACAAGTCTGTACCTATGGGCGTTATGGTGTGGTGCATGCAGCAAAGCCAGTAATGGCGCGGCCTAGGCAGAACTACCATCTGTGGCGCAGCTAAACACAATCACCGATCCGCCCTTCTATACAGATAAATAATTTTCGTACAAAAACAACGAAAAACCCTCCATTTCTGGGCCTGTGAGAGCCTCTCAGCGGGACGCTGTGATATGGGTCTGTCAGTTTACAATTGTGAGGGGGATGACGAGCTGTAGAGCTTCTGGTGGAGCATACGGAGCTATTGGTGGTGGTGCTCGCGCTGGTGTGGATTTCAGGCAATAAAAAACTCCGCCGGAGCGAGGTCAAAGTGGGGATGTTTTAGAATTGTTCAGGCTTCGGCCTTAATGTTCATGACTGTTCTGGTGCTGACGTTGTGGCTTTCTGCGATTGCAGGAATGGTTTTACCTGCTGCGAGTTCTGCTTTAATGGCTTCACGATCAATAGAGCGACCTTTGCCCCGTCCGGTGATCCTGCCTGCGGCTTTTGCTGCTTCGTAACCTTCACGCTGGCGCTCCAGCATCGTTTCACGTTCCATCTGTGCGACTGCTGCCAGTACGGTCAGCATCATATTACCTGCTGGAGAGTTCTTCCCGGTCTTAAAATCCTCTTTGTGGAACTGAACAACTACACCCCGTTCTGTTAACCGCTCAACCGTTGCCAGCAAGTCAGCAGTGTTACGGCAAAGGCACAGGAAGACAGCGTTTCGCCTGTTGTAATAAAGCGAGGCAAATTGCAACGCAAGCAAAGTAGTGTAACGCAGTGATAACACCAGGATATTTCATGCAGATCCAGTGAAATTATTAGGCGGCTAATCGATCCACTCAGCGGATCTATAATAGAGCCGGGGATATTTTAAGCAGGAGGATGTAAACTGGGAGGATAAAGAGACGGGACACCTACGGGGGCGGGTTGTGAAAGTATTTCCTGTTGTCTTCGACCTTATTGCACGTAAAATGACCAGACACATTTTGGAAAGGAGTCTTTAATGGATATTGCGTTGCTTAACAGGGGCTGGAACAGAACATGGTCAGATACCATGGTGAATCTGGAGGCCCGGAAACTCGTCGAAACTGCAAATCGGCTATCAGCATTCTATTTGCAAGATGGGATAACACGTATCAAGTTTGTCGAAGAGATAAAACAGGTTGTAGATAAAGAATTTGAAACTGCACGACGGGCCAAAACCGATGAAGAATGCATTGCATGCATCAAAAATCTGCGTGCCGAAATAGATAATCTGCAAGAACAAGAACGCCTGTTAAGAACCAGAGCCGCCCAACTTTATGCAAAGGTCGAGTTTGTCAGGGAAAACAATAAAATCGTCGGATACGTGATTTCGGCAATCCATATAGTGGTATCTGGAGCAGCATTATTTGGTGGGATGGTTATGATGTCCACTATGACCCCTGTTGGAGTTCTTGCAGGAGCAGTTTTATTTGTTGATGGTATTAACGGTATAACAAAAGAAGCAAGCCATCTTCGCTATGGTGAACAATCCAAATCGGAAGGAATTTTTGCTGATGGCGCAATGGAGACCGCGCAATTTATGGGGTTTAGCCCAAAAAGTGGATTAGCTCTTTATAATACGGTGACTCTAGGGGCGAGTGTCTATAGTATCTTCGGCTTAGCAAGGAAACCCGGAGCTTGGCGATTATTCCGTTGGCTGCCGCGTGATTACTACCGAAAAGTTGACACAATGAGCAAGCCTAAGCTAACGATGAAAATCGCTGGATATGGTGTCAAAGCGAAAGTCATTTTTGATCTTCTGGCTACTGATAACAGTACTAATTAAGATTTGTTCGCTCTACAGAATCGCCAAGATTTATAAGCAAGTACAGGCGGTTGTATAAAAATTGCAACCGCTGCGCCACAAGAAAGGCCAATAGCACCAGAGAAAACACTCTGCTCAGATGCGAACATCACAAGAAAAATGAATACAGCAAGGCAACCGGATACAACCCACACGGCAAGAATAAATCGCCTAGCCAGGTCCCTGATTGCATTCCCCAACGTTCCACCATAGCTTTCAACGTTGTTCTTTATCTTCTTCAAATCCGATGGTGTAAAGCCAGAACTCAACAAAGCCTCATCAGTAACATCCATATTGTCCTCTCCGCATTTCTTAACTGGCAATGGCACACATAATCATAGTGATGAACTTTACAGTAATCCACATGATGTTTGTGCAATGTATCAGCTTTCAGACAATAGAAGCCATAAAGCCCCGTTAGTGGTAGAAGCAACAAGCGGAGCATAGCGACTGCAACAGGCCAACCTAGTTGGTTTCGCTTTGCGAAAGTCACCAGTGACCAAATCAGATTGTCAGGGGGATCACACCTTATCAGGGTGCTCGTGTACCTTTCGGAGCGTGAGCAAAGCGCTGGCAGAGCCGGATCTGTAGCTACCGGGGCATTACCACTATTCACCTGTTTACGTGGCTCATAGGGCCACACATCGGGCTTAAATGCGTGTGTTCAATCTGTTCGGGAGTTATGCCAGGTATGCGACTTTTTGTTCGTTGTTGTACTATCGCGGTAAGAACCTGGAACCACCGCCAGCGTGGATGATATGTTCCCTTGTACCACAGACCTATCACGCGACAGGTACGGGTATAGAACAGTGGGTAGTTTTAGTTGTACCTGCTAAAGCAGAGCAACGTAACTAACTGATGAAATATAACTTCTTGATTTATGAGCAGACTGGAGCGGGCGAAGGGAATCGAACCCTCGTATAGAGCTTGGGAAGCTCTCGTTCTACCATTGAACTACGCCCGCTTTGAGGTGCGTAAGGCATTATAGACCTTACGCCTCTTCATACAAGCCTTTACCCCACTAAGTGGCGATTAAATAATCACTTAGCACTTCGGTTTACTGCCCTGCGCCGGAAGATAACGCTGCGGATCGATGGCCGTGGCCTTATAGCGAATCTGGAAATGCAGCTTCACCGTATCCGTCCCGGTACTGCCCATGGTCGCAATCTTCTGCCCCGCCTTCACGTTCTGGCCATTATTCACCAACATCGTGTCGTTATGCGCATATGCCGTAATGTAGTCCTCACCATGCTTAATCATGATCAGGTTACCGTATCCACGAAGCTGGTTACCGACATAGACCACCTTCCCGGCCCCTGAAGCGTAAACCGGCGTGCCGCGTGCGGCAGCGATATCAATACCTTTATTGCCCCCTTCCGAGAGCGAGTACGGCGCAACCACTTTTCCGCTTGCAGGCCAGATCCAGCAGCGCTGACCGACCGGCGGCCAGGATGATTTAGGCACCTGATAGGATGGCGTCACTTTGGCTGTTTTACGCGTTGAGGACTTTTTCCCTGAGGAGGAACCGCCGTTAACCTTGAGCTTTTGCCCTATCTCAATGGTATAGGGTGGAGAAATATTATTCAGGCGCGCCAGCTCCTTCACGCTGGTCCCCGTGGCACGTGAGATGCGGTAGAGCGTGTCCCCGCGCTTAACGGTATAGACGGCACCGGAATAACTGCCCATATCCGAAGATTTACTCCCCGAGCATCCTACTATAAGTAGCGTCAGCGTCAGGCAGAAAACGGCAATGATCGGGTTTCTCGTCAGGCTTCCTGCAAACAAAACAGCTCCTCGGTCAGCGTGAATGGCGCACTATGATAGCAGCCCAAACTGATGCGGGTCATGCCCTTTTCCGCTCTGTGGGCCAAACCGTTCGCATAAGAATGCAGTATAATAATTCCGCTGATGGTGCTGAACCATTAAGCATTATGGCACTGGAGCATCAATGAGTATTCAAGAACACGTTATTTTGGTAAATGACCAGGGAAAGGTGATTGGCACTCAGGAGAAGTACGCCGCGCACACGTCACACACCCCGCTTCACCTGGCCTTCTCTTCATGGCTGTTTAACGCTAACGGAGAATGTCTGATTACCCGGCGCGCCTTAAGTAAAAAAGCCTGGCCCGGCGTGTGGACCAACTCCGTTTGCGGACATCCACAGGCCGACGAAGCGACAGAGCAGGCGATTATCCGCCGCTGCCGCTTTGAAGTCGGCGCCGAAATCATAGACATCACTCCCGTTGCCCCGGCGTTCCGCTACCGTGAAGCCGACCCTTCAGGGATCGTTGAAAACGAAATCTGCCCGGTCTATGCCGCCCGCGTAACGAATACCCTCGCAATCAATAGCGACGAAGTGATGGAGTATCAATGGGTGGAGCTGGACGCGCTCTTCCGCGCGCTGGACGCCACACCGTGGGCATTTAGTCCGTGGATGGTGCAGGAAGCGAACACTGCGCACGAAAAACTCAGCGCTTTTGCGGCGCAATAAAAAAGCCCCGGCGATAAACGCACGGGGCTTTTTTTACGTCTTAACGGCTTATTTCACCGGACGCATCGCCGGGAACAGGATCACGTCGCGGATGGTGTGGCTGTTGGTGAACAGCATCACCATACGGTCGATACCAATACCCAGGCCAGCCGTCGGCGGCAGGCCGTGTTCCAGCGCGGTTACGTAGTCTTCGTCGAAGAACATCGCTTCATCGTCACCTGCCGCTTTCGCGTTAACCTGATCCTGGAAACGCTGCGCCTGATCTTCTGCATCGTTCAGCTCGCTAAAGCCGTTACCGATTTCGCGGCCACCGATGAAGAATTCGAAGCGGTCAGTGATTTCCGGGTTCTCGTCATTACGACGCGCCAGCGGAGACACTTCCGCCGGGTATTCGGTGATGAAGGTCGGCTGAATCAGGTGCGCTTCGGCCACTTCTTCGAAGATCTCGGTCACGATACGGCCCAGACCCCAGCTCATCTCAACCTTAATACCGATGCTTTCAGCGATCGCTTTCGCAGAGTCGAAGTTATCCAGATCCGCCATATTGGTTTCCGGACGGTATTTCTTGATCGCTTCGCGCATGGTCAGTTTTTCGAACGGTTTGCCGAAGTCGAACACTTCTTCACCGTAAGGGACCTGCGTGGTGCCCAGAATATCCTGCGCCAGGGTGCGGAACAGGGATTCGGTCAGCTCAATCAGATCTTTGTAATCCGCATACGCCATATAGAGTTCCATCATGGTGAACTCTGGGTTATGACGTACGGAGATGCCTTCGTTACGGAAGTTACGGTTGATCTCAAACACGCGGTCGAAACCACCGACCACCAGACGCTTCAGGTACAATTCCGGCGCGATACGCAGGTACATGTCCAGGTCCAGGGCGTTGTGATGGGTGATGAACGGACGGGCAGAGGCACCGCCTGGGATCACCTGCATCATCGGGGTTTCTACTTCCATAAAGTCGCGGTTAACCATGAACTGGCGAATACCGGCCATGATCTGGGAGCGAATTTTGAAGGTCTTACGGGATTCATCATTAGAGATGAGATCCAGGTAGCGCTGACGATAGCGCGCTTCCTGATCCTGCAAACCGTGGAACTTGTCCGGCAGCGGGCGCAGGGCTTTGGTCAGCAGACGCAGTTCGGTACAGTGGATAGACAGTTCACCGGTCTTGGTTTTGAACAGTTTACCTTTAGCGCCCAGGATGTCGCCCAGGTCCCACTTCTTGAACTGCTCGTTATAGATGCCTTCCGGCAGGTCGTCACGAGAGACATACAGCTGAATGCGGCCGCCAACGTCCTGTAAGGTCACGAAGGAGGCTTTACCCATGATACGACGGGTCATCATGCGGCCCGCCACGGACACTTCAACGTTCAGCGCTTCAAGCTCTTCGTTCTCTTTACCGTCGAAGTCTGCGTGCAGTTGGTCAGAGGTGTGGTCACGACGAAAATCGTTCGGGAACGGCACGCCCTGCTCGCGCAGCGCTGCCAGTTTCTCGCGGCGGGGTTTCAGTTCGTTGTTAAGATCGACTACCGCGTCAGCGCCCTGTGATTGTTGTTCAGACATGTTGGTTCCTCATAACCCTGCTTTCAAACTTGCTTCGATAAATTGATCCAGGCTGCCGTCCAGCACCGCCTGCGTGTTACGGGTTTCAACCCCGGTACGCAGGTCTTTGATGCGGGAGTCATCAAGGACGTAAGAACGGATCTGGCTGCCCCAGCCGATGTCGGACTTGTTGTCTTCCATCGCCTGCTTCTCAGCATTTTTCTTCTGCATCTCCAGCTCATAAAGCTTCGCTTTCATCTGCTTCATGGCCTGGTCTTTGTTCTTATGCTGGGAACGGTCGTTCTGGCACTGTGTTACCAGCCCGGTTGGAATGTGGGTAATACGCACCGCAGATTCCGTACGGTTAACGTGCTGACCGCCCGCGCCGGATGCGCGGTAAACGTCGATACGCAGGTCCGCCGGGTTGATGTCGATATCGATATCTTCATCTACTTCCGGGTAGACAAACGCGGAGCTGAAGGAGGTGTGGCGACGGCCACCGGAATCGAACGGGCTCTTACGCACCAGGCGGTGAACGCCGGTTTCAGTACGCAGCCAGCCGTAGGCGTAATCGCCAATAATCTTAATGGTGACGGACTTGATACCCGCCACTTCACCTTCGGACTCTTCGATAATCTCGGTTTTGAAACCGCGCGCTTCAGCCCAGCGCAGGTACATGCGCATCAGCATGCTGGCCCAGTCCTGCGCTTCGGTACCGCCAGAGCCTGCCTGAATATCGAGATAGCAGTCAGCGCTGTCGTATTCGCCGGAGAACATGCGACGGAATTCCAGCTGCGCCAGCTTCTCTTCCAGCACGTCGAGCTCTGCCACGGCTTCGTTAAAGGTTTCTTCGTCGTCGGCTTCGACAGCCAGCTCCAGCAGCCCAGAAACATCTTCCAGACCCTGCGCCATTTGATCCAGCGTATCTACGATGGCTTCGAGGGAGGAACGTTCTTTACCCAGCGCCTGCGCGCGTTCAGGTTCGTTCCAGACGTCCGGCTGTTCCAGCTCGGCGTTTACTTCTTCGAGACGCTCTTTCTTGGCATCGTAGTCAAAGATACCCCCTAAGAACGTCAGAGCGCTCCGTGAGGTCCTGAATGCGTTTTTTTACCGGATTAATTTCAAACATGGTCTGTTTTCTTTTATGAGCTTGTCAAAATGCGGTGATAAGAGCGGGATTGTACCGAATCCACGCCCTTTTTTATAGAGATTACTGACGCTAAATTGGCCAGATATTGTCGATGATGATCTGAAGGGTGCGGTTACCGCGGAACTCGTTAATATCCAGCTTATAGGCCAGCTCAACCTCGCGCACGCCGTTGTCCGGCCAGATGGAGGTATCAACGTTAAAGGCGATGCCGTCGAGCAGCGGCCCGCCGCCGACCGGTTCCACCATCACTTTGAGATGGCGTTCGCCCACGATGCGCTGTTGCAGCAAACGAAAACGTCCGTCGAAAAGCGGCTCCGGGAACATCTGCCCCCACGGGCCGGCATCGCGCAGCATCTGCGCCACCTCCATGGTCATTTCAGCCGGAGAAAGCTCGCCGTCAGAAACCACTTCACCCTGCAACAGAGACGGATCGATCCACTCGGTGACCAGTTCGCCAAACAGACGCTGGAACTCGTCGAACTTCGCCTCTTCCAGCGACAGGCCTGCCGCCATCGCGTGGCCGCCGAACTTAATCATCAGGTTCGGATGAAGCGTGTCGAGACGCTCCAGCGCATCGCGCATATGCAGCCCCTGAATGGAACGACCGGAGCCTTTCAGCGTGCCGTCCCCGGCGGGGGCGAACGCGATAACCGGGCGGTGGAAACGCTCTTTAATACGCGACGCCAGAATGCCCACCACGCCCTGGTGCCATTCGGGGTGATACATCGCCAGCCCGCCCGGCAGGGTGTCACCGCTGCGCTCCAGCTTTTCGCACAGGGTCAGCGCTTCGGCCTGCATCCCCTGCTCAATCTCTTTACGGGTCTGGTTGAGTGCGTCCAGCTCACTGGCCAGCACGCGCGCTTCGCCGATGTTGTCGCACAGGAGCAGCGCAACGCCAACCGACATATCGTCCAGCCGCCCCGCCGCGTTCAGGCGCGGGCCGAGGGCAAAACCCAAATCGCTTGCCGCAAGCTTCAGCGGATCGCGGTTGGCAATTTCCAGCAGCGCCTTGATCCCCGGACGGCATTTGCCCGCCCGAATGCGGCTCAAGCCCTGCCAGGTGAGAATACGGTTATTGGTATCGAGCGGCACCACGTCCGCCACGGTTCCCAGCGCCACCAGATCGAGATACTCCGCAAGATTCGGCACGGCAATCCCGCGCGATTCGAACCAGCCCTTATCACGCAGCAACGTGCGTAACGCCAGCATCAGATAAAACGCCACCCCTACTCCGGCCAGCGATTTCGACGGGAAATCGCAGTCGCGCAGGTTCGGGTTAATGATGGCTTCGGCGTCTGGCAGGGTTTCTCCTGGCAGGTGGTGATCGGTGACCAGTACCGGGATCCCCAGCGCATGGGCATGATCGACCCCCGCATGAGAAGAGATCCCGTTATCCACGGTCATGATCATCTGTGCACCACGGGCATGGGCCTGATCGACCACTTCCGGGCTGAGGCCGTAGCCGTCTTCAAACCGGTTCGGCACCAGGTAAGCCACGTTATCGCAGCCCAGCGCACGCAGGCTGAGTACGCTCAGCGCGGTACTGGTTGCGCCGTCGGCATCGAAATCGCCCACCACGACAATCCGCGTCCCGTCACGGAACGCGTCGTAGAGCATTTCAGTCGCTTTTTCGATGCCACTCAGCGCTTGCCAGGGCAGCATGCCTTTAACGCTGCGCTCAAGATCGCTTGCCGTACGCACGCCACGGCTGGCGTACAACCGCTTTAACAGCAGCGGAAGCGTATCTGGTAAATCCGCGGTTTCAACCGCATCGCGGCGGCGCAGTTTTATCGGGGCTTTCACGCGAATTATTTACCACCCGTCTGTTTCTGGTGTTCGTCGAGGAACGCTTTCATCTCTTTTGGCCCCTGGTAGCCCGGCACCACATAGCCGTTGCTCAGCACAATGGCTGGCGTACCGCTCACGCCAAACTGTACGCCCAGCGCGTAGTGGTTAGCGATGTCGATATCGCAGGAGGCGGGCTTCACGCCTTTACCGTTCATCGCATCATCAAAGGCCTTGTTGCGGTCTTTCGCACACCAGATCGCTTTCATATCCTGCTCAGGCTGACTCTGCACGCCAGCGCGTGGGAAGGCCAGGTAACGCACGGTAATGCCCAGCGCGTTGTAGTCTTTCATCTCTTCATGCAGCTTGTGGCAGTAGCCGCAGGTGATGTCGGTGAAGACGGTAATGACGTGCTTTTCCTGCGCCGCTTTGTAGACAATCATCTCTTTTTCGAGCGCATTCAGGTTTTTCATCAGTAGCTGGTTGGTGACGTTCACCGGCTGCGCACCGCTCACGTCGTACATTGGCCCCTGAATGATGTGCTTTCCGTCTTCGGTCACGTACAGCACGCCGCTGTTGGTCAGCACCGTTTTCATGCCAGCCACCGGCGCTGGTTGGATCTCGCTGCTGGCGACGCCGAGTTTCGTCAGAGACTGTTTAATGGCGGCATCATCCGCATGGGCAAAACCGGAAACCGAAGCTGCCAGCAGGGTGAACAGCGCTAAAGACTTTTTCATATATGATCCTGTAACAATTCGTCGGCACTCACGCGCGAGGGTGGTGCTGTTGGTGTAGCTGCCGCAGGCGTTCCGTCGCGACATGGGTGTATATTTGCGTCGTTGAAAGATCGCTGTGTCCAAGCAACATCTGCACCACGCGTAAATCCGCGCCGTGGTTTAACAGATGCGTCGCGAAGGCGTGACGCAAAACGTGCGGCGACAGCTTCTCACTGTCAATACCCGCCAGTGTGGCGTAATGTTTAATGCGATGCCAGAACGTTTGTCGCGTCATCTGCTGCGCGCGCTGGCTCGGGAATAATACATCTATGGAGACGCCGTTCAGCAGCCACGGACGCCCGTGTTCCAGATACGTCTCCAGCCAGTAGACCGCCTCTTCACCCAGCGGCACCAGCCGTTCTTTGTTCCCTTTACCGATAACGCGCACCACGCCCTGACGCAGGCTGATATCGCTCATCGTCAGGCCCACCAGTTCAGAAACGCGCAAGCCCGTGGCATACAATAGTTCAAGCATGGCTTTATCGCGTAACTCCAGCGGAAGGTCAACTGCGGGCGACTGTAATAATCTCTCAACTTGCGCTTCGCTGAGATCTTTTGGCAGCCGCTGAGGTAGTTTAGGCGATGCCAGCAGTGCGCTGGGATCATCCGCGCGGATCTTCTCGCGGTAAAGGTGCTGGAACAGGCGGCGCATGGCGCTCAGCAGACGTGCGGAGCTGGTGGCTTTGTACCCCCCTTCCATCCGCTCAGCCAGTAACCCTTGCAGGTCATCGCTTTGTGCGCTTTCAAGCGTCAGACCCCGGTGCGCCAGCCACTCGACCAGCAGAGTGAGATCCCGACGATAGGCGCTAAGCGTATTTTCAGCGAGGTTTTTCTCCAGCCACAGCGCGTCGAGAAACTGTTCGATGAGTGCGAGATCCTTTTCCACATCAACCCCTATGGTTCTGCAATCTGGCCATTATGCCTGATTGCCATCGGTTTCTGGTACACTACGCGCAAAGTCATAGCAAGAATTGAGATAGTTACGCGATGAATATTGGTCTGTTCTATGGTTCCAGCACCTGCTACACCGAAATGGCGGCGGAGAAAATTCGCGACATTATTGGCCCGGAACTGGTGACGTTGCATAACCTGAAAGATGACGCGGTTGCCTTGATGGAGCAGTACGATGTGCTGATTCTGGGTATCCCTACCTGGGACTTTGGTGAGATTCAGGAAGACTGGGAAGCCATCTGGGATCAGCTCGATTCAGTCAATTTTGAAGGCAAAATCATTGCGATGTACGGCATGGGCGACCAGTTGGGCTACGGGGAGTGGTTCCTTGACGCACTCGGCATGCTGCACGACAAACTGGCCCCAAAGGGCGCGACCTTTATCGGCTACTGGCCTACGGAAGGCTATGAGTTCACCAGTCAAAAACCGATAATTGCCGACGGCCAGCTGTTTGTCGGGCTCGCGCTGGATGAAACCAACCAGTACGATCTTAGCGACGAGCGCCTCCAGAGTTGGTGCGAGCAGATTCTGGGTGAGATGGCCGAGCAGTTCAGCTGATTTACTCCTGCGTCGGCTGTTGCACGATCAACCGGCGCAGATCTCGCCACTCCGCAGGATCCATACTGTCTGCTGCCAGCCACAGGTGCTGGCGACGATTGTCCTCGACCCGACGCAGCCGTAGCATCATCCCGGTGTTGAGCATCCACGGCGTCCCTATCATTTCCCACTCTTTTCCCTGCCAGCGCAGGCGAGAATCCATCAGCAGCTTAATTTCACCCTGACGGGCGTTGATTCGACGCTGGCTGCGCACGCTGTCAAACACTACAAACGACAGCAAAAGCAGCCACAGAGGGGTATAGCTTAGCGGCCACGGCACCAATAACACCATTGCCGCGACCAGACCGTGGAGCAGTAAGGACATCCACTGTGAGCGCCACGAGACGCGAAGATCAGATTGCCACAGGACCACGTTCCTGATTCCGTGTTTGAATTAATTGCACCATCCGTTGCAACTCGGTGTCGGCGGGCTTGCCGTGATTCATCAGCCAGTTGAATAAATCCGGATCGTCGGACTCAAGCAGACGGACAAACAGGCGCTTATCGTCATCGCTTAAGCTGTCGTACTCATACTCGAAGAAAGGCATGATGGAGATATCAAGTTCACGCATGCCGCGACGGCACGCCCAGTGAATACGGGCCTTGTTGTTAATATCCATGTTCTGTTTCCTGCATTACGTTTGGCACAGTCGGTATCCCGTTCGGTATTCATTATTGCTCTTCGGGAACACCTGCTAGTGTAACGTGTTTTTGACCGTTTCTTTACTGGAATATTGCGAACCTCGAGCAGGCTTCCTGAATAATCCTTATAAAGACAGCGGATTACACTATTTTGCGTAGCGCCACGCATAACCGCGTAATGGCACGAATGGCCTGCTGAAAGCGCTTGCATTGAATACAGTCTCTTTTACCATTAGGTATTATCAAAGCGTTAAGCAATTCAGGACATCACTATGGCATTTACACCATTTTCTCCTCGCCAGCCCGCCGCCTCTGCGCGTCTGCCGCTGACGCTGATTACTCTTGATGACTGGGCACTGGCGACACTGACCGGTGCGGACAGCGAAAAATACCTGCAAGGCCAGGTCACGGCGGACGTGGCGCAGTTGACTGAGCACCAGCATCTGCTGGCCGCGCATTGCGATCCAAAAGGCAAAATGTGGAGCAACCTGCGTCTGTTCCGCCGTCAGGACGGATTCGCCTTCATTGAGCGTCGCAGCCTGCGTGACGCCCAGCTTAAAGAGCTGAAAAAATACGCGGTCTTTTCTAAAGTCACCATCGCCCCGGACGATGAACACGTTCTGCTGGGGGTAGCGGGTTTCCAGGCGCGTGCAGCACTGAAAAACCTGTTTGCCGAGCTACCGGATGCCGGAAAACAGCTGATCAGCGAGGGAGAAACCTCCATTCTGTGGTTCGAACACCCTGCGGAGCGCTTCCTGCTGGTAACCGACGAAGCAACGGCGGAACGTGTCACTGAAGCCCTGCGCGGTGAAGCACAGCTCAACAACAGCCAGCAGTGGCTGGCGCTGAACATCGAAGCGGGCCTGCCGGTTATTGACGCGGCAAACAGCGCGCAGTTTATCCCGCAGGCGACAAACATCCAGGCGCTGGGTGGTATCAGCTTTAAGAAGGGCTGCTACACCGGACAGGAAATGGTGGCGCGTGCGAAATTCCGCGGCGCGAACAAACGTGCCCTGTGGACGCTGGCTGGTCACGCCAGCCGTGTGCCGGAAGCGGGTGAAGATCTCGAGATGAAGATGGGCGAAAACTGGCGCCGTACCGGCACCGTGTTAGCCGCCGTCCAGCTCGATGATGGCCGCCTGCTGGTGCAGGTTGTCATGAATAATGATATGGAGCCCGACAGCGTGTTCCGCGTGCGGGATGATGCAAACACGCTCAGCATTGAGCCGCTGCCGTATTCACTGGAAGATTGATGCTGTATCGCCCGGTGTTGATATTCTCCCTCTCCCTGTGGGCTGAGGGATCCCCAGTAATTTGAAAGCAAAAGCGATAACGTTGCCTCAGAATAACTGAGGGCTTTCAGCGATGCCTCGGTCCGGCTGTAAATCGCTGAGGCGTTTCCTGTAGGC
>OLRM01000839.1_pt1 | contig 15152 bp, 15 predicted proteins | sample 1643211 | NCBI WGS metagenome assembly OLRM01 (sample SAMEA3136690, study PRJEB25190) | human gut metagenome | biome: human gut; feature: human-associated habitat; material: faeces | place: Austria | collected 2013
ATTATAAAATCCCATGGGGATTTCCATCACATACTCAAACAAAATGCCCAGTCCAAGGTATAATACAAGAAATACCCCAATTGGAAGCAGAGCAATTCCTTTTCCTTTTCTCATCTTTCATCCTCTTTCTACCATAATCTCTTTATGGTTATATAATCACCCTGCTATTTTAGCATACCCACAGCTTTCCTGCCATAATATTTCTCACAGTTTTGGCTGATAACGCATATCCGATACATTGTAAACCGTCACAAAGGCTTTTGGATCTTCGTGATTGATGTAAGCCATCAGCTTCTGATATTCTGTTTTGTCTACGATTGTGATGATCTCATTGCGTTTCTTCATATTATAGGCACCTGTCGCTTCATAGATCGTCGCTCCGCTGTGCAGATCTTCGATAATGAATTTACGCAGTTCTTCCTCTTTCTGCGTGATGACACAGACACGACGTTTAATATTATGGTCAAAGATAAAGTGATCCAGAACCATTCCATTAAAGTATGTTCCCAGAATACTCAGCACCACTGTTTTCTTATCATATACAAGCGCTGCGGAAAGAGCCACACACATACCGGAAAGAGACATTGCTTTTCCCAGTTCCATGTGGAGATATTTGTTCATAATCTTTGCCACAATATCCAGACCACCGGAGGATGCATTTCTGTTAAAAAGAATGCTCAGTCCTACACTGACTATCAGGATATAGCACAGTACATCCAGCTCCTGACTGTTGGTCATAGAGCCAAAATCCGGGAATAATTTCTCAAATAATCCGAGAAATAAGGGCAAAACGATACTGGTATAAACTGTTTTTACGCCAAATTCGCGTCCGCAGGTAAAGAAACCAATAATCAGAAGTACCACATTCAAAATCATGGTGATTGCCGACAACGGCAATGGTACAAAGTTTGATAACACGATACCAAGACCGGAGATACTGCTTACAGAGGTATGGCTCGGCACCAGAAAGAAATAAACTGCTGCCGCAATGATCGCTACCGCACCTGTCAGGATCAGCACTTCCTTTATGATATCTGCATAATTTAGTTGTTTTTTCATAGTTAAGTTTCCTGTCTTTCTTTCCATATTCTTGTTCTATTGTAACATATGGAAAGAGAATGTCCATCAGCAATTACAAAAAGAGGCTGCCTTCCATGACAACCTCTTTGTACATTTTTATAATCCACCTATAAGAATCTTTAAAATTCGCTTTCATATTTTAGATCGTGTTTGAAAAACACTCTAAGATTTTATCCTAACGGTTCTGTATGTTCTTCAGATAAATAAGCCTTCTGTTCTTCCTCCGGAGCTTCCCAGATTGTTGTTGTAGTTCCATCCTTATCTACATACACTTCTTTTATCTCATCTTTCTTCAGAATCTCATGAATATGATCATATGGATAAAAAATACAGCTTACATATTTTTCCCACAAACTCTGCTCAAAATGGATAGTCATTACACCTGTTTCCCTGTCTAAAGATGTTCTCCAACGATAATTTCCTTTTATATTCGTTCTATACGTTACTTCATCTTTATTATCCTCGACAATAGTAATCCCGGCATCTTTGTAGCTGATATATGTGACATGTTTATTCATAAAAGTGAATACTGCCACAAAGCAAATTATGGTTGCTGCTATGGAAAGCAGGATTGTTTTTATCCTTCTTTTCTGTAAAAATTTCCTGAAACTCTTCAGGTCATTTGCTTCATTGCTACTTTCTTTTGTCTGCGCAGAGATTTTCATATCATTTTCAAGGTCTATCTTTGTCTCATGGTATACCCGCTGGCAGATTTCACAGTCTTGCAGATGTTCTTCTACGAGTTCTTTTGTGTCTTCGCTTACTGCATCTTCAATGTATAATGGCAGAATATCCTGGATCACGTTGCAGTTTATTTTTTCCATGTTACTTTTCCTCCTGACTTATCTGTGCTCTTATCATCTGGCGTGCACGGTGGTAGGTTACTCTTGCCCACCCGGCACTTTTCTGATAGCATTTTCCGATCTGCTCAAAGGAGAGTTCACCATATATCCGCAGATGAAATACTTCCCTGTAGGGTTCCGGTATCAGTTCTGCATAGCGTTTGAGATTCCGAACTGTCTCATCCTGCACGATCTGATCCAGTACTGCCGGAGATGTATCCTGCATGGAATCCTGCATTATTTCTGAAAATTCTTCGCCCACGTAGATTTTGTTTCGTCTGCAATAGCGGAAATATGTATTCTTCGCAATTACAAATAACCATGCGCGGATATCCTTCCGGCCGTCAAATTTCTCAATATTATTCATTGCCTTCAGGAATGTTTCCTGGGTGATTTCCTCTGCCAGACTTTCATTTTCGGAAAGTGCCCGGATATAGAGAAAGACATCATGGAAATACTTCCTATAGATTGTTTCGATTTCTGATTTCTCCATTCCTGCCCCTTATATTTTTTATTATCCTACTGCATCTTTCGGGATTTTTAATGGTCCTGTCTGACCGATCGTGGTGCCATCCTTATCCAGAATATAACCATCTTTATCCTGATATGACCCTGCCGGCGGTGTCCACATAGATCCATCTGACGACCTGATCTGTCTTCTTCCATTGAATGTCTGAACACGGTTCTGATTTTGTTGTATCTGCATTGAATATGCACGGCTGCTCACCTGGGTATCACTGTCTGTATCGGATGCACAACCTGATAAACCAACCACAACTGTCAGAATGAATATTCCTAAATATCGTTTCATGATAATCCTCCTGTCTGCTGTATCATTATTTTATCTGATGTCTTTCTATATAACTAAGTCACAGACAGAAGAAACGTTACAGGAAAATTTATATTTCGATATTTTAACCGAAGCAAGTAAGTTTCTTCTTACACTACCTGTTTGACTTTATAATGCAATATTCCTTTGGTCAGAAACACTGCCAACATACCCACAGCTATTACAGCTACAACGTACCAGATACTGTATATATCATTCAGATTCACCTGCATAATCAGAAACATCGGCATCGAGTCCACCAAAATCCATACAAGTCCGTCAAAAAAAATCCGTACAAGCAATGGAATTGCCCAGCATATTGCAGTTGCAACTACAGCTCCAAACATACTGTCCTGATATGCTGAAATGCACAATGTAATGGCATTTAATGATAAAAATGCCAACATCCCCAATATCAAAAGCACTGACAAATAACTGATAAATGGAACTTTATCCACTGTCTTCCACATACTTTCCGAAATGACTACTCCTGTCAGATTGTATCCTCCCTTTAAGTCATACACGATTTTGCATAATCCCCATGCACTTCCTGTAATTCCTGCATATAACAGAACTGTTATCGTAAAAGAGGCCAGAACTTTGGCTGAAGTATCCTTCCTTTTCCCCTCCACTGTTGTAAAGATTAATGGTAGCATCTTTGTCTGACTTTCCTCTGCAAAAATACCTGAAATCACACAGATGATCATAATACTTCCCAAAATCAGTCCAAACTGCAGCAGTTCTCCAAAAACTTTCCAGCCTGTAGTATATTCCAGTGTTGGTTTAAATTTCCACATTGACAGTATCTCTGTTTTCATCTGTTTTTTATCGTTTTTTTCTGATTTACTGTCTATATTTTCATTGTATTCTTTATAAGCCTTCCATAAATCAGTATCCTTAAGCCTATATCGCACTGTAGGTTTTACTCCATTCTCCCAGCTTCCATTTGTAAAAAATCTTGTTACAAAATCATTCAGATAATTGCCATCCTTCCAGCCAGGCATACTTTCATTTAATTCCGAAGGAAGTCCATATTTATCGACAATCTGATTGATTTTTTCATCTGTGACAGTACCCGCATACTCTTCTGTAATTTTTTTTTCATCTGTACTGCTTCATATCCTGAATGGCTCCGACCATCTATTACACATCTCTCATCTCCCACTTCCGCAAACCAGAAATACACAAACATCAGTCCCAAGATTGCTAATATTCCTATCCAGAAAATCTTTCTGTGAAAGATTTTATAAAGTTCCATCTTATACAACTGCATTCTCATCTCTTCTGCTCCTTATTCTGTCAATATCCTGTGTTTGATAAAGATATGCATCCTCCAGTGTTTCCTCTGCAAGCTCAGCAGCGGGAAATGGGCATTTTTCTGAAATAATCCTCAGTTCTGCCTGGTTTCCCTCACTGCTGTTTCTCAGGTTACTTACCATATACTGGTTACAAAGTTTTTGTGCCACATCAGTCGAAACATTACATTTCCAGACATATCCTTTTACACTTGCAGTAATCCCCTGTTCTGTTCCACTACAGATCAGTTCGCCATCCTTCATGATTAAAATCTGATCAGCAATGTATTCAATGTCGGATACAATATGTGTCGAAAGCAATACTGTCTTTTCTTTTCCCAGTGAACTGATAATATTTCTAAATTTTACCCTTTCTTTCGGATCCAATCCTGCAGTCGGTTCATCCAGAACCAGAATTTCCGGATTATTGAGTAATGCCTGGGCTATTCCTACTCTCCGAAGCATTCCCCCTGAAAAAGTTCTAAGCTTTTTCTTTTTATCTTTCTGAAGTTCTACCAGTTCCAGCAGTTCCTGAATCTTCTGCTCGGAACACTCCGCTGACATAGCTTTCAATGCAGCTATGTATCTCAGGAATCTTTCTGCTGTAAAATTGTCATAATATCCCAGTTCCTGTGGCAAATATCCCAGAAGTCTGCGATATTCTGCTCCCATCTGAGCAATTTCCATTCCATCATAATAAATATTTCCTGTGGTTGGCTGCAAAACTCCACAGATCAGACGCATCAGAGTTGTTTTTCCCGCCCCGTTTTCTCCGAGCAGACCATAAACTCCATGTTTAAATGTATAACTTACCTGTTTCACCGCTGTTTTGTCTTTATATTTTTTCTGAACCTCGTATAACTTTAATTCATGCATATTATGCCTCCTCAAACACCATTTCTCCTGCCGAGAACAATCTTTTTACCTGCACAAATGTTAATCCTCCTGCCACTGCACACACACCTGCCCATATACTGATTGAAGCAGAAAATAATGCACCGGAAATGTTTGATACCACTATATAGACACCTGAACAGATAAGAATTCCTGCTGCCATTGCCACTGATGCTTTTTCTCCTGTCTTAAAAAGTAAAATCCCGAAATCTAATGAACCTGATATGAGATATGCTGTCAAAATATATATCACTGTCTGCAGATTTGATACTTCCCATATATTTCCTGAATATAATGCCAATAACATAATAACTGTAAAATTAACGCTTCCGATAACCATCAGCCCTGCTGCCGCACACATTCTGGTATCAAAATAACAGGTTGCTCCCAACTCTGCCATTTTTCCAAAATATAACTTGTTAATCCCCCAGACAGAAAGCGTGCTCAAACAACCGGAAATTATCATACTTACCATTATCGCATCATTTTTCCCTGTTCCTGCATACTGCAAAAATACCATCAGCGCAAAACCTGCAAAAACTGCCATAACATACACAATTACATATGTTTTATCTATAAGCCTGAATTGCTGCCACAAAATATCCCTCAATGAAATCTCTGTTCTTTTTCTCTGCTTTTTATTTTTATATTCATTTTTGTCAATCTCATTTTGAAGATATTCATATATTTTTAATATCCGCTTCTGTTCCGGACAAACCTGTATTTCCGCTTTTTGAAAAAGCCGTCTGATATCTTTATCCTGCATTCTCATTAATCTCCTTCCTTTATCATATTTTTCATCTGCTGAATTCCAATACGATATCTCGACTTTGCAGTAGAGAGACTACAATTCATCATCTTTGCAATATCTTTAAATTTCAATTCCTCATATGCACGCAAAATGATTACCTCCCTTACTTCCTGGGAAAGTCTGTTCAGTAGTCCTTTCAGATAAAGATAATCTTCCAGTTCTTTCATTTTATCTGTTCTGCAAATATCCGGATATTGATGGATATTTTGCGTATTTGCACTTATTTTCAGGCTTCCGTTTTCATTCTCAGCTTCATAACTGCGGAGATTTTTTCCTGTCTCTTTTTTTCTCTGCTGATAATCAAAGCAGAGGTTTCTGGCAATGGTAAGAAGATATCCTTTCAGATTGTTTCTTTGATAAGATGTCCCATATTTCATAAACTTCAGGAAAGTTTCCTGCGTAATATCATAGGAATCTTCTTCGTTCTGTATCATGTAAAGACAGAAACGGAAAATGTCCGCATAATATTGTTTTATAATGTCAGATAATGCCTCTTTATCTCCGTCCCGTACTTTCTTCAGCAGCTTTCTGTCACTCATTACATATTCTCCTGTTGTAAAACGTCTTACATATTATATAACCATAAATGATGTAAAAAAGTTCACAAAACTTATTATGTTTATAAAATTTCTCATAGAAAAGCTGCATTGAAAGAGTTCTTCCGCTTTATATTGCATAATTACATGTTTCTGATAAATTACCCGATATGGGTATAGAAGTTATAGATGTGCATAATCGAATACAAAAAGATTCCGAGCATACATTAGAAAAACAGGGAGATAAATTTCTTATCTCCCCAAAACTGACGATTCGTATTTTAAGCTGCGATCCACTTTTCCTCACTCATGTAACTCATATGATGTTCCAAGCACCTGATACAAAACAGCAAGTACGGGTTTATTATTTAATGGTTACTGAGCAATGACCTGCGTTTCGGTACCCCCCCCCGCCGCCGGATTTTATGCTTCTTATTGTCTTTTCTAACGTTTTCATATCAACCGGTTTTGAAATATGGGCATTCATCCCGGCTGCCAGAGAATGCTGAATATCCTCTGAGAATGCATTGGCGGTCATGGCAATGATCGGAATTGTCTTTGCCAGCTCATGGGAGCTTCTGCGGATTGCCTTCGTTGCCTCATAGCCGTTCATGACAGGCATCTGCACATCCATCAGGATCATATCATAGTCACCCGGGACAGACTGTTCAAATGTCTCCAGGACCCTTTTACCATTTTCACAGATCGTACACTCCGCGCCCTCAATCTTTAACAGTTCCGTCAGAATCTCCGCATTCAGCTCATTGTCCTCTGCACACAGGAATCTCATTCCTTTCAGGATATTGCCATTCTGCTCTTCTGTTTCTGCCTGTGAAGCCGGAGAAACAGATCTTTCTTCTGCGATTTTCAGATCCATAAAAACCTCAAAACAGCTGCCCTGTCCCGGTTCACTTTCCACATCAATGGTTCCACCCATCAAGTCAACCAGATTTTTGGTGATTGCCATTCCAAGACCGGTTCCCTGTATCTTATTTGTCAGAGAATTTTCTGCACGGGTAAAGGCATCAAAAATCCTGTCCTTGAAATCTGCCGACATTCCCATACCATTATCACAGACTAAAAAACGATACTTTGCATAAACAGATGAATTTGATTCACATTCCTCTGCCAGAAGCTGAATTTCTCCACCTTCCTGTGTATATTTTATTGCATTAGACAGCAGATTACTGAAAATCTGCATCAGATGAACCTGATCCCCGTTCACCCACTGATGACGGATGTTTTCTTTTGTAATTGTAAGAGTCTGCTTCTTTTCAGATATCTGAGAACGAAATATAGTGTCAAGCTCCTGTATAAAATCCGGAATAGAAAAATCAGAATACTTGAAGACAGTTTTTCCTGCTTCAATCTTACTCATATCCAGAACTTCATTAAGGATCCCTAACAGATGCTGTGATGAAGTGTCAATTTTATCCGCATACTCTATTACCTTGCCTTTATCACCGGCATCATGTCTGATCAAAGACGTAATACCAACGATCGCATTCATAGGGGTACGTATATCATGAGACATATTGGCAAGAAAACTGCTCTTTGATCTGTTCGCCTCCTGTGCCACCTGAAAAGCGTCCTCCGCCGCCTGTTTTGCCTGCCGCAGCTTTGTATTCACTGTTTCCAGCTTGGCATTATTTTCCCGCTCCACACGAATCGCTTCCTGCTGGTTTCTGTACATGACAAAGGAAATCCCCAGCATAACACAGACAGCTACGATAACCGTAAAGATAACAATAAATACCATAACAAAATTGACAAGTTTTAATGTATTCGTAGCAACATATTCTGCCGGAACCAGAAAGATAAGTGTCCATTCGGCATTTTCCATTCTTTTTAATCCGTAAAAATATTCTGTTCCATCCAGAACTGCATTAGAATAACTGCAGCCTTTTTCTTCCAGTTCCGCCTTTGTTTTGTCAAAGGAAGAATTGTGAAGATACTTCATTTTCTGTAGGACGGAAAATACATTATGACCCTTGATCAGTTCCACCTGATTGCTGTTGAACAGTTTAAATCCATTATCATCCAGTACATACACACTGTTGTTCCCATTATATGCATCGCATTCAAAATAAGGATTCAACTGTTCCATATCCTGAACAATTCCAAAATATAGAATTGTAGTTTTCTTTTCTCCATTCTGAAGATGTATTGGTTCCGGCAGACGATCCAGAAATACCATCTTTGACTGGTTATCTGTCATAGAATCAAAAACAAAACTGATCTTTTCAGGACTTTCTTCAAAGTAATCCAAATCCCGGAAAAGTCCCCTGTTTCCGGATTCTGTATAATATCCGCCTTCTGAATCCACTGCCATCAACGTAATCCTCTGCCTGGCATATGCTGATAATTCATATTTCTTTTTCATATGTCTGCAGAGTTCATCTGTAGTCTGTACGTTTGCATCTCTCAGATAATTACATTCTTCTGTTACCCGGTTCCAGTGGGAATCGATCACATCCTCCAGATTTTGAAACATTTGACGGGTAATCTCTTCCATCTGGTTTAATCGTTCTTCATAGATAATATCCTGGATATAAGTATGATACAGAAAAAAGAATGCAAGAAGCATCGCTATACCAGTCATACAGCAACCCAATATTAAGTTCCGGTAATTCTTTGCCTTCTGCATCTTTCTCCTCCGCTTATTTCCATTCAGCGTCTGCTTCACTTAAAGTCTCAAACTGTCCAAAAAACTCTTTTGCCGCATCCATACCCACAATACCACTGTCTGTCACTTCCGTTTCTGATGCCAGTTTTTCACTGATTCCTGAAATTGCGACCTGATAAGTCTTTCCATCCTCCAGTTTCATATCTTCAGGATTTACCAACATATATGGATAATTCTTGCCTGTACCAACTGCATCATAACCTTCTTCATACAATGCCTGAATCTGTTTTCCTGTCAGCCTGATTGTTTTAATCGTCTGTGACCAGCCAGTCGGAAGAATGGTACAGATATCATAGTCTGTAATATTCTTTGCATACAGTTTTCCGCTCACGCCATCATTGTTCTGGTTTGTGCCATTTCCACTGATCCATGTTCCAAGGGATATAAGAGCAACGTCACTTCCGGTCGCCTCGGCAAAACATCTGCCCACCAGCTTTGCACAGCTTTCCTGTGAGATTTCCTCTATGGCTGTTGTAATCACTTCCGGCTGGTTATTTACCACTCTGTCCTGATCCTCATCCAGCTGATCTGACACATCCTTTATTGATGCCTCATCCTGCATAAATTCCAGCATTTTGGTTCCGGTATTTACAATCGTATTTTCCCATCCGGAATAAATAAACGGTGTCGTATTCCCTGCATTGATAAAATCCGAAATATCTGCATAGAAGGTGTCATCTGCCTTTGCATCTTTGAAAGGAAGCAGTCCTGCTTTTAATGTACTGTCCGGATACAGGGCACTGGTTCCTTCTACCGTAGACAGCACCTTCATGACTTTTAATGCATCTTCAAGTTTCTCAGGATCATTCTCCAGCTTTTTATTCAATCCATAAAAACGGTTTACATTTAAAATAAATACATTCTTGCTTCCATCTTCAGACAGGTATGGCATCAGACCAAATTTGTCCGTTGTATCTTCTGATTCCATAATGCCATTCTGTGGTCCCAATAGAAACAGTGAATTTCCCTTTAGAAAAGCTTCTCTTGTTTTACTATCATCTACCGGATCACTGTTGCTGCAGTCAAGCATACCGAGATTTTTCCATTTCTGGATATATTCCATGCTGTCCATCATGCCTTCCGTGTCACTGACATTTGCCTTTCCTGACAGGTAATCTTTCTGCCACTGCTTTCCAGACATAGTACCAAGGAATCCCGCATCCGCAATATTACATATATACTGGAAGGCTGAACCAGGATACTGAATCTGTGCCATACATAACGTAACTCCTGCTTCTTTTGCCTTGTCTGCAAGTTCTTCAAGCTCTGTAAAAGATGTTGGCAGCTTCCAGCCATGCTTCTCAAGCAGTGTTTTATTATAGGTGATTCCATAACAGTTGTACAAAGATGGAAGCATATAAAGTGCACCCTCATCGGATACATCTTTCAGACGTGATTCCACATAATTATCTGTAAAATCGTATCCTGAGAGATCAATCATCTTATCACTAACATCCACCACATCCGGCTTATAATAAGTCTGTGTGCAGATGTCCGGAAGATCATCTGCCTCTAACATATTCTGCAGACAGGTTGTTGTATTTGCTCCGCTGTACGGGACTACTTCAAGCTCAATCTCTGGATATGTTTTATGCACTTCTTCTATAAAATTGTCCACTTCCAGATAAGGAGCCATAAAAGTAATTGCTTCGTGCTTCTTTGGTGTTTCATCTGTTTTCCCACACCCTATAAGTCCTGTTGCCGCTATACATGCCAAAATAAGACATGCACTTTGTACTTTTTTGATTTTCATATTTTTCTCTCTTCTCCGATAAAATCATTATGGTTCCGTTTATGAAATAACATCCCTGCTTGCAGGATTCTTCGCCTGCGAAGGGTCGCTTCAGCGACATAATTCCCCTCCGTCGCAGTGCGATCCTGCCCGGAGGGCTTTTTTATGTTATAGGAACATTACGGAGTAATTTCCTATAACATAAAAAAACACCGTCTCACAGACAGCGCACATCATTTCATGCAACTGGCTGCCATTTTACAGGCCCTGTAGCTTTGCGTCACAGACTTTCATCTGCTTTGCCGATCGTCGTTCTATTACAGATTGTAAATTTGTGCAAAATATTGATTTCATTATACTCCTACATTCCACTGTACACAAGAAAAACCTCGCCGCTTTAACGCTAAAAAAAGAACAGCCGATTATATATTCGAACTGTTCTCCTATAACCTGAAAAACTTTTGTTTAGCGGTTCCCCCGTTTATTATGATTAATTGACTTGAAATTGCATTATTCTCAACAGAATTCGAGAGAAAATTTTCTCTTATCGTAATATACTTCTAACCAAATCAATGTAATTCAGCTTTACCGTTTCATAGGAAATATTGTCAGAAATCAATTTCATAGTTGAATCAGCATAATCATCAGCATAAAAATCTTCTCTTATGAGTTTTTCTGCTACAGCCAGCAGATCAACATCCTCCCTGGCAGACGGGGTTATTTTAATATCCATGCCTGATCTGTGCTTTCTAACATCTGCAAAGAGCCTTTTGAAATCATCATCTATTGAAATATAATTTTTCAGCTTAAAGATATCATATAAGTGTCTGGAATTTCTCGTTGCTCTTCCTACCATATAATAATCACACACAGCAAAAATTTTATCTATAATTGTTCTGGATAGTGCCTGTGTCTTCATCTTAAATGGTTCTAACCCATAGTCTCTCAAAATCTCCGCTTCTTCTGTTGCGAGACAATCAAATATTATACTTGTAATTTCCTTTTCTTCTGTTGGATAAGAATACGACATCAATGCTGTCTCCAGCTTCACATATGGTCGCAGACCTCTTTTATATTCTGAGCAAACTGAATCATATAAGAAATCATAGTGATTATAGTCCTTATCGCTTTCAATAAACTTCCAATTATCAATTGCTAAGTCTAAATCTTCGCTAATTGGTTGTAATAACTGATATTTGATTTTCTTTCTTCTGGCTTCTCCCAAATGTTCTTCAAATGTAATATCAATATCCTCTGAAAAACGGTCTATAGCATGATAAGCCTTGGAAAGGGATGTTCCACCCTTAAACACCACATTAGGATTTCTCTGTACAAGTTCTTTTAATATCATTGTCACATAATAATCTTTTTCCACGATACTTTCATCTATGCCCGTTCGCTCTGATACCGTTACAATAATATCCCTCAACAATTCCTTATCATCTTTATGCAAATACATCATCCAACCTCAATTCATAATAATATTTAAATATTGCAATCGGAAACTCTCTTATATAACTATCCACGTCTTTTTTTGTGATGCCATGTATCCGCACAAATTGAGATACTTTATCATGAGCCACATCATAGCTTTCATCCAGATACACATCCAGATTCTTTAATAAGTCAAGTAACTGCAGCACATAAACATTTTCTTCATTTACCGGAACCACTGGCTTTCTTACAATGAATGTTCTCTTTCCAATTGGAACTTCTCTTACTTTTGCAGCCATATTGTTGCTGACAATCTCAACTTTATTGGGAACCTGCGTTGAAATTCCCAACTGATTGGCAAATGTATTTCCCGAATAGAAGCCATCTACTTTCCCACCTCTGGAAACATATTTGTATCTGGCAACCGTATCTGCATTTACACCTACACTTGTTTTTAATCGTGATTTCTTAGGCAAATAATAAATGCCGTTCTCATATTTCTGCAGTTTTCCTTCATTGCATAACTTTTTTAACTGCTGGTTTACTGCAGATTTTGTAATTCCCTTAATCACTATATCAGAAAAGAATATAGGCTCTGCTTCCTTATAATTGTTTTTCAAAAATTCATATAGCATAAACCTCTCTCCTTCTATCTAAATATTTGTAACCAGTTAAGTTATTTTTGTTAATTATATTCTATTCTTATTCTTAAGCTCTGTCAATGTTATTTTGATAGCTATTGTTAGTGTATCCAGAGCAAAATAAAACATAAAAAAATCTTTCATTCTTTTCTCTGGACAAATAAAAATACGGCATCACACAGACCGGCTCATGTGATACCGTAATATTCTTTCTTATATCTTCAGCACTCGCAATCACAACCTGCAACGATAATAATATGACACACAGAATGATTGCTGTAATTTTTCTTAAAACAACAGCTCCATCTGATCCCCCACTTCAATTCTTGCAGTGACAAGTTCATCCGGTTCTTTCCCTCTTTTATGTTCAGCTTTCAGATACTGCGTACCGCCTCTCAGACTTGCAGCGATCAGATTCAGCACATATATATTGTCAAAACGATTATAGATGGACTCTCCGCCCAGACCGGTAAGACAGATAAGCTGTGTGTTGCTCTTTTTTGCCATATCCATCAGTGGGATCAGCAGATGGGAGGCATTGGTCTGTGCGAACGGGTTGTCCATGATCAGAACCTTTCCCTCATTTTTATCTGCAAAAATGTCTGTATCATCCCGTCTCATATAATACAGAAGGCTGGACAGGATTACAAATGCAGACAGAAATCCTTCTCCGCCTGAGTTTTTGGAAACCTCTTTCCATGTAATCGGATATTCCCTCCGAAGGATCGGCTACAGTGTATTCAGCCGATTATCTGCAGTATAGCCTTCAGAAGATCCCCCTGAAGATAATAGGTCGTCTCAAAATGAAGATATGATAACGATACTTTATCCCACAACAATAAGATCTTTGGTGGGAATTCTTCATCCCCATCCCAGAACTGAAGCAACACAGAGAAATCCGGAAGAACAGGCATTTCAAATGTCAGATCTGCCCCTGCCAGACGCTTCGTCTGCTTTCCTCCCAGACAGATACAGGCCTGCTTTACCTCTTCCACTTTGCCGGAAAATGCTCTCGCATACTTTTCCACAAAGGGGGCTGTTGACGGACTGCTTCCGGCAGTTACAAACCTGCCCACAGGCTGCCACTGCCCGGTCAGAGGCGGCAGTACTTCCTGCCCGGAACAGCAGAGAAAATCATAGATTGTCATAACAATTGTATATTCTCTGCAGTCCGTCCATTCTTTATCCACAACATATTCAATGGCACCATTTCCACGATTAATCCGATATTCTGTTCCGATATATTTCAAATACAGGTATTCTTCATCATATTTCAATCCATACTTCTCTATCAGCTTATCCTGATTATACTTTAGAAACAACTCTCTTCCTGTATATACCTGTTTTTCATAATTATCCATAATATACTGTATTCCATTTCTTATTTAACCGAATCTGCCCGGCACACTACTCTCTTTTCACAGGTATATTCTAGCAAACTGTCTGTGAGAAATCAATTATGTTTTATCGGGTTTTCTGTGACCTTCGCTCACAAAAAAACACCCCGCGGGATATTACCAGTAAACAGTAACACGGAGTGAACAATAACTAAACAATTTATTGACAAATAACTGATCAGATGTAATAATACCACTCAGAGATAGTATTTGAACTCAAAACTATACTCTGGCTGAAATCACTGGAATCTTATATAAAAACAACCAGCCGGAACCCGGAAACGGAAACGGGAACGGAGGGATGTATGTAATTTTTAAAGATATGAGCCGGTATTTATGATACAGGAACTAGAGTATGTTTGAAAAAGCATTTTTCAAACACGCTCTAAGATTTCCAATAATTTATGGAATAACAAACCACATTTTATGTATCAGAAACAGGACTCAATATACAGGGAATCAATCAGAAGCGTTTCAGGGTCAAAGTGTATCCTGATGCGCTTTTTTACGTGTTATATGAAGATATTTTTCTTTTTATAACACTGCACAATTCTGATTTTTTCCACAGGAAAGGACTATATAAGATGACAATAGAAATGTTAAAAGGAAAAATCCACAGAGCAACTGTTGTCCAGGCTGAGCTGGATTATGTAGGAAGCATTACTGTGGATGAAGAACTGCTGGAAGCTGCCGGAATACTGGAATATGAGAAAGTTCAGATTGTAGATGTGAACAATGGCAGTCGATTCGAGACATACACAATCTGCGGAAAACGCGGAAGCGGTATGATCTGTCTGAACGGAGCAGCAGCAAGATGTGTAAGCACAGGTGACAAGATTATCATCATGGCTTACGCAGGATATGAGCCTGAAGAGGCACGCACTCATAAGCCTGCAGTTGTATTTGTAGATGAAGAGAATAAGATCAGCAGAGTGACCAATTATGAGAAACATGGTCTGCTGAAAGACATGGCCT